>Ga0326728_10001787_pt1 | contig 74160 bp, 60 predicted proteins | sample MB3enrmetagenome_FD_207602 | JGI IMG/M metagenome (GOLD analysis project Ga0326728, IMG submission 207602) | Lab enriched peat soil microbial communities from McLean, Ithaca, NY, United States - MB31MN | ecosystem: Environmental > Terrestrial > Soil > Wetlands > Peat | place: USA: New York...
GCTGTCGCCGTTGTTCGCGACGCTGGCCGTGCCGCTGTGGAGCGAGGCGACCCAGGTTCTGATGGCGGAAGCGATGGGGATGCAGCGCGGCTGGTCCACGCTGCTGACCGTCCACGACTACGCCTATTACGAAATGGCCATGAGCGGCTGGCAATGGGCGCGACTGCTGAGCGGCATGCTGGTGCGCTCTCGACGGATGGTCCGGATGGTGCGGTTGGCGGGGGCGCACTGGGCCAGGGAAACGCGCCCGCGCTACGCCGGCGTGGTGGACGCGTGGACGGCGCGCGATTTAGAGGCCACGGCTGCGCTCGAGTTGCTCGCCGGCGCGCGCGAGATCGTTGGCGCGGCGGCCAAGAACTATGTGAGCGTCCAGATGGTGCTGGCGGCCGTGAATGTGAGCGAATCCCTTTTTACGATCTTCTACGGACGTTTCATCAAGCGCCCCAGCGACCCGTCCGCAACGGCGTTTTTGCTGGGTTTCGACAGCCTGCCGATCCAAGCCGAGAAGTCGCTCTACGACTTGGCGGCCTGGGCGCGGCTGCAAGGCGAGCTGGCCGGATACCTGACGCAGGCCAGCGCCAAGGACATCGCGGCGGCTTATGAATCGCCCTCCGCGCCCATCGCCGATGCGGGAAGCTGGCGCGAATTCACCGCCCGCCTGACGGAACATCTGAAACGTTTTGGCCACGCCGTCTACGACCTGGATTTCGCCAAGAGCATCCCGGCGGAAGACCCGGCTTGGTTGCTCGAGACGTTGAAGTACTTCGTCGCGGGACAGGGCCGCGATCCACACGAGAGGCAGGCGGCGGCCACGGCGGCGCGGGAGCAGGCCGCGGCATCGTTGCTGGCGCGCCTCGGCGGGCTGCGCCTTCGATTGTTCCGGAGCCTGCTGGGCTGGGCGCAACGTTGCGCGCCGCTGAGGGAAGACACGCTGGCCGATGTCGGTCTTGGATGGCCGGTGCTGCGCCGCATGTTGCGCGAAGCGGGACGCCGGATGGCCGCGGCGGGCGCACTCGCGGAACACGACGACGTGTTCTGGTTGAAGCGCGAAGAGCTCGAGGAAGTGGCGCGCGCCCTGGATGCCGGACAGCCCGTCCAGGATTATCGCCGCGCGATCGACGAACGGCGCGCGACCTGGAAGCGGGAGCAGGCTGTCACGCCGCCCGTTGCGCTACCCGTCAAGGGAGGCACCCGCCTGTTCGGCTTCGATCTCAGTCGCTTTGGTCCAGCGCGCAGCAGCCAGGCGGAAAGCGGCGTCATCCGCGGATTTGGCGCCAGCCCGGGCCGGGTGAGCGGCGCAGCCTGCGTGATCCACTGTCCCGAAGAGTTCGGCCAGATGAAACCGGGCGGAATTCTGGTCGCCAAAATCACCACGCCGGCCTGGACGCCGCTGTTCGCGCTGGCCTCCGGCATCGTCACGGACGTGGGCGGCCCGCTGAGCCACAGTTCCATCGTGGCGCGCGAATACGGAATCCCCGCGGTGCTCGGAACCGGCGTGGCGACAGAGCGCATCCGCGCGGGCGAGACCATCACGGTGGACGGAGACGGCGGGGTGGTGACGCTGGCGGGATGATGTTCTTGTAAGGAAGCGACGCGGGTATCGACTACCTCAATGTGAGCGAACCGAAGCCGGACGGGCCGGAAGCACTGTATCGGCAGGCCGCCCAGGAATATGGAGCGGCTCTCGAGCGGTTGGCCTATGCCTACGAGGCGGACGCGGCCGAGCGGCGGGATCTGGTGCAAGAGATCCATTTGGCGCTGTGGCGGAGCTTCGAGAGATTTAACGGGCGCTGTTCACTTCGAACATGGGTTTACCGCGTGGCGCACAACGTGGCGACCTCGCACGTGATCCGGCAAAGGCGCAGGAACGCTCCGGCTTTCATCACGCTGGAAGAGGCCGAAGCCGAAACCAAAGGCGAAGACGTGGAACTGTCCACGGATCGGGAGAAGGCCCGCGCACTTCTGCTAGATTTCATCCATCGGCTGGATCCTCCGGACCGGCACCTGATGCTGGCCTATCTGGAAGGGATGGATGCCGAAGCGATCGGAGAAGTTACAGGCCTCTCCACGGCCAACGTCTGGACCAAGATACACCGGATCAAGAACGTCCTGATCCGCAGATTCCAACCAGGAGGCCTTCATGCACGGTGACTACTTGCCCCGCGAATTGGAGAATCTCTGGCGAGAGCTCAGCGTGAATCCGGTTCCAATCTCGCTCGATGAGCTTCAAGCCGAGGCGGCGAAGCTGACAAAAACACTTAGGCGCCGGCTGGTGGTTGTCGGCGGCCTCGCGTTGTTCGGCGTTGTGACTTTCGCCGTGTATTTCTTTGTTTTCCCGACTGTCTTGCAGCGCATCGGTTCGGTCACGACGATTGCGGGACTCGGCTACATGGCCGGTCAAGAAGGCCTGTTGCGGAGGTCACGAGCGGCACTAGAGGCGACCGAAGCCGACTGTTTTCGGTTCTACCGGGAGGAGCTCAAGCGGCAGCGCGACTTTCATCGAGGCTGGTGGCTGTGGTCGCGGATCGCCGTGTTTTTCCCGGGTCCGTTGGTGTTTATGGTGGGCTGTGCCCAGTTTTATCCGCAAGTAGCGCCGTTGGCATGGTTCACCTGCGCGACGCTCCTGGCACTAGCCGCACTGGGTGCGGTGCTGAATCTCAGGTTGGCGCGGAAATACCAGCGGCGGATCGACGCGCTGGATAGGTCGCAAGGCGGCGAAGAGGAATCGTTATAGGTAACGATGATCCATCGACAACATTAGGCTGTTCCCGGCGGAACGTCTCCGCGGCTGGCGGCCCGCCACGGCAGATGGCGAGAGCGGCGGCGAGGTGGCCCTGGGGGAATGATGTGCTGGGCGGAAGCGCTGCCGCGGCGGGCGCTAGGTCACGGTTCCCGTGGACGCCTTGACAGAGGTACTGGTTTCCCGTAGTATGATAGAGTTGGAATTCGAATGGCACGACGCCAAGGCCGAGGCCAACTTGCAAGCGCACGGTGTGAGCTTCGACTTGGCGAAGACGGTATTCAAGGACCCTCTTGCCGTTGAGCTCGTGGACGATCGCGAGGATTATGGCGAAGAGCGTTTTGTCATCATCGGCATGGCTGCGTGTCGCGTGGTGCTGTTGGTAGCCTTCACCGAGCGCGAGGGCCGCGTGCGCATTGTCTCAGCGCGGAGAGCAACGCAAAATGAGCAAGACGACTATTTCCGGCAGGGCAGCTAGTCCACCCCGGCCGATGACCGCAGAGGCCGTCGAGCGGGCCGCGCGTGCGGATCGCGATGCACAACCGCTCACCGAAGCCGACCTTAGGCGGATGCGGCGAACGCCTCGGTCGAGGGTCATCCGGCGGGCTTTGGATCTGACGCAAGAGGAATTCGCCGCCCGCTATCACATTCCCCTGGGGACGCTTCGGGATTGGGAGCAGGGCCGCGCGGAGCCGGACCAGCCCACGCGCGCCTATCTGGCGCTCATTGCCCACGATCCCGAGTATGTGAACCGGGCATTGAATCCCAAGGCAAGCTGAACGAGACCCCGGGTCTCCCCCTGGCTTTCTCTTGTGCCCGGAGCAGGCCAGCGGCATTCTGAGCACGGTGGATGGCGACGGCGGGGTGGTGACGCTGGCGGGCTGAGGCGCGGGGGACCAATCCGGATTTGAGGGGCTCGTATTGTTATACTTTTGTTCATCGTGCGTCGTCCGACGGCCATCGCGGTTCTGATCTGGTCTGTGGGCAGTGCAGGAGCGCAGGTTCAGCACTGGGCGGAAACCCCAAGTGAAACGATTTGGCGCGACCGGTACACGAACTGTGACAAGGGCTACGCCGTTGATCTCCCAGCAGGCGTAGTCGCTCACGCATCTCATCCTCCGAACCCCAATCACGGGTTCCTCATTTCAGCTCGCGATCCGGGAACTACCGCCGAAGTCAATCTCGAGAATCAACGCATTATCGATGTCTACGACCAGTACGACTCGATGGAGCTTGGCAGTGCTCGGGCGTATCTAGACTGGGAGCTCAAGCAGGCCCCGAAGAGGAAGGTTCTGCAAGTCCGGGAGATCATGTTCCTGGGATTTCCGGCAGTGGAAGCACGCTATCGTGTAAACGCAGATGGTTCTCTGCGGCTAAAAGAGGAACTGATCATCTTTCCGGGATCGGATCTGATCTACGTCCTTATGTTAAGCACGACACCGCAAGACCACGGACGCGACTCCGCCTTGTTCGCCCACATCCGGGCCGGCTTCCACCTGCTGCCTATTCCCACGGGTGAGTGCTCGAATCAGTAGCGAGCGCTCCCTCTCGTTCTCCGCTGCGCAGTCCTTTCCCCTTCCGCGACCTCGCCCGCGCCCGCTACTCGTACCTGAGGGCCTCGACGGGGTCGAGGCGGGCCGCCTTCGCCGCCGGCCAGATGCCGAAGAAGAGGCCGACGCCGACCGAGACCGCGACGCCCATCACGGCGGCCCAGAGCGGGACGGTGGTGGGAATGTCGGGAAACACCAGGCGCGCCCCCAGCGAGAGCAGCCAGCCCAGGAACATGCCGAAGAGGCCGCCCAGTCCGGTCAGCACCACGGCCTCGGTGAGGAACTGCGCGATGATGTCCGAGCGGCGGGCGCCAACGGCCTTGCGAATGCCAATCTCCTTGGTGCGCTCGGTCACCGAGACCAGCATGATGTTCATCACGCCCACGCCGCCCACCAGCAGCCCGATGGAACTCAGCACCACCATGACGATGGCGGTCACCGACATCATCTTGCGGAAATCCTCGACCATCTGCTCGGCGGTGGTGATGGCGAAGTTGTCCGGGTCGCCCGGCTTGAGGCGGCGCTCCTGGCGCAGGACGCCGTATACCTCGTCCATGGCGGCGGCAAGTTTCCCATCCTCGGCGATCACGATCAGCATGTTCTCCTTGGCGCTGGGGAACATCTTCCGCATGGTGTTGTAAGGCAGCAGGACGCGCCGGTCCTCCTCGCCGGGGAACGAAGCGGCGGGGCGCTCCATGGCTCCGATCACCTGGAACTCATGCCCATCCACCTCGATCAGCTTGCCGACCGGGTCGATGTTGGGGAACCAGCTTTTGGCCAGGTCCTCCCCGATCACGGCCACGGGAAGATGATGCAGGTTGTCGATATCGCTGATGAACCGCCCGTACTTCATGACGGTGCCGCCGGCGGCGTAAGCTTCCTCGGTGCCGCCCATGTCGAGATCGTAGATCTCGTTGCCCTTGTACTTGCCGTTGTGGATCAGGTTCCAGTCGGCGAACAAATAGGGGCTGACGTACTTGACCGAGGGGCAGCGCTCGCCGATGGCGCGCGCGTTTTCTAGGGAGAGCGGCTTGCGCATGACCTCTTCCCGGCTGACGTCGAAGCGGAACCCGATCTGGAACTTGAAGACGATCAGGGTGTTCGGGCCGAAGCTCCGGAAGATGTTGGAGATGGACGAATCCAGGCCGGTGATGATGGAGCCGACGGCAATGACCGTGGCCGTGCCGATAATCACGCCCAGCACGGTGAGGAAGCTGCGCATCTTGTGCTCGCGGATGGTAGCCAGCGCCATCCTGGCCGCGGAGAATACCTCGGAGCGGCTCATTTCTCCACCCGCAGCGCTTCGATGGGATCGAGCAGCGCGGCCCTGCGCGCCGGGTAGATGCCGAAGAACAGGCCCACGCTGGCCGAGAGGAACACCGCGATGAAGACCGCCGTGGGCGGCACCGCCATGGGCACCGGAGTCGCCGTGCGCACCAGTACGGCCAGGCCCCAGGCGATGCCCACGCCGATCAAACCGCCGCTGGAGGCCAGCATGGAGGACTCCACCAGGAACTGGTTCAGGATGTCGCGCTTGCGGGCGCCCACCGACTTGCGGATTCCGATCTCGTGGGTGCGCTCGGTCACCACCGCCAGCATGATGTTCATGATCACCACGCCGCCCACCAGCATGAACACGGAGACCACGGCCACCGCCGTTCCCGCGATGGCCCCGGTCAGCTTGTCCCAGGCCTGGGTGAGCGATTCGGAGCCGACGATCGAGAAGGTATCCTCGACTTTCGGTCCCAGATGCCGGTAGCTGCGCAGCAGCATGCGCATCTCGTCCTGGGCCTGGTAGAGGTGCTCGCGGTCCAGGGCCAGGCCGAAGAAGCCGATGTCGGTCTGAGTGCCGAACATCTTGAAGTAGCTGCCGGCGGGGATCATCACGTAGTTGTCCTGGCTCTCCCCGAAGACGCTGCCTTTGGCCTTGGCCACGCCGATCACCTCGAAGGGCGCGCCGCGGATATACAGCGTTTTGCCCACTGGGTTCACGCCTTCGAAGAACTTGTCCTTCATTTCCGCCCCGATGAAAGTCACGGGCTGGCGGCGCTGGTTATCGCCGTCGCTGAAGAAGCGGCCGCTTTCGACCTGGGTGTTGGTGATGGCCCCCATGTTGGGCGTCACGCCGCGCACGATCACGCCGTCCAGCTTCACCTTGCCGCGGTAGACGTTGGCCCGCTGCCGTCCCTCGATGCCGATCTCGCGGGACAGGGTCATGTGGGTGCGCAGGAAGTCGAACTCCTCTTTCCTCAGCTTGGGGTTGCGGCGCTGCATCTCGAGGTACTTCTTGGCGTCGAACTCCCCGATCATGGCCAGGCGCAAGATGCGGAAGCCGTCGCCGCCCATGTCGGAAACCTGCTGGGCGATGTAGACATCCATGCCGTGGATGACCGCCATGACCGCGATCAGGGTGGTGGTGGCCAGGATGATCCCCAACAGAGTCAAGAAGCTGCGCAGCTTGGAGCCGCGCAGAGACCCGGCGGCTACCGACAGGGCTTCCCGAATGGATGCGGTTGACCTCATCGAAGATGAAGACGGCGGCGGAGCCCGGTTTGTTCCAGATGGCTCTTTCTTTTTGCGGGAGTTTCTCATACAATGCGACGATGGGGGCGGTTGCGAATGGGTGACTCCGAGGGCGGCGTGGATCCGGACCAGGAAGTCCGGGCGTTGCGGGAACGCCTGGGCGAGGCCGAGCGAGCCCTGGCCCTGACCCGTCGATCGCTGGAGTGCACCTCGGATGGAGTGTTCTGGGCCGATCCCTCCGGCCGATTCGTGTATGCCAACGAGGCTACCATCCACCTGACTGGCTGTTCGCGCGAGGAACTCCTCTCCAGAAACGCGTGGGAGTTTAACTCAGTCGGCACGCCCGAGCTTTGGTCGTCCCGCTGGGAAGAAGTCAAGCGGCGCGGCTCGATGGTCTTCGAGATCACCCTCCGCGCCAAGGAAGGCGGCATCCATCCAGTGGAGGTTTCGGCCAACTACGTGCGGTCCGGCGCGGACGAATACGTGTTCGGTTTTGTCCGGGACATCGCCGCCCGCAATCAGACCGAGGAGGCGCTGCGAGCCTCGGAAGCCCGCTACCGCCGCCTGTTCGACAATGTGCCGGTGGCCATCGTTCAGTCGGACCCGGAAGGCCTCGCCGACCTGGCGAACCCAGCCGCGCTAGAACTGCTGGGCTGCGGCTCGCTGCCCGAGTTGCGGGAAGTCCCGCTGGCCGATTTCATCGCCGATCCGGGAGAACGCGAGCGCTTGGAGCGCTGCGTGAACGAGGACGGCCAGGTCCTCAATGCCGAGGTTGTGGTGAAGCGCAAGGACGGCACCCGGGTGCCCGTTCTGCTCTCGGGCCGGCTAAACCGGCGAAGCGCGGTGGATCCGCCCCACTTCGAGTGCATGTTCGTGGATATCACCGAGCGCAAGCGCACCGAGGAACTGGTTTTGCAGATCGCGCACGGCGTGGCTGCCGCGACCGGCGAGGAGTTCTTCCACTCCCTGGTGGAGCACCTGGCGCGGGCGCTGGAGGCGGACTGCGCGTTGGTGGGCGAACTGGTTCCCGGCGACGCCAGCCGCGTCCGCACGCTGGCGGTGTTCTGCGACGGCGCCCGCGCGCCCAACTTCGAATGCGCCCTCCAGGACATCGCCTGCGGGGGCATGCAGGCTTCGACCGGCGCGCCGCTGTTCGATTCCAGGCGCCGGCCCTTGGGCCACATTGCGGTCATGTTCCGCCGCCCCGTCGCGGACACCGGGCTGGCCGGCTCAATGCTGGAGATCTTCGCCGCGCGCGCAGCCGCCGAGATCGAGCGCAGCCAGGCCGAGCAGGCCCTTCGCCGGACCGATCGGCGTTTCCGCGAGTTCATCGCCCACAGCTCGGAGGGAGTGTGGTGCGTGGGAATGAAACCGCCCATTCCCGAGAACCTTCCCGACGACCAGTTGCGGGAGCGCATTTATCGCGACGGCTACATCGCCGAGTGCAACGACGCGTACGCCCACATGCGCGGTTTTCGCTCGGCCGCCGAATTGATCGGCGCTCCCGTCGAAGCCATCGTTCCACGCGCCGCCTGGCAGAACCTTATGGCAGCCTTGCCACCCGTCAGGGAAGATGAACGCAGCTCCTTGGTCAAAGAGGTGAATGCCCAGGGGCGGGCGAGATACTATCTGCGGAGCCACACCAATGTTTTCGCCAACGGCTTCCTCCAGCAGATGTGGACGGTGGCATTGGACATCACCGAGCGCACGCGGGCCGAGGACTTGGCGCGGGAGAGCGAGCGGCGCTTCCGCGAGCTGCTGGAGACCGTGCAGTTGGTGGCCGTGATGCTGGATACGGCCGGCAGGATCACCTTCTGCAACGACTTCCTGCTGCGCCTCACCGGCTGGAGCGCCACCGAGGCGATGGGCCGGAACTGGTTCGACTTGTTCGTGCCCGAGCGGGAACGGGAGGAGCTCCGGAGCGTGTTCGTCCGCGGCCTGGCCCAGGGGGATCTCCCGCCGCATTACGACAACCCGATTCGGACCCGCTCCGGCGCCTCCCGCCTGATCGCGTGGGACAACACGCTGCTGCGCTCGCCCCAAGGCGAGGTGGTCGGAACCGCCAGCCTCGGCCGGGACATCACCGAGCACCGCGCGCTGGAGGAACGCTTCCGCCAGGCGCAGCGGCTGGAGAGCGTCGGGCGGCTGGCCGGCGGCGTGGCCCACGACTTCAATAACCTGCTCTCGGTGATCAACGGTTACAGCGAGATGCTGCTGCTGAGAGTGGATCCGCTGGACCCCATCCGCGCCGACCTTCAGGAGGTCTACGACGCCGGCCGGCGGGCCGCGGTCCTGACGCAGCAATTGCTGGCCTTCAGCCGCCGCCAGCTCCTCAAGCCGGAGCTACTGGACTTGAACGCGGTGCTGGCCGATGCGGGGAGCCTGCTGCGCCGCCTGATCGGGGAGGACGTCGAGCTCAGCCTGCGCCTGGACCCGTTGCCGGCCCGCGTGTGCGCCGATGTCGGGCAGATGCATCAGGTAGTCATGAACCTGGCGGTGAATGCCCGCGACGCCATGCCCTCGGGCGGCCAGCTCGTCATCCAATGCGCGAACGTCGCGATCCCGGAAGGCGCGACGTCGCCCGAGCCCGGCCTGCCTCCCGGACGCTACGCGCTGCTTTCGGTGAGCGACACGGGAGCGGGCATGACCGAAGAGGTGAAGGCGCACGCTTTCGAGCCTTTCTTCACCACCAAGGGTGCGGGCAAGGGCACCGGATTGGGGCTGGCCACGGTCTATGGAATCGTGGAGCAGAGCGGGGGCCGCATTTTCGTGGAGAGCGAACCAGGCCAGGGCACGACCTTCCGCATCTACCTGCCATCCGTCCAGCAGGCGCTGGCGGCGCGGGCCACGGCAGATCGGGCCAACCTCTCCGATTTCCAGGGAACGGAGACCATCCTGCTGGTGGAGGACCAGCCCGACGTGCGCAAACTGGTGCGCACGCTGCTGGCCAGCCTGGGCTACCAGGTGCTGGAAGCGGAGGACGGCAATGAGGCACTGGCGCTCGTTCAGCAGGCCGGGGAACCCTTCCAGTTGATGCTGACCGACCTGGTCATGCCCGGTATGAACGGCCTGGAACTGGCGGCGCGGCTGATCGCCCTGCGGCCGGAAACGCGCGTTCTTTACATCTCGGGCTATGCGGACCGCATGCCGGAGGTCGCGGGCGCTCCGAACTACCAGGAGAACTCCATCGCCAAGCCCTTCGTCGCCGCCGAGCTGGCGGCTAAGGTCCGCGAGGTGCTCGACCGCCCGGGACCGCAATCCTGAAAAAATGCAGCACCCAGGTTCCATTTAGGGGGTCTATAGTAAGGGTATGGCACGCACACTCTGGGTTGTGAATACTCTCTGCTGTTTGGGTCTCCTGTCACTGGCGTCCGCCCCCTTGGCGGGGCAGTCTGGACAGGGCAAGCTGAAAACCAGTGTCAATCCGGGCCGGACAGGCGTCTTCGTGGATGGAAAGTACCTGGGGCCCGCGGCCAATTTCCGCATGGCGCGCACGTACGCCCTGCCGGAGGGGGAGCATGAAGTCCGGCTCTGCGACCCGCGCTACGAGGACATGGTGACGAAGGTCAAGATCGAGGCCGGAAAAACCACCAAACTATCCGAGACCATGAAGGCGCTGCCGCCGGCCCAGCCGCCGTTCGGGCGCTTACGCACGATCGCCTCGGAGAAGTACGCCGCCGTGTACGTGAACGGCAGGTTCATGGGCCATGCCGGGGAGTTCAACAACCCGGTGCAGGGCCTGCTGCTCAACCCGGGCGAATACACGGTGAAGATCGTGCCCGTGGCCGGCGGGCCGGGCCACGAGGAGAAGATCAAGATCGAAGCCGACAAGACGGCGATCGTCCGCGCGAGCTAGCGCCGGGCAGAAGCCCAGCGGCGGGCCCGAAGGCCCGACCCCACCGCGGTGGTGCAAACGGCAACGGATTTCCTACCTCTCTGTGTAGAAGCTACACGGCTCCGGCAGCCCGTTCCTACACGGCGTAGCGCGGTCTGTAAAAGATAGCCCTGGCCCTGCGATTGCTCCACGGATGGCACCCGAAGCTGGGCTATACTGGAACAAGGAGTTTTCGATCATGCCAACTGGGACAACATCGACTCTTCTGCTGTCCGAGCGCCCGCCGGAGAACCCTATTACCGTACTCTCGATCAGTCCTCTTGAATCGGACCACATATTCTTGCAAGAGGTGTTCGGCCATTCCAACTGGAGGGTTCACGGAGTCCGTTCCGGCAGGGAAGCGCTGGCCTGGCTGCGCCAGCAAGCTTCACCCGTGATCTTGTGCGAGGAGACCCTGCCCGACGGCGACTGGAAGGGGATGCTGCGGGAGCTCGCGAAGTTCAGGGAGCGCCCCGAGCTGATCGTGACGTCGCGCGTGGCGGACGACTCGCTGTGGGCCGAAGTGCTCAACCTGGGAGCCTACGATTTGCTCATGAAACCGTTCGACCTCACCGAGGTCTTCCGGGTGGTAAGCCTGGCCTGGCGCCATTGGAAGAACGACTGCGAACGGATGCGCGCGATGCTGCCTGAAGCGGCTCGCGGCGCGGCATGATCGTCCCCCTGTACCAGGTGGATGCCTTCACCAGCCGCCTGTTCGCGGGCAACCCGGCGGCGGTCTGCCCGCTGGAGAGCTGGCTCCCAGACGGCGCGATGCAGTCAATCGCCCTCGAAAACAACCTCTCGGAGACGGCGTTTTTCGTGCGCCACGGCGAGGTGTACGACTTGCGCTGGTTCACGCCGGCCTGCGAAGTGGGGCTGTGCGGCCACGCCACGCTGGCCTCGGCGTTCGTAATCTTCGAGTACCTGGACCCGGAGGCGAAACTGGTTCGCTTTCAAACCCGGAGCGGCGAATTGCGGGTACGGCGCAACGGCGAGCTGCTCACCATGGATTTCCCGGCGCAGCCGGCGAAGCCCTGTGACCCGTCGCCCGCGCTGGGGGCAGCGTTGGGCAAACCGTTTCGCGAACTCTCGGCCGCCCGCGACTACCTGGCGGTTTACGAATCCGAAAGCGACGTGCGGGCGCTCAAGCCCGACATGCGCGCCCTGGCGGGGCTGGACCGCTTCGCGGTGATCGTTACGGCGCCGGGCAAAGACGCCGATTTCGTGTCCCGGTTCTTCGCGCCCGCCCACGGAGTGGATGAAGACCCGGTGACCGGCTCGGCGCACTGCACGCTGACGCCGTATTGGGCCGCGCGGCTCGGCAAGACCAAATTGCATGCCCGGCAGGTCTCCGCGCGCGGCGGAGAACTGTGGTGCGAGCTGGCGGGCGACCGGGTGTTCCTCTCCGGCCGGGCCGTGCGCTACCTGGAGGGGACGATTTCCGTTTAGTCTTCCTGGGCCAGGCGGTTGACTACGGCGACGTCTTCGAGCGTGGTCACATCGCCGGTAACCGAGTGCGTGGTCACGATCTCGCGCAACAGGCGGCGCATGATCTTTCCGCTGCGGGTCTTGGGAAGGCCGTCGGTAAAGCGGATCTCGGCGGGCCGGGCAAAACCTCCAATTTCGTGGGCCACCCAGCGGCGCAGCTCTTCTCCAACCCGATCCCGGTCGAAGGAGCCTTTCTTCAAAGTCACGAAGGCGCACACGGCCTGGCCGGTGATCTCGTCGGGACGCCCCACCACGGCCGCTTCGGCGACCGATGGGTGGCGGACCAGCGCGGATTCGATCTCCATCGTGCTGAGGCGGTGTCCGCTGACGTTCATGACATCATCGACCCGGCCCAGCACTGTGATATAGCCGTCGCTATCCAGGCGGGCGGCGTCGCCCGTGAAGTAGACGCCGGGCATGCGCCCCCAATACTGGCTGCGGTAGCGGTCGGGATCGCCCCAGATGGTGCGCAACATGGAGGGCCAGGGGCGGCGCACGATCAGAAATCCCTCCTGGCCGGCCGCGACCGGGTGGCCGTTCATGTCCACCACCTCCGCCATGACGCCGGGCAGCGGGAAAGACGCCGAGCCGGGCTTGAGCGGAGTCGCGCCGGGAAGCGGCGAGATCATGATGGCGCCGGTTTCGGTTTGCCACCAGGTATCGACAATGGGGCAGCGGCCCTTTCCGATCACGCGGTGATACCATTCCCAGGCGGTGGGATTGATGGGCTCGCCGACGGAGCCGAGCAGGCGCAGGCTGGAGAGGTCGTGCGCGTTGGGCCACTGGTCGCCCTGCCGGATGAGCGCGCGGATGGCGGTCGGCGAGGTGTAGAAGATGCTGACGCGATGCCGCTCGACGAGGCTCCAGAAGCGGTCGAATTGGGGGTAATCGGGCGCGCCTTCGTACATCACGGTGGTGGCCCCGGCGGCCAGCGGGCCGTAGACGATGTAGCTGTGGCCGGTGACCCAGCCGATGTCGGCGGTGCACCAGTAGACGTCGTCTTCGTGAATATCGAACACCCACTGCATGGTGGCCAGGCATTGGGTGAGATAGCCGCCCGTCGTGTGCAGAATGCCCTTGGGCTTGCCGGTGGTTCCGGAAGTGTAGAGGACGAAGAGCGGGTGCTCGCTATCCAGCGGCTCGGCGGGGCAGACGTCGCTGGCCGTTTCGTCGAGCTCGTGCCACCAATGGTCGCGGCCGGGTTGCATGTCGATAGCGCCGCCGGTGCGGCGGTACACAATGACGTCGCGGACGCCGGGGCATTCGGCGAGGGCTTCGTCGATGGCCGGCTTGAGCCGCACCTCGCGGCCGCGCCGCCAGCCGCCGTCGGCCGTGATGACCAGGCCGGCGTCGAGGTCCTGGATGCGCGCCTTGAGCGCCTCCGCGGAGAAGCCTCCGAAAACCACGCTGTGGATGATTCCGAGGCGGGCGCAGGCCAGCATGGCGATGGGCAGTTCCGGAACCATGGGCATGTAAACGATGGCGCGATCGCCGGCCCGCCAGCCGCGCGATTTGAGGACGCTCGCGAAGCGCGAGACCAGGCGGTGCAGCTCGAGGTAGGTGAAGGCGCGCTGGTCGCCCGGCTCGCCTTCCCAGAGGATGGCGACTTTGTCGCGGCGCGAGGTGGCCAGATGGCGGTCCAGGCAGTTGTAGGAGGCGTTGGTGCGGGCGCCCACGAACCACTTGGCGAAGGGCGGGTCCCACTCGAAAACGTGCGACCACTTCTCGAACCAGAACAGCTCGCGGGCGGCGAACTCGGCCCAGAACTCCTCGGGCTCCTTCTCGGCGCGGGCGTAGAGCGCGCGGTAGGCGGGCATGCCCTGAACGTTGGCCCGCCGGACGAATTCGGGGGGCGGCAGGTAGAGCTGGCCGGGCTGGGTCTCAAGGGCGTCGTGGGCAGGCATAGGATCTCTGGTTAGGAGATGCTTGGGAAGGCGGGCGCGTCGCCAATTGTTGGAAGGTCCGTGCTTCGTTTTCCTGGGCGGGCTGTGGCGGCGACGGCGTCGCGATCGGCTGCGACAGCGCCGGCAACCGGACCTCGATCATCGGGCACGGCTGGGCTTATAATGCGGAGGATACGACGGCGTAAGCCTGCGGCCGGGGAAGGCCGGCGGGTGATGAGGGCGGATCTTCCCAACTTTCCGACGCGGCCCTTGGCGCCCAAGCTATAAAAATCGAGAATAGTCGAAAAGGAAACGGCAATGAGAACGGCAACGTGCAAGTGGGTTGGTACGGCACTTGTTGCGGTCAGCCTCGTTGGAGGGGCAGTGACCTGCACGGCCCAGTCGGGGCGGAGCCAGGTAGCAACGGCAATTCGAGGATCATGGCGGATCGTGGACCCGGGAGTGGACGGGACCGTCAGAATCGATGAATCGACATTCGTTAGGCGGCAGAAGCTCCCTGCAGGTGCCGTGCCAGGGTCGTTCTATCTCGCTGGCACGAATGCAAGAATGGGCGATGAGAAGGATTCCAGCGGTCAGCAATGGGTAATAGTGACTTTCTCGTACGTTCTTCACACTGAGACGACTCCGACCGGAATTGACCTTAGCGTAGTCGATGACAAGGGAACAAGATACCTCTTTAAGGGCATCGCCGATCTTCAGTCAGACCGATTGGCGATATGCTACTCCGAGCCCGGAGGCGCTCGTCCAAAAGGCTGTGCCAGGATGCCTGATGGAGGCGGTCTATCGACGTTGCGGCGTGAAAAGCAATAGCGGTCGGGGCGGCGAGAGAAGCCCTCACTGCAAGTAGTGCTTTGTGCTTCAGGCCAGAAGACCCAAACTCGCAAACAGATGCGTCGAGAGAGGGAGCCGGCATTGCGAATCATCGGGTTGCGTGCATGCGGATCGGGGAGGTGCGGAATGAGCCAGGTCGGATTACCGATCGCCGCCACCGTTGCGTTGTCGCCGATCTGCTACCCTCAAACGCCGGGCGCGCCTGCCCGGGAGAACCCGATTTTTCGTGATCCCTTTACGCTGAAACTGCGGATCGACGATAGGCGTTTCCCTCTGTGGGTTGGCGAGATGTGTCGCGGCGGTGAATGGCCGTCCGACTCTTACTCGCCCCACTGGTGGCGGACTTGCTCCATGGTGAGGCCGCACTCGGCGACCACCTGCTCGAAGGGAATGCCGCCTTCAGCGCTCTGCCGGAAGCGGTCGCGGGAGGCGGCCACGGCGCCGCGGTCTTCGGCAGTTGGTTCCTTGTAGGCCTCGTCGCGGACCATCACTTCGAGAAGCTTGGCGACGGCGTCCAACTGGGCCGGGTCGAGCCGATCAAGCAATTGGTGAGCTTTTTGTTTGTCCATGTTATTCCTTTAGCCGCGAGAAGCTCTCAGGCGCGCCGCGCCTGACAACACTTTATCATACGGTGCATTGGAAACCGCATGCAAACGGTCTGGGCCTGGGGCGGCTCGATGCTGGGCCATGTCACTGCTCACTCCAGGTCCAGGGCGGCCTTCAAAGCCTGCTCGACTTCACGGAGAATCTTGGCGGGCAGCGCGCCGAGTTGTTGGGACAGCTTGGAGCGGTCCAGAGTGGTGACCTGGTGGCAGACGGCGACACTATCCTTGGGCAATCCGGCGCTGGCGGTTGGCAGGGCAACCACGGTCAAACCGCGGCGGCCTTGGCTCTCAGAGGTCGATACGGGAACAACGATGATGGAACGCCAGTTGGGGGTCTGGTTGAATCCGTCGTGCGAAACAACGATCACCGGCCGGCGACCGGCTTGTTCGGCGCCGGATCGCGGAACCAAGTCGGCCCAGAACACGTCGCCGCGCTTCACTGGCGGCGCTCCTCGCCGTGAACCAGATGCTCGATGGATGCCGCTTCCAGGGCGGAGTCCAGATCCAATCCGGTACCGGCGTGCGCGGCCGCAAAAGCGGCAATCGCCTCATGGCGCGCGGCCTTCCGGCGGTAACTCAGCCAAAGCTCAATGGCCTGACGCGCCACGGCCGTAGCCGGCCGGCGAGAGCGCTGCGCCTCGCCCCGAAGGCGGCGGTAGAGGTCGTCCGGAAGGGGCAAATGAAAATTGCGCATAGCTCATTATGGCATGAACTCATGGCATCTTATGATGGCAGGAGGGCGAGAACTTTGGCATCGGTGTGACGCTTGTTCGCGATCGGATCTCCTCGGTATCGTACCGGAAGGACCCCGGTTCACCGCCGCCGCAGGTCGTACAGGTAAATCGAGTAGCCCACCTTGGCCATGGGCTTGCGCGCGCGCAGCCAGCGGAAGGTGTCCTCGCCGACGTAGGCCCCCATCAGTTGCGTGGCGCTCACCGCCGCGACGCAGTCCACCTTGGCTCGCTCGTCGGTCTGGTCGGTCCTGGGCAGGTACAGGTAGTCGAGCTTGTAGTAATCCATGCGGGCGTGACCGAAGTAGCAGACGCAGAGTCGCTTGATCTGGTGCGCCACCACATACTGCTTCAGGTCGGACAGTTCCTGCCCCCAGTCCAGATTGGAATCCACGAGGTATTCCGGCCCCTTGTCGGGCCCGCCCACGAAGCCGTTGAAGAACGCCAGGTAGTGCGGCCAGATGGCGAGCGACTCAACAATCAGCACCAGCACCAGCGCCGCCAGCGCCCGCTTCCCCCAGTTCCTGCGCGCCAGCGCCGCCGCCAGCGCGACGAATAGAAATGGATACACGGGCAGAATATGCCGCACCCCGATATTCACGTGGCTGCGCATGCACAACGCGAAGTAGACTACCGGCGGCAGCACCAGCACCGCCCACTCGAATGGGAGCTCCCGCAGCCGCCATCCGCGCGGCCCCGCGCGCAGCATCGCCACCAGGCCCCAGATCAGGCACAGCGCCAGCAGGATCAGCACGGCCGCCGGCGTTTTCACCGCAAACACCACCGGGAAGTAGTACCACCACCCCTTGTCGGACTGCTGGCCCATCAGATAGGCTGGGTGCCCCTCGCTGTCGTGCTGCGTGAACTCGTAGAATCCTACCAGGTAGGGATGCGCGGGCAACCCCAGCCTCCTCCCGACCTGCGACAGGATGGCGCCGGCGGTGGTCGTCGGGTCCACCACCCGTCTCAGTCTGGTGTGGTGGAAAGAACGGATCGTCGCCGGGCCGTAAGCCAGCCCCACCATCCCCACCACGATGGCCCCGGCAATCGCCACGCTGGCCGCGAAGTGGAGCACGGAAAGCCGCCCGCGCCCTTCCTGCCAGCGGCGGATCCAATACAGCGCCGCCAGCACCGGCAACAGGAATAGCGCCGAGAACTTGGCGATTACCGCCAGGCCGAGCACCAGGCCGGCGATACCCAAGTCGCGCCACCGCTTGGTCTCGACGAACCTGGCCCAGGCGATGCACGACAGAAGGACGCACGCCGTCGCCAGCAGATCTCCGGTCACGTAATGCCCATGCGCGATCAGGTTGGGGTCGAAGGCGTATAGCGAGAGCGCCCCCAGCGCCGCCCCAGCGCCAAACTTCCGCCGCGTCCACAACGCCAGCGCGAGGCCCAGCCCCAGCGTGAGAGCGATGGTCACCGACCGCGCCACGAACAGCATCTTCCGCGCGGGCACGCGGTTCTGGTACATGAAAACATCGCTGAACTCCTGCTGATCGCCTTCTTTCCACGAGGCGCTCTCGAGCGGCAGCTTCGGATGGAGAGCCAGCAGCGGCAGCGCGCACAGCAGCTTGAACAAGGGCGGATGCTCGGGGTTCATCCGGAAGTCGCCCGTCTTCAAGTAGGAATAGCCCGCGGCCAGGTGTATGCCTTCGTCCCAGGTCTCGGTCTCCTGAAGCGCGGAGGTCACCTGCGCCGCTCCCATGGCCGCTAACAACAGCGCGGTAGCCGCCCAGAACCAGCGCTTCGCTAGCATGGCCGCGGCTTCCGGCCGACCCGCAGGCGCGCCATCATCGCCAGCGTCTTCCACACCGTGCGCGGCACGTTCATTTTACTGGCCCCTCCCTTAAGATCGTAGCGCAGCACCATGGGCGTCTCCGACATCCGCGCGCCAATTCGCGCCAGCTTCAGCAGGATCTCGGCCATGGAAGCAAAACCGCGCTCGGTTACCAGTTGGTCTCCGTAGCGCTCGAACGCCTTCGAGAGAATCCCGGCGCGGTAAGCGCGGAATCCGCAGGTGTAATCCCGCACGCCGCGGATCGGGAAGACCGCCTGGTAGAGCAGGCGCGCTCCGAAGCTCATGACGTGCCGGAACCCGCTCAGCCCCACCACGCCGGCGCCGGTACGGTAGCGCGAGGCAATCACCACGTCGTATCCTTCGGCCAGCCGCGGAACCATCTCCAGGATTAGCTCGACCGGATGCGTGTTGTCGGCATCCATGGTCACCACGACATCCTCGGCATCCGCCTTGCGCGCCGCCAGCTCGAGGGCATCCCGAATGGTCTCGCCCAGCCCCCGATTCACCGCGTGCTTCAGCGTCTCGAGCGGCAGGCGGCGGCTCCATTCCTCGATAGCCCGCGCGGTCCCGTCCGTGCTCCCATCGTCCACTACCACCGCGCGTATCTGGTAGCCCGCGCCCCCCACCACGCGCTGGAAGCGCTCCAGCACCTGGGGCAGCGCCCGTTCTTCGTTGTAAGCCGGCAATGCGAGCGCGATCCGCAACTACTTTCCCCTCCCTTTTCTTAAATCGAATAGGTAGAACGAGTAGCCCACCTTGGCGATGGGCTTCAGTTGCCGCAGCCAGATGTGTTTATCCACCGTGTCGTACACGTCGTACAGATTCGTCACGCTGATCGCCGCAATGCAGTTCACATTTTTCCGAAGCTCCACTTCACTGGTCTCCGGCATGTAGGCGTGCGGCATAAAATAGTACATCAGGCTGGCCGAACCGAAGTAACTGAAGCAGGCTTTGTCGTTGGGGAAGTTAGTCCGCAGATACCGCCGCAGCTTTTTGAGGTCCTGGCCCCAGTCGATGTTCGAATCCACCAGGTACCGCGGCCCGTTCCCGGGACCTCCCGACGCGGTGTTGAAGAAGGCCAAGTAATCCGGGTAGATCCGCGCCACCTCGATTAGTTGGATCGCCGCCAGCGCCACAATCAACCAGACCCGCGGCTTGCGCATCACTATAGCCGCCAGCAGAATGAACAGGAACGGAAATACCGGCAGCAAATAGCGCACGCCCAGGTTCACGCGGCTGGTGAGCAGCAGGGCGCCGTACACCGCCATCGGCGTTCCCAGCACCACCCAATGGAACGGCAGCTTCTTCAGAGTGCCCACCGTTATCGAGCGAAAACCGCGCGCCAACCGCCATACCGCCAGTCCCAGACACCAGGCCACCAGAAGCAGCACCGCCGTGGGGGTCTTCACCGCGAACACCACTGGGTAGTAATACCACCACCCGAACATCGACCTCTTCCCCAGTAAGTAAGCGTGGTGTCCCGTCGCATCGAATTCGCTCACCTTGTTCAGTCCCAGCAGGTACGGATGCGCCGGAAGATCGAAGAAGTAGCCCATCGCCCGCAGCGCCGACCCGATCGCGGTGGCCGGCCTGCCATCCCGTATCTCGTCGTTCAGCGCCGGGCCGCTCAGCGAGCGCAGAGTCTCGGGTCCGTAGACCGCCCCAATCACGACCACACTAATCGCCGCCAACACCGCCAGCGAGATTATGCAGTGCTTCAACGACAGCTTCGTCCCAGTCGATGGTTCCTCCGCGCCCTGCTGCCACCAGCGCAACAGATACAGCAGCGCCACCACCGGAATCAGGAACAGCCCCGAGAACTTACTCACCAGCCCCAGGCCCAGCAGCACTCCCGCGGCCAGCAGGTCGCGCTTGCGCCCGGTCTCCAGGAACTTCGCCCAGGCCATCACCGTCACGAACGCGAAGAAGGTCACCATCAGATCGTTGGTGACGTAGCGGCCGTGCGCGATGAAGTTGGGGTCGGTGGCGTACAGGAACAGCGCTCCCAGCGCCACCGCCGTCCCGAAGCGCCGCCGCGTCCACACCGCCATCGCCGCTCCCAGCAGCAGCGTCAGCAGCATGGTGGGAATGCGCCCGGGCCGCAGGATCTGGTCCGGCGTCACCCTGTTTTGGTCCATGAACTCGTGGCTGAACTCGATCTGGTCCGCATTTTTCCACCTTTCGCTCTCCAGCGGCAGCCTCGGGTTCACCGCGAGCAGCGGAAGCGCCGCCAGCAACTTGAACAGCGGCGGATGCTCCTGGTTCAGCCTAAAGTCGCCGGTCTTCAGGTAACTGTAACCCGCCGCCAGGTGGATGCCTTCGTCCCAGGTCGGACTCTCGCCCGCCGCGGTCACCGCCATCACGATCCCCATCGCCGCCAGAAGCGTCCCCGCCGCCGTCCGGAACTGCCACGCCTTGGGGATGGTCACGGTTTCTCCGCAAGCATGGCGCCCGTCACCGGATCGCAAAAGATCGTCCGCAGCCCGCGCTTCCCGATCGGAGCTTTGTCTTCCTGCGCGCCGATCACCCGGATCGCGTCCTGGAAGTACGTGGTGGCGATCCCAGCGGCGAACATCAGCACTGAAAACACCGCGAACACGCAGCGCCTTCCAATCGGCTCCAGCACGGCCAGCGTTATCATGGGGACCCCATAGATTTCGGTCCTGCCCGAGGGGTAGTGCGACAGGCGGAGGGCCGATGTCAGGTACAGCAGCGCCCCCAGCACGCTGGGCAGCCGCAGCGCGAACTCCGCGAGGCCGAAGAGCCCGATCGAGAACTTCGACAGCAGCGTTTGCAGCACATCGTTCGCCGCGTCAAAGGACGCGAACATGCGCAGCATCGGTTGAGCCATGAAGAGGTTGTAGCTCCGCGCCTCGTCGATGGTCAACGATTGCGTCCAGGCCCGGTACGCCACCACCGCCGCCACAGCCGCCACCACCCCGATCGCGCAACGCTCCGCCATCCCCATAAGACTCCCCATTCTAGCGGAATCCCGCTGGGCCAGCGCCGCCCAGCCCCCGCCGTTCGCCGCTTGCCTATCGAACGTTTCCGCCGGATGGCGCCGCGATCCCGGACCAGTAACTTCTCCGGGTTTGTATCACCGCGTTCGGATAACCCGCCACCTGGACCCGCAGCGAATGCAGGGTCATGCTGGGGCTGGATGCCGGCTGAAATCCGAGCACGTAGTAATTGTGGATCCGGTTAGAGATCCGTTCTAAGCACTGATCGAAGCCTCTCTTGGTGGTGAAGTTGAAGTACTCGCCTCCGGAGAGAGTGGCCAGTTCCGAAGCTGTGTTCCGCCGCAGTGCATTGATCACCGGCATGATCTGCGGGGGCAGCTCGAAAAGCGGAGCATGGTCCGTGTACTCAGGCTCCGGCGCGGGTGGCGGGGATGGACTTTCCTCCGCCGCCGGTGGGCCGGAAGGAGGAGGCTTCGGCTGAGGCGGCTCGTTGCGGAGGCCCTGGATGAACTCATCCCTGGTGGGCGAGAATGCGACACAGTAAATCACGGTGTCGCTGATTCCCAGTTCGGAAACCACCTCTTGAAGGTTGGCGCGGCTCCCGTGATCGCGCGTTTCGCTAATAAGAAGGATGGCCCGCCGGTAATAACTCTCCCGCCGCTTGAGCATGTCGATGGCGTAATGCACGGCGTCGATGGTGGCTGCATGGTAGTCGCCGCAAGGCTTGAGTCTCGATAAGGCGCGGCCCGCGGCCTCCAGACTCCCGGAAGGGTCGCCCAGCAGGTAAGGCGTCTCGCCGTAGCCGAGGACGGCCACTTCGCGCGGCGCGTCGCCCACGATCGCATCCACCATCGCGCCCAGGCCCTTGAACTTATCGAATTCCAAAGGCGCGCTCCGGCTGCACTGCACCACCACGACCAGCGACAAGCCCGCGGAATCGGGTTCCCGATCAACCTGCACGGTTTGGCGCACGCCATTGTCTTCCACGATGAATTGCTCGGGCTTGAGCCCATAAATGGTCTCGCCCTTCTTGTTCTGGACCCGCGTGGGGAGCAGCACGAGATTCGAGTACACGCTGAGTTTGTGGCTCTCGGTCCCCGGGGAGGGTTGCTGGCCAGCGCAAAGAACTGTTGCCGCTATGGCCAGAGTGAGCATCCGCCGGCCGGAGAGAGGGGACTCAACCGTTTCCCGGCTCATCCCGACACGGAATCCTCGTGAGAAGGCATGCCGGCCTCTACACGAGCTCCAGCCGAAGCTCACGGCCTACGGCCAGGGCCGCCTTGCGCAGTGTGCTTAACGTCACTGCGCCGTACTCGGGATCGAGCAAACGATCGAGCGCCGCACGGCTGGTGTGCATCCTCCGCGCCATCTCCGCCTTGGAGAAATCCTTCTCCTTCATGGCAGCTTCGAGCTGCCGGGCGAGGACGCGCTTGATAGCAGTCGCAGTAACTTCCTCGTAGATGCCTTCCTCGCGGAGCCAGCTATCGAGGGATGATCCGATGTTTCTCCTCTTCATGCGTCCCCTCCCTTTTTCCGTTTGAGCGCCAGGTCTATCGCACGTTGCGGCGTCGTTCGGGTCTTCTTGATATAGCCGTGAAGCAGAACCATGCAATCCCGCTCTACGCAAAAAATAACCCGGGCAATTCGGCCATGCGGCAAATTGCTCCGGACTTCCCACAATTCGCGCCCCAGCGAGCGAACCAACGGCATGCCAATTGGCCACGAAAACTCGACGTCCTTAATGTCTTCCCCGATTGCCTTCCGGTCTTCGGGATCCAGACCCTTCAGCCACTCGCGCACCGGCTCGCGTCCGCTATCGGAGCGGTAAAAGCGTGCTGGCAGGCGCTTCAGACCGGGGGTCAAAGGCCATGGTACCATTTTTGGTACGCAGCGTCAACCGTTGTCGCCGCTGTCGCCGAGATTGATTCTGGGCACTGCGAGTGAAGCACCGCCCGGCGATCTGGCGAGCCAACCGAGGCGATACAGGCAAGGCCACTTTCGTCCGCGGCCCAGCTTGCGGGAAGCAGCGTCGCTAGCGGGGCAGGAGACGAGCCTTGGCGGCCCCAAGACACACCTAACGTGGTATGCTGGCGTTGGCCGCGAGGCCGAAGAGGGAATTGTGGTTCAAAGCGAGCAGATACAATAGCGCAATGAAGCAGATTGTCTTTTACTCCTGGCAGTCCGATCTCCCAAATGCTTGCAATAGGGGCTTGATCGAGCTCGCCCTGGAGAACGCCGCCACCGCGATCACGGCCGACGACACCGTTGAGATCGAGCCGGTCGTGGTTCGGGACACCCAGGGCGTACCGGGCGCTCCTGACATTGCATCTACGATCTTTTCAAGAATAGCCGCGGCGGACGTCTTCGTGGCTGACGTCTCCATAACGGGCAGGGGCGGGAAGCGAGCGACCCCAAACCCCAATGTCTTGATTGAACTCGGCTATGCGTTGAAGGCGCTCGGTGATGAAAGAGTCGTCCTGGTATTCAACCGTGCATTCGGCAAGATCGAGGAGCTCCCGTTTGATCTGAAAATGCGCCGGGTCCTCGCCTACGATATGCCCCAAGACCAAACGCAGAAAGCCCCTGAGCGCAGCAGCTTGGGAAAGCAGCTCGATGCCGCTATCCGGGCGGCATTGGGAACGCCGCGTGAGGCGAAGGGTTCTCCAATTCCGGCGGTACCCGCCATCGAAGGCCAGCAGGCCAATCGTACCATCATCATTCGGCGGAATCTCGCCGATCTCCTGAACAAGCTCATAAAGCTCCAGCCGAAGAAGTTACGGGATGGCGGCACGGTCGATGACCTGATCGCGGCACTCAATCTGACCCAAGAAGCAGTCGCCGAGTTCTCGAAGATCGCGGAGATGGTTTCGCTCATGAACGATACCGACGCGGCGCTGGAGCTTCACCGCTGGTTCGGCCAGATCTTCCAAGAATACGATCTGCCGGAGAACTTCAGCGGCAGGTACAGCACCGCTGATCAGGATTACTTCAAGTTCCTGGGCCACGAACTGTTCGTCACCTTCATCGGCTTCTTGCTTCGCGAGCAGCGCTGGGCCATCCTCGAGCGCGTGCTTGCGGAGCCGATACCCATGCGATATTTGCGCAGCGACCATGGTCCTGGCACCGCGGACTGGAAGTTCGCCTCCGAGCACCTGGACTCCCTGCTCACCGAGAGCCCACGGAGGCAGCGGGTTTCCCTCCACGCCGATATGCTGAATGAGAGGCACACCTCCGGCGGTCTTGCCACAGTAGTACCCCTGAACGCCTTTGTCGCTGCGGACTACTTCCTGTTCCTGCTGGCCGAGTTCCAGCGCGATGCCACCGCCAACTCGTTCTTTGACTGGCGCCCGTGGAGCACCCTCTATATGAAGCAGGTACCCCTGTTTCTCCGCAACGCGGAGCACCGGAGCTACGCAAACCATCTGATGCACTTGTTCCAAGTCAAAAGCGCAGATGACTTCAGAAAGCGCCTCACCGAGTACGCGCCGAGGTTGGGCAGTCTGTTTTCTCATGCCCTTTGGCGCAGTCCAATTGGCACCAAGGACATCGAGCGTTTTGCGAGTCGCTGAAGACGTCGGGTGTATGGAAAGATACGGAAGCATGGGGACGGCTGCAAGAAGTCATCCCCACTTGCGCCCACCCCGCCGAACTCCCATAATCGAAGGAAGATCGGCCTAGACTATGGATTCCGTCCTGGCGTTGCACCGGTTTCACTTCGCCTTCACCGTCACCTTCCACTACCTGTTCGCCCAGCTCACGATGGGCCTGGCCCTGTTGATCTTCATCCTCAAGAGCATCGCCCTGCGCACCGGCAGCGACCATTACCAGCGCGCCGCCCGCTTCTGGATCAGGATCTTCGCCATCGCCTTCGCCGTCGGCGTGGTCACCGGCGTCCCGATGGAATTCCAGTTCGGCACCAACTGGGCCCGCTTCTCGAAGGCGGCCGGCGGCGTGATCGGCCACACGCTGGCGATGGAGGGGGTTTACTCCTTCTTCCTCGAGTCCACCTTCCTGGGCCTGCTGCTCTACGGCGAGCGCCGCCTGAGCGCCCGCGCGCACTGGTTCATCTCCCTGCTGATGTTCCTGGGCACCTGGCTCTCCGGCTTCTTCATCGTCGCCACCGACGCCTGGATGCAGCACCCCGTCGGCTTCCATTTCGGACCCGCCGGCGATGCCGTACTGGACAGTTTCTGGGCCGCCCTGTTCAACCCCTGGCTGGGCTGGATGTACATCCATACCATGCTGGGCACGGTAGTCACCGCCAGTTTCGTGATGGCCTCGGCCGGCTCGTTCTATCTGCTCAGCCGCAAGTTCGAGGATTACGGACGCACCTTCGTCCGCCTGGGAGTGATTTGCGGGGCCATCGCCGCCGTGCTTCTGCTCATCCCGACCGGCGGCGGACAGGGCCACATGATCGCCCGCCATCAGCCTCCGACCTTGGCCGCCATGGAGGGACTTTTCCAAACCACGCACGGCGCGCCGCTGGCCATCATGGGCCAGCCCGATACCGGCAGGCGCCGGCTGGATAACCCGGCCGTGGTCCCGCGCATGCTGAGCTTCCTCACTTACTGGAGTTTGGCCGCCGAGGTCAAGGGCCTGGACGCCTTTCGCGCGGATGAAGTCCCCGATAACATCCCGCTGCTCTATTACTGCTATCACATCATGGTCGGATTGGGCACCATGTTCATTCTGGTGCTGCTGGTTTCCGTCTGGCTGCTGCGCCGCGGCCGGCTCTACGAAACCCGCGCCTGGCTGTGGGTGCTCATGCTGGCGATGCCTTTCCCGTTCATCGCCAACACCGCCGGCTGGATGACCGCCGAGCTGGGCCGCCAGCCCTGGCTGATCTACGGCCTCATGCGCTTGAGCGAAGGCCCCTCCATGCAGGTTTCCGCGGGCAACACTCTCTTCAGCCTGCTCGGATTCATGGGCCTCTACACGCTGATCGCGATCCTATTCCTGTTCCTGACCCGCCGCGAACTCGAGCATGGCCCCGCTCCACTGGGCACGCCCGATGGCATCATCCACGGCGCCGAGTTCCACCTTCACTAACATGGAAACCCTCTGGTTTTGCCTCGTCGCCATCATGATCGCCGCCTACGTCGTGCTGGACGGCTTCGACCTCGGAACGGGCATCGTTCACTTCTTCGTGGGCCGCACGGAATCCCAGCGCCGGCGCGTTCTGAAGACCATCGGCCCGGTCTGGGACGGCAACGAGGTCTGGCTGCTGGCCGGCGGCGGCGTCCTGTACTTCGCCTTCCCCGCCCTGTACGCCTCCAGCTTCAGCGGCTTCTACCTGCCGCTGATGATGGTGCTGTGGCTGCTGATCGGACGCGGCATCGCCATCGAGTTCCGCAACCACCTGGATTCGCCCCTCTGGCGGCCCTTCTTCGACGTGGTCTTCGCCGCCTCCAGCGCCCTGCTCGCGATTTTCTTCGGCGCGGCGCTCGGCAACGTGGTGCGCGGCGTTCCGCTCGATTCCACCGGCTATTTCTTCCTGCCCCTGTGGACCAACTTCCAACCCGGCCCCGACCCCGGCATCCTGGATTGGTACACCGTGCTGGTGGGCCTGCTGGCCTTCTTCACACTGACCCAGCACGGCGCACTCTGGCTGGTTTTCAAGACCGAAGATATCCTGGAGCAGCGCGCGCAGAAGGTCGCCCGCGCGGCTTGGTACGGCGTCGCCGCGTTGACCGCCGTGGTCACCGCGGCCACCATGAGCGTCCAGCCGCAAGTGCTGGCGAACCTGCGCGCGCATCCCTGGGGCTATGTCTTCCCCGCCCTGGCGCTCACCGGTCTGGTGGGCAGCCGCGTGGGCGGCGAAGCCAAACCGTTCCTGGCCTCCTGCGCTTACATCGTCGGGATGCTGACCAGCGCGGCTTTCGGAGTGTTCCCCTATGTTCTTCCGGCGAACACCGATCCGGCCCTGGGCCTGACCGTCTGGAACTCCGCCACCACGCACTATGGGCTGGCGGTCGGCCTCGCCTGGTGGATTCCCGGCATGGCCCTGGTGGCCAGCTACACCGTTTTCGTCCACCGCCAGTTCGCCGGCAAGACTCGCCTCGAAGACGACGGATACTAAGGCAGCCGTCATGAACATCGGCATCCTCCGCGAAGGCAACCCGCTGGATCGCCGGGTGGCCGTAACCCCGCCCGTAGTTCGCAAGCTGGTGGAGCGCGGCTCGACCGTTCTGGTCGAAACCGGAGCCGGCGAGGGCGCCATGTTCCGCGACGACGAGTACATCCGCGCAGGCGCTCTCATCGCCTACTCCGCCGCCGAGGTCATCCACCGCTCCGAGCTAGTGGTCAAGATCTCCGTGCCCACCCTCGCCGAGCTCGAGCTCTGCGCGCCCGGCGCCGCCTTGATGGCCTTCTATCACATGGCCGTCGCTAGTCCCGCTGTTTTTGAGACCCTGCTCCAGCGCGAGATCACGGCCATCGGCTGCGAGATCGTGCGCGCGGCCGACGGCAGGCTGCCGCTGCTCGCCCCGGTCAGCGAGATCGCCGGCCAGATGACCGTTTCGCTCGCCGCGCACCTGCTGCGCTCCAGTTCCGGCGGGCGCGGCATTCTGTTGGGCGGCACGCCCGGCGTTCCTCCCGCGCATGTGGTGGTCATCGGAGCGGGAACGGTTGGCTCCTGCGCCACCCGCGCCGCCGTTTCCGCCGGTGCGCGCGTCACCGTGCTCGATATCGACAACCTGAAACTGCGCCGCCTGATCCAGCACGTTCCGCACGTGGCCACTGTGCTGGCGGATGAAGAGTCCATCGGCGCGGCCGTCGCTTCGGCCGACGTGGTCATTGGAGCGGTGCTGGTGGCCGGAGCCAAGACGCCGCATGTCGTTACCAAACGCATGGTGGAGGCCATGCGCCCCGGCTCCGCCATCATCGACGTGGCCATCGACCAGGGCGGATGCGTCGAAACCAGCCGTCCCACCACCATCCGCGAACCTTCTTTCAAGGTTCACGGCGTGGTGCACTACTGCGTGCCCAACCTCACCGCCGACCTCGGCCGCTCCACCAGCATCGCGCTGGCTCAGGCGCTCATGCCCTACCTGCTCCGCATCGCCGAAGGAGGCCTCGATCAAGCCCTGCGCGGCTCGCCCGAACTCGCCGGCGGCGTCTACACCTATCGCGGCGCATGCGTTCAGCCGCAACTGGCGGAGGCCTTCCATGCGCCCCACCGAACGCTAGCCGATCTGTTGAGCGAGGCCCGTTGATCGCCATGCGGTGGCTGGAACAATTCCGATCCAAGATCAAGACCGCCGAGGAGGCCGTGGCCATCGTCAAGTCCGGCGACAGAGTCCACGTGCATCAGGGCTGCTCGGAACCCGAGGCGCTGGTGCGCGCGCTGCTCCGCCGCGCTCCCGATTTGCACGACGTGGACGTGGTCCACATGGCCACCATGGGCTTCGCCGATTACACCCTGCCGCAGTTCGCCGGGCATTTTCGCCACAACGCATTTTTCATCGGCGCCAACGTGCGCCAGGCCGTCCAGCAGGGCCGCGCCGATTACATCCCCATTTTCCTCAGCGAAATTGAAGGGCTCTTCCGCAGCGGCGCCCTGCCCCTGGATGTGACCCTCATACAGTGCGCCCCGCCCGACGATTACGGCTACATGAGCCTGGGCGCTGGCGTGGATATCGCGCTCACCTCGGCGCAGTATGCGAAGCACGTTGTGGTCCAAGTCAACGATCAGGCCCCCCGCACGCTCGGCGATTCCTTCCTGCACGTGAGCAAGGCCGACGTTATTGTCGAGGCCTCGCATCCCCTGCCCGAATACCGCAAAAGCGAGGTCACCGATCTGCACCGCGCCATCGCCCGCCACGTCGCCGGCCTCATTCCCGACGGCGCCACGCTGCAAACCGGCATTGGCGGCATCCCCGACGCGGTGCTCGCCATGCTCCGCGACCGCAAAGACCTCGGCGTTCACACCGAGATGTTCTCCGACGGCATCATCGATCTCATCCAATCCGGCGCCATCAACAACGAGCGCAAGACCATCCATCCGCACAAGGTGATCTCCGGCTTCGTCCTGGGCACTAAGCCGCTTTTCGATTTCATCCACGACAACCCGATTTTCGAGTTCCACCCCACTTCCTACGCCAACGATCCGTTCATCATCGCCCAGAACGACCGTATGGTGGCCATCAATTCGGCCATCGAGATCGACCTGACCGGCCAGGTCTGCGCCGATTCCATCGGCACCCTGCCGTTCAGCGGCATCGGCGGACAGGTGGATTTCATGCGCGGCGCGGCCCGCTCGAAGGGAGGCATCCCCATCATAGCGTTGCCGTCCACCGCGAAGGATGGCGCCTGTTCCCGCATCGTCGCGACGCTCAAGCCCGGCGCGGGCGTGGTCACCTCGCGCGGCGACGTGCATTACGTGGTCACCGAGTTCGGCGTCGCCTACTTACACGGCAAAACCCTCCGCCAGCGCGCCGAGGCCTTAATCCAGATCGCCCACCCCAAGTTCCAGGACGCCCTCCTCGCCGCCGCCCGCGACTTCGGCTATCTCGAACGCCGGCTGCCTGCCGGGTAGCGCCCGCCCGGTCAGCGGTCTAAGTTGTGGTAGCCGGGTGACGGCGGAGCTATAATCCACGCATGAGCGTGCTCGTGTGGGCGCTGGCTATCGGCCTGTCCGCCCCATCTGGAGAGCCCCCGGTGGCCGCGGACGAATTGGTGTCCCTGCTCACGTCCCTTCTGGCAACCGACCGGAACGACAAACGGATCGCCCACCGCATCGAGATCATACGCCTTTCCGAGCGCCTGAGCGAGGAGACGATTTTGATGCTCAAGCAGATGGGCGCCGGCCACGCCACGCTTCGGGAGCTGGAGGCAATTCGCAAGCAGTCCGCAGCCCTCTCCGCGCCATCGCAGGATCCGCTCTCCGCCACTCCGGCGCCCTCTAGCGCCGAGCAGGCGAAAATGCTCGATGATTTGCGCCGGTGGAGCGCCGCCTATTTCGCCAGCCTGCCCAATTTCCTGTGCACGCGCTCGGTGCAGCGCCAGCGCAGCTTCCAGCAGGTCCACGGAGACTCGTCCGACATGGTCGCCGACTTGGGCTGGTTCCCCTCCGGCTCATACTCGGGCCAGGCCGGCTACGGAGACGGAGGCGACTACTACCGCGTCGAATTCGTGGATGGCAGGCCGTCCGACGGGTCCCGCGAAGCGCTCACGCGGGAGGGGACCTGGGGCGAGTTCGGCGGATTCATGAGGGAGATCCTGGAACCCAGTCGCGAAGCCACCTTTACCTGGGATCATTGGGAAGTCTATCGCGCTCGCCGCATGGCGGTGTTCCGCTACGCCGTTGACGCGAAGCACTCGCGGTATGCGATTCGCACGTTCGCAGCCCAGCCGGTGACCGTCGCCCATAAAGGGTTCGTCTACGTCGATCCGCGCTCCGGCGCCGTTGGGCGTTTGATCTTGTATGGGACCGGCCTGAAGGCCGTTGCGCCCATCACTGCCGTGGGAACTGTGCTGGACTACGCCGAAGCCGCCCTTGGCGGCGCGACCTTTGTCCTTCCGCGCAGCGCCGCGTCGTACGCGCGCACAGATGCGGCGGAGGTGCGCGAGACAATCGAGTACCGAGACTATCGCAAATTCCAAAGCGATTCCACCGTCCGGTTCAAGGAGCCGTAGCGGCTTCGGCGATCTGGAACGCCGGCTGGCGGGTAATCTCCTTCACCGCAGCCTGCCGCTTGCTATGCCGTCCACCTAGATTGGATTGCATGACCGGCAACGGGCGGGGATGACAAAAAAACCCGGCTAACCAAACTCGACAGGCGAGAACCGGCGGGAAGCGATCCGGCGCCCGACGCACTACAATGGGATTTGGCTGGCAGGTATCTGGACGGCCATTCAGCGAGACAACAGGTAAACATGACACCCAGCGCAATTCGAGAGAGGCCTTATCGTTCCGTGAGCGAGCTGGCTGAATTGATCGCGGGATTTGCGGCGCGACCGATTCCCACTAACAGAATTAGGGTGGCTATCCGCTACTCCCTCGCTTTCCTGTGTCTTTCCGCGGGCGCCTTTGCGGCCGACTACTCGCATTGGGGAGAGCCGGTGGCCGGATTGAGAATGGCCCTCTCCCTCGACGGGACCATCCCAACCGGCGAGCGCTCGCTACGGATCACGATTGAGAACCAAGGCGACCGGGATCAGCTTCTACGAATCGGCGCCATCATCGGCGGCCGGGCTTACCTGGACACGCTGACGCCCGTGTTCGAGTCGTTGTCGGGCCCCGAAAGGACGCAACTTAGGCTCAGGGACAGGGAAATGCCGGGAGCGGTCGCCGGGAGGATCGATCCGCTGGTGGTCGCCCTGCCGGTCGGAGCCAGCTATTCGACGGTCCTGCCCATGCAGCGCCTCGTGTCGCTGGAGGCCGGGGCCAGGAGCCTCGAAAGCCTGGTGACTGTCAGGAGCGCGTTGTGGGTGGAATTGGACATTGCCGCTGGCGCCTGCCCTCTCTACGGCGCTCCCAACCCCAACATGATCGACTGCTGGCACGGCAAGCTCGTCTCGGCGCCCCTGATCTTGGGCGACGAATGGGCCAGGGCGGGCGACAACAATCAGACCAGATGGATTTTCGACGTTCTGAAGTCCATCGAGACGATCAAGGTCGGCATGACGCGGCAGGAGCTTCGCAAGGTGTTCACAACCGAAGGCGGGATATCGTTCGTCCGTCAGCGGCGGTACATTCATCGGGAGTGCGCCTATATCAAGGTGGATGTCGAGTTCGCACCGACCCATGAAGGCCAGCGAGAGGAACTACCAACAGACCGAATCACAAAGATTTCCGCGCCGTTCCTGGAATGGTCGATCCTGGACTAACTGGCCCCCGATTGTGGCCGTCGGCGAACCTCTTCCTCGCTTACAGGTGTTCGCGCCACAGCGTCAGTCCCTTGACGATGGCCGGTTCCAGCCACGATTTGAACCTCTGCTCGGCCTTAGTCGCCTCTTCTTTGTAGCTGATCCGAAAGACGTCCTCGGCAACCGCAACTGGGGCGTTATCTCGCGTTTCCAGGAACGCCGATACCGCAATCACTCCGCGAAACTGCGAGCCGAGACAGTGAAACGACACAGTAAGTATGGCGTCACGCTCTGTGCGCAGCCTCAGGTTGATCCAGTGGTGGTATTCCTGAAGGTTGGCCACGTAGTGAAACTGCTTCGCAATCGCCAAGGGGGCCGGAGCTACCCCGTTTTCCAGGCTGCTCCCAAACTCGAACCCAGGCCGGACGCTCGCAATCTCGGAGCGGAGCTTCTCGGCCACTGAATTGAACGTCTGCTGGGCGAAGTTGAGGAGGCGCTCGGCGCAGGCTTTAGCTTTGTTCCACTCCTTCGGCGGGATCTGGCCTTTAGCTACCAGCACCGCACGGGCGGCTGCAATCGCCTCGTCGATGGTCTGCACCGGCCGGGTCTGAGTCTTCAGTTCGATCGCACTGACTATGGAACGCTTTTGGATCTCCGTGAACAGAGAAACGAGAGGCCTGAGGTTGCCGTGATCGGCGAGCTCCAGCGCCTCGATATACCTGGTCCGATCGTCGCGCCTCACAATCAGCGGGAACATCTTCGCCTTTAGGAAGACGAAGGTGGCGATGGCCCTGGCCACACCCCCGTTTCCGTCCCCGAACGGATGGATGCGCGTAAACCCGCGATGCAGCCAGGCCGCCTCGACCTCTGCCGGAACTCCCTCCTGCATGTGGTTGCCATGCAGCACGATCAAGCGATCCATTTCAGGGGCGACCTGCTCCGGCGGACAAGACGCGCGCGTCGACCCGTCTGGCCGTGTTGGATTGTCCGGCGTTTCCTTGTAACGCCCCTTCTCCAGCTTCTTCTCGATCGGGTTGCCGAACTGGTCCAACAAACGGACCGTGTCCCGATGCCGCAGCAGAGCGGCGTGCAACTCCTTGATGTATCCAACCGTCAGGGCGCGTTCCGCTTCCACGGCCGCGAACATTTCTTCCAGCGTCTCGTGGTGGCTCTGGACGAGCCTGGCAACCATCGCTGGGTCGCCGTCGGTAGCTTCGTGCGGGATCAGCGAAGCATCGATACCTCGTTCGATCAATATCTGCGTGGTTCCGCGATCCAGCGTGTAGAGGCCCTCCAGGATACCGGTCTCAATGGACCACTCCCGCCGCAGTTGTTCCAGAAGTTTCTTGAGCGCATCGCTCTCGGCCAGGTGTGCCTGTTGCTCGGTCCAGACCAGTTGGAGCGCTTCCAGCTCGCCACTGCTCAATTCGCTTGGGCTAGGGGGCAAATCCGCAAGCGGTTTCCAGGTGCACGAAGGTGCGGTCCTCACACCAGTCATCTCGCTCCTTGTCGGCGCCATCCGGCCCTCATCCCAAGAGCCTAGTGGACGCTCGGGCTGGAAATTCTCTTCAACGCACCTTTAGGACACTACCCCCGGGTTGTTTACTATGGAGTGATATGTCTCAACGCGTTTGCCCCTGGTGGTTCGGCTATTTCCTGACCTGCCCGCTCCGCCGCCTGGCGATCGACCCGGCCAGGCTGCTGGGGCCGTTTGTCCACGACGGCATGACGGTGCTCGAACCCGGCCCCGGCATGGGCTTCTTCACGCTGGAACTGGCCCGCCTGGTGGGGCCGCGCGGCCGCGTGCTGGCCGTGGACATACAGCCCAGGATGCTTCAGGCGCTGCGGAGGCGGGCCGCCAAAGCCGGGCTGCTCGAGCGCATCGATGCGCGCCTGGCCACGCCCGATTCCCTGGGGCTGGGCGGCCTGGACGGCGCCGTGGATTTTGCGCTGGCCTTCGCCATGGTGCATGAAATGCCCAGCGTAAGCGGCTTCTTCAGCGAGGCCGCCCGCGCGCTGCGGCCCGGCGCCTGCCTGCTTCTGGCCGAGCCCAGCGGGCACGTAGAAGCCCCGGCCTTCCAGGCCGAGCTCGACGCCGCGGCCCAGGCCGGCTTCGAAGTAATCGGCCGTCCCCACCTCCGCTGCAATCAGGCCGCCGTCTTGAAGAAGGTCTGAAAGACCCACTCGCTAGAGCGCCCGTCTCGTTCAGCACAGGAATAGGCGCCCTGTTTTTGAGCACTGCTCCGTATAATCTATGGGGAGGCCAGAAATGCCACATTGCGGATTCCGCAGAACCGTGGGATTGTCGCTTTTGCCGGTGGCTGCCGCGGTTACGCTGTACGCCGGCGCAGCGGTCGCCGCGCCCCGACCGGTCAGGATTAACTCCTACGTCGGCAACAATCCCGCCGAATGGCGCACCGAAACCGTTGCCGCCCGGCCCAGTGCGGCGTCTGCGGCGGGCGATGCCGCCCTCATTTGGTCGATCTACGTTGGCGATCAGAACGAGACCAGCCTCCAAAGAATCGCGGTGGACGCCGCCGGAAATACCTACGCCGTCGGGCAGCGGACTTTCACGGACCTCAACCCCGAAACTTGGGACGTGCTCGTGGCCAAACTGGACAGCGACGGGAACCTTGCATATACGACCCACCTCGGAGGCAAAGGACTGGACTCCGGCCTGGGCATCGCGGCCGATGCGGCTGGGAACGCCTACGTGGTCGGCCACACGACCTCGCCGAACTTCCCGCTGCGCGACGCCATGCAGGCCCGGCCGGCGGGTGGGTTCATCTCGAAGCTGGGTCCCGATGGCTCCCTGGTGTATTCCACTTACTTCGGCGGAACCGCCAACGATTCGGTGAATGCGATCGCTGTCGATGCGGCCGGAAACGCATATATCACCGGGGAAACCTCGTCTTCAACGCTGCCCGTGACGCCGGGGGCCTTCCAGGTAACCGGCTATGTGTCGACTAGCAACCCTCCACTCGCATCGACGTCGTTTGTGGGGAAATTGAACTCGGCAGGCAACGGATTCGTCTATCTTTCATACCTGGGCGGGCCGATCGGCGCCCTCGGGGAACCGGGTTGTACCGGCGGCTGTAGTCTGAACGTGGTCCGCTTCGATCGCGGCTTGGCGATCACGCTCGACCCATCAGGAAACGTCTACGTAGCCGGAGTGAGCAACAAGGCCTTCCCGACCACCGCCGGCGCGTTTCAGCCGGCGGTCTCCGGGCCGTTCGTAGCCAAGATGAACGCAACCGGCTCCGCTCTAGCCTACTCGACCGGACTGGGCGGTTCGATCTACGGGGTGCCCTCAGCGCCGCCAGGTTGGTACGACAGCCCCGCGGCCATCGCCGTCGACTCCGCCGGCGACGCCTACGTCGCGGGAATCACTGCGAGCCCCACCTTTCCAACCACTCCAGGCGCGTTTCAAACCGCCTTTGCCGGACCGCTCGCCTCGGATCCATTCACCGCGCCTCCCTACGACGGGTTCGTGAGCGAACTGAATCCCACTGGAACCGCGCTCGTCTATTCGACCTATCTCGGCGGCCCCGGCAATGACACCGTGAACGGAATGGCCGTGGACGCGCAAGGCGATGCATATGTCGTGGGCACATCGGCGTCGCAGGTGTTTCCCGTCGATTCCACGCTGCCCCAGGGCCCGAGCTTCCTGGTTCAGTTAAATCCAACCGGCTCAGCGCTGGTCTATTCCGCGCGGTTTCCCAAAGGCGCGGCGGATCAGGGCGTCGCTCTGGACAGCGCGGGCACCCTGCACCTGGCAGGTTCCGCGGCAATCCTGACGGAGCTGAATCCCGGCGCCGGCTCAGGCGCCTCGATTCTAGCCGTCAGCAACGCGGCCGCGACACGGGTTTACGGCAGAGTGGCGCCGGGCGAGCTGGTGTCGATCTGGGGCCAGGGGCTCGGGCCGGGCGCGCCCGCCAGCGGGGTGGTGGTCAACGGAGTCGTGACCAATAACCTGGCCGGAGTCCAGGTGTCCTTCGACGACACGCCCGCACCGCTGCTATACATCTCCGGTCAACAGATCGAGGCTTGCGTGCCCTACGAGGTGGCGGGCCAGCTCATGACCACGGTCCGCGTGACTTACAACGGCGCCCCGACGCGCGGGTTTCCGCTGGGCGTGGCCGCGGCGTTGCCCGAGATCTTCAGGAACCCGGACGGCACGGCTTCGGCTCTGAACCAGGATGGCAGTGTGAATTCGTCCTCCAATCCGGCCAAATTGGGCTCGATTGCCGTGGTTTTCGGGACTGGCGCCGGCCAACTAAACCCGCCCGGCGTGGACGGTTCGGTCGTCAACCCGCCAACGCCCATCCCTGACCTGGATATTGGGTATCAGACCCTGTATGCCGGAGCTGCGCCGAGCCTGGTATCGGGCGTTTTTCAAATCAACTTCCTGTTGCCGCAACAAGTCACAGTCACCGGTGGGAAGCTCCCCATCGGTGTCGCCTCGGGGTCGTATATCAGCGAGACGGCCTACATCTATGTTGCGCAGTGAGCGCGCCTACACGCTGACCACCGGGCAGGGGCTCTGGCGGATGATCGCGTAGGCGTTGGTGCGCAGGCGGCCGAACATGCCGGCGGCGGAGCCGCGGCCGATCACGAGCAAGTCGGCCTGGCGCGATTCGGCGGCGCCGCAGACCACATGGGGCGCGTCGCCTCCTTCCACCACGAGCTCGGCTTCGGCGCGGAGTTTCTCCAGCTCCTCTCGAGCGCTCTTGGCCAAGTCCGCCACCAGTTCCTGGTCGAAGTATTCGCCGGGGCGCGACTCGATGCACGGCAGGGCGTGCACCAGGGTCAGGCGGGCCTTGAATTCGCCTGCCATGGCAGCGGCCCAGGCCAGCGCCTTGCGGCTTTGCGGCCCCAGATCCAGCGCGCACACGAGGCTGCGGAAAACGATCGAGCCCACCTTGGGCGCCTGCTCCAGGTGGACGCCGGTCCAGACCGGGCAATCCGCGTCGTGCAGCACCTTGGCGGTCACCGAGCCCAGGATGAAGCGCCGGAACGGGCCGTGGCCGTGGGTCGGCAGCGCGATCAGGTCCATCCCCTCACGGTGCGCGAACTCGACGATCTGCCGGGCAGGGTCGCCCTCCAATAGCACCCGCCGCACGCGCACCCCGGCGAGCTCTTCCGCGAGGAAGCTGTCGAGCTGCGTGAGGTCCTGGCGGATCGGCTCGAGGACGTGGAGCAGCGTGATTTCGGCCTGGAAATGGGCCGCCAGCGCCTCGGCATAGCGCGCGCCGCCCAGGCAACGCTCGGAGAAGTCCACCGGCAACAGGATCTTGGTCAGCGGGAACATGGCAGTCGGCTCCGCACCAATTGTAGCGCGATGGCCGTCACTGGAGCCCCAGGTCGGTGAGGATCTTGGGCGCCGCCTCGTCCATGGCCAGCAACTGATGGCAGGTGTTGCAGTCCTGGACAATCTTCTGGCCGCCGGCGGTCGCGTGGTTGTCGTCGTGGCAGCGGAAGCAGCCCGGGAAGTCGGTGTGGCCGACGTTGTTGGGATAGCTCCCCCAGGTCACCTTCATCTCCGGGAAGACGTTGCGGCTGTAGATGGCGACCAGAGCTTGGGCGGCGCGGGCGACCTCGGCCTCCGGCTGGCTGCCCTTATAGAATTCCCGCAAGGCGGCGGGGATGTCGCGGGCGGCCTGCGCCTGGCTGGCGTAGGGCTTGCGCAGCAGCTCGACCGCGGTCTTCTTCACGAAGGGCAGCGAGGGGGAGATGGCGCCGGAAGCCAGCGCCTTGTTGACGGCGCGCTCGGGCAGCTCGAGGGTGTGCGTGGGGCGGTTGTGGCAATCCATGCAGTCCATCTGGCGGGTGGCCAGCTTGGCCAGCATCTCGGGCTTGGCGTTGGCGGCCAGGAAGACGTTGTGCCGCCCGGTCAGACTGTTCTGGTACTCGACCCGCGCGATGCTCTGGCGGGTTTCATCGTCCGGGGAATAGTGGATCACAACTCCGGGACCCAGGTGGGCGCCGTGAATGCCGGGGCTGCCGTGGCCGCCGCCGATGCGCATCAGGAGGGCGGTTTTGGTGACGGTGTTCTTCTCGTCGTCGGCGTAGTTGTAGATGACGCGCAGGCGGTCCTCGCTGAACTTCTGCGGCCAGTGGCAGGCCTCGCAGGTTTCCCGCGCCGGGCGCAGATTGCGGACGGGCGTGGGGATGGGGCGGGGATAGGTGTTGAAGGTGACCGCGAAAACCTGGCCGACTCCCGAAAGCTTGCTCTGGACGAACCAGGAGGCGCCGGGGCCGATGTGGCAGGCCACGCAATCCACGCGGGAGTGCGGCGAATTCTGGTAGGCCGCATACTCCGGCTGCATCACGGTGTGGCAGGTCTTGCCGCAGAAAGTGACGCTATCCATGTATCCCACCGCCTGGTAGGTGAACAGGCCGCCCAGGATCAGGTTGACGGCGGTGGTGATGCCCACGAAAACCAGCAGGCTGCGCAGCTCGGTCTTGGCCAGCGTTAGCGGCGAGACGCTTGCCAGGGGCACGCCGGCCCTCCGCTCGCGCCGCACCAGCAGCCACATCCCCAGGGGAATCAGCCCCAGCCCGGCGAAGAACACTCCGGGGATGAGCAGAAACTCGAGGATGCCGAGATAGGGATGCGAGCTCGCGCCCCGCACGCTCATGGGAAAGAAGAAGAGCCAGAAGACCACCGCGGAGGTGACCAGCACCACGCCGCAGCGGCTCACCCAATTGGAGCTGAGGTGAACGACGGGCGAGACCAGCTTCTGGAAGTTGGGCCGGAAAGGATTCATAGGGCTATTCGTCGGGCTCTTCCCGATCAGTGTGGGTTTCCGGGCGCTGCCTCACGGAGAGGCCGTCGAGGAACGCGGTCTCAAGCGGATAGACGTCGGGATCGAAGATCACCGAGTAGAAATGCCAGACCAGGATGGCCAGGGCCGCCAAGATGGCCTCGTAGAAATGCATGGCGGTAGCCACGTCGATGACGCTTTTGGGGAGCCAGCGCAAGGCCCAGCTATTGGCCCACAGCAGCAAGCCGGTCAAGCCCATCACGGCGGTTCCCCAGACCACGGCCCAATACTCGGCCTTCTCGAGGTAGCTGTGCGACGAGATGGGGGGCTTCCTGGAGACCAGGCCCAGGTTGTAGGCGAAATTGAGGAGGGCTTCCGGCGCATCCTGGCGGCGCGGCCAGAGTTGCTTCCAGTGGCGGCGGAGGCGGCGGCTGGCGGCGAGCGTCGCGACGTGGAAGGCGGCGGTGGCTATCAGAACGACGGCGGCGATGCGATGCAAGGTGCCGCGGACGGGGAAATAGCGTTCCCAGGAGACTAGCGGGCGCGCCCACCACTGGTCCGGGTACTTCAAGGCGAAGCCCGTCCAGACCAGGACCAGGAACGAGAGGGCCGTGAGCGCGTGCTCGATGCGCTCGACACCGTACATGCGGACCTCCCGCCGGGCGACCAGAGCGGCGGCCGCGCGGCGAACGGGCCGGAAGCGCAGAGCCAACAACTTACGCATCCAGTCGCCGAGCTGGTGCAGCAGCATGAAGCCGATGGTGAGCGGGATGAGGACGGCGTAGGCCAGGCGGACCCACTTGACGGCCTCCGGTTCTCCGTCGCCCACCGCCTCGTGCACCGGACCGATGGCGAAGCGCCTCCCCGCGCCCGGGTGGCAGCGTCCGCAAGTGGCCGGCAGGTTCTTGACGTTGGTCGAGGACCTGGGGTCGGAAGAGGGCAGGATGAGATGGAAGCCGTGGCAAGTGGCGCAATTGGCGACCGATTGGGAACCCGACCGGGCGGCCAGACCATGGTATGAGGCGTCGAAGCTGATAATGCGGTCGGAGGGCAGGCCAAACCGGCGCGAGAGTTGGACGTTGGCGTGGCACTGGCCGCAGGTATCCCGGATGTGCGAGGGGTTGACCGAAGAGGAGCGGTTGCCGGGGGCGAGGATGGAATGCTCGCCGTGGCAGGTGGTGCAGACGGGCGCGGCGGCGATGCCCCGGGCTACCGCCTGGCCGTGTATGCCGGCGCGGTATTGCCCGGCCACGTCGCCGTGGCACATGCCGCACAGGTCGGGAACCGCCTTGCGGAACTCGGCGGTGGTGGTGCGCTGGGCTTCATGAGCGCTGCCATGACAAACGGCGCAATCCGGAGCGGCCGCATTGCCGTTCTTCAAGGCCTGGCCATGCACGCTGTGGGCCCACTGCGCGGCGATCTCGGCATGGCATTGGGAACAGGCGGGTTTGGGAACGCCAGCCGGGTGCGGAAAGTCTTCGTGCCTGGCGTGGCAGGAAACGCAGGTCAGGGAGGCGTGCGCGGAGACCGCCAGCTTCTTGCCCTGTTCATCGTGACAGGCGGAGCAGGCGCTCGCGGCAGTCTCGCCGCGCCCGACACCAGCCGCTCCGCAGAGGGCGAACCCCAGAATCGCAAGGCCGATCGGGGAACGCATGATGGTCCGCTTAGCCCATCTTAATCGAAGTATCCATGAACATGTTGTAGATGTACACGCCGGCGATGGCGAGCGCGTACAGCGCCACGACGATGGTGAGGGCGATCCCGCAGCGATCGAGCTTCTGGAGTTTCACGTTCACGTCCGCTTGCGTATCCACCAGCGGCGCTTCGGCGTCGAGCACATGCAGGGACTCGTCGCTCTTCATATAAACCCGTCTGCGGTAGAGGGCCAGGAACACAAGGATCGTGGCCAGCACGCCCCAGATCACCAGATGTACGATGTATTTCTCCATAAAGTCTCCAATGACTCCAATTATTATGCTACGGCTGCGGCTTGATGCGAAAGCTCCTCCCCGTGGCTGCATTGACGGCGTCCACGATTTCGCGCAGGCGGCCATCCAGCGCGCAACCAGCCTCGCGGCGCGCGCAGGTCCCGTCCAGGGCCCGATCCATGCAAACCGAGCAGACGTTCTCGTCGACGGCCCGCAGGTAGGGTTCCAGGTCGTCGCCTTCGGTGGCCAGAATGGCCTGGGCCACCAATGGGAAAAGCTGGAACAGGCGGCACTGGTTCTGGCCTTCCAGCCCGCAAGGCGGCTCCCCGGAACGCCAGGCGCAGTCGGGACAGATCCGTTTTCTGAGGATTTCGGCGAGTTCATCGAGGTCCAGGCGGGCTGCCATTTCAGGCACTCCCTTCCCGGATTGCGGAGGACTTGGGGACACGCAGCTCCACGGCCATGATGGCCAGGACCGCGGTGCTCAGCGGGTCTTCGTTAAACACCACCGAGCGGATTCCGGCGTTCCAGGCCTTGGCCAGATGCTGGGGATCGTTGCGCGTGATCAGCACCACACGCTCGGGATTCAGGAACGGAACGGGCAGCCGGTCCAGAGCGCCGGCGTCGACCACAATCACGCCCTCGCGCCGCGGGTCCGGCACCTCGACACAGCGCACTACGCGGCCGCCGGTGCGTTCGAGCTGGTCCCGAAGCGCCGAAGCGTAGGGGGCGTCATGGATTGCGAGTTGGACTGTCTCCATATCCTGGGACTCCTTCAGAGAGTCCTGAGATGGTTTCGCTTTATTCGACAGAGATGTAGCAATCGAATAGCCACACACGATGGTCTCGAAGGCCAATAGTATCTCCTTCTTTTCTAATATGATACGCGCCTGGATCGGGGGCGGGGGCGGCGCTGGAGGGGGTAGGACACCCAGGCTGGACGGGATTGCGCAAGGTGACCCAGCCCGGTTTGGGTTTGGGTAGGTGTAAACAGTTCGGATGGGGGATGGCGCTCTGGGTGATTTCACCCACCCGTTGCGGTATGATGAAGGAAGCCCAGTCAGAGAAAACCGAAACATGTCCAAACTGGTCCCGAAGTGGCAGCAGTCCAATGTTTTGGAGGCGGTCTTCGACCAGCTTTCCGACGCCCTGGTGCTGTACGACAACGAACAGAAGATCACCGGGATGAACCGGGCGGCGGAGAAACTGTTCGGGATCGAGGCGGCGGAGATGGTGGGCCGGAGCTGCCGGGAGGCATTCCACTGCGGCAAGTGCGAATCCAGTTGCGGCTTGATGGAGGGTCTGCATTCCACGGCCGCCCTGCCGCACGGGATGGTGCACCTGCACAGCGAGGAGGGCCGCGAGCGGATGGTGCTGATTCGGACCTCTCCGGTGTTCAACGACAGCGGGGAAATGGAAGGCGTGGCGGCCACCATTAAAGACGTTACCGAAGAGCTGGCGCCGATGAAGCGGGAGGTGATCGCCGAATCGCCGGCCATGCAAGAGGTGTTGAGCTTCGTGCGCAAGGTGGCCGGGAGCGAGGCGACGACGATCCTGCTGGAAGGCGAGAACGGGACGGGCAAGGACCTGGTGGCGAAGACGCTGCACTACGAGAGCGCCCGGCAGGCGGAACCGTTCATCGCCATCAATTGCGCGGCCATCCCGGAGACGCTGCTGGAGAGCGAGCTGTTCGGCTATGAGAAGGGCGCCTTCACCGACGCGCGGGCGCAGAAACGCGGGCTGTTCGAGTTGGCCGACCGGGGCACGCTGTTCCTGGACGAGATCGGCGAGATTCCGCTGACGCTGCAAGCCAAACTGTTGCGGGTGCTGGAGGAGCAGAGCTTCCGGCGGCTGGGGGGATTGAAGGACATTCTCGTGGACCTGCGGTTCGTGGCGGCCACCAACAAGAACCTGCGGGAGGCGGTGAGAGAGGGGGCGTTCCGGCAGGACCTGTATTTCCGGCTGAACGTGATCCAGATCGTGATTCCGCCGTTGCGCGAACGGCGGGAGGACATTCCGCCGCTGCTGGAGTTCTTCATCGAGCACTACAACCGGAAGTTCAAGCGGCGCATCGAAGGGGTGTCGCGGGAAGCGTTGGAGCTGCTGCTGGCGCACGACTGGCCGGGGAATGTGCGCGAATTGCGGAACGCGCTGGAGCGGGCGATGATTCTGGAAGAGTCGTCGCTGATCGGGGCGGCCAGTTTGCCGATCGCCATCACGCACTCGGAGGCGCGGCATGGCGCGGCCCAGGAGGCGCAACTGGAGATACCGGAGGGCGGGCTGTCGCTGGTGGACAACGAGCGCCAGTTGGTGGCCCGGGCCCTGGAAAAGACCGACGGCAACCAGACGCAAGCGGCGCGACTGCTGCACATCACGCGGGACACGCTGCGCTACAAGATGAAGAAGTACAACCTGCGCTAGGGCGGCGGTGGGTTCGTTTCCGGGAGGTTCGGATGGGGCTTCCTGGCAGGTTTTGCACAGCCTATTTACTTGATTATACATTAGTTGGCCAGAAGTGTCCAGAATTGGGATTGGGTTCGTTTGTGCGTTTTGCGTTTCGGCGGTCGGCGGGGCGCGGGACAGCCGGCGGCCAGAGCTTAAATCATGCCTGCATCAGGATAGCTTGAAGGGACCCGACAGCCGGCTTGTGGAACCTGGAACTTATTGGCAGAGCGGGAGAAGGCGGTTGTGACTGGGCGTGACCGCTTACTGGACGCCCGGTTTCGACGGGTCCTTTGGGCGAATACAGGCCAGGGAAGTACGATGGGTACTGGTACGGTAATCCGTTTATTCATCGCGACTCCACTTGACCCTGCACGTGGGCACATTCATACTAACAGACGGGACACGCGCCCGAGAGTGAAGGAGAGTTTTCATGTACAGATATTTCTTGGCGGTTGCGTTGGTTTTGGGTTTGCTGCCGGTGATCGCCTTCGGCGGCCTAGTCAATACCTACCCAGGCTGGAACGGATCCGATACCATCTGCTGTTTCGGCTACCCAGACACGTCCACCTACGGAGAGGCAATCACCACTCCGGCCGGGGCGACTGACGTAACCAGTTTCAGCTTCTGGTTGCAGTCGTCGGGCGGGGCAGGCTTCGAGTTCCAGGCCTTCATCTCCGCGTGGGACAACACCAACTACGAGTTGACGGGTTCGATGATGTACATGAGCCCAGTCATGACCGCGGCGGACTCGAATCTTGACGAATACATATTCAACGTGAATGTTCCCGTAACACCCGGCACAATCTACATGTTCGGGGCAACCATCAATAACCCTAGCGTTTACGGCGTAGACTCAAACATCGCTTACTCCGATGGGGCGGGGATGGGCGGGGACGAAGGGTCGGGCGGTAACAGCACCTACTACTTCGCCTATAACAACGATACCGGCGAGAACGGCCCGCTGTATGCGAACTGGAATAGTAGTGCGAACGGTGGTTGCGCGGACAACACCGGCGTAGAATGCGGCCAGGCGGCGTTCCTGGCGACCTACAGTGGCAGCGCTGTTCCGGAACCTGGCAGCCTGACGCTGTTGGGCTCGGCCCTGATTCTGCTGGCGGGCATCGCCCGGCGCAGGCTCCAGCGCTAGGCGTCAGCGGCAGTACCTGAATGGATCACGCGGTTCGACCCGTAGCTAGGGGTGTGGCTGGCCGGCCGGAAAGCCGGCTGCGGGCAAGATTGCCCGCTGCACGTCCAGCGCACCCAACGCTCAGACCGGCTGGTGCTGCTGCCGGTACCGATCCATGATTTCCTGCATCTGGTCTTTCAATCGGAGTTTCAACTTCTTGATTCGAGTCTCCTCGATCTGCTCCTCCGGGCTGAGGAAGGGCCGGGCGGAGAGCGACTCCAACTGCTTCTTGAATTCACAGTGCTGCTTGGCCAGAAGTCGAAATCCGTCATCGGTTTGCATCAGATGCGCTTTCAACTCTTCCGGGGTCAATTGCATAGGCGCGATACTCCTTGCGGTGAGGTGGCCAATCCGGGCGGCTGCTTGGGGGTCGAAGGCACGGCAGGTGATTTGCTGAGAATCCATTACACCCACGTTCGGGACCGGGACCCTGCAATACCCGGCTGCCAATTGTGACATTAGCATGAAAACCGGCGCATGACAACCGCGGTCTCGCCAGTGTCCTGGTAGTAGTTGGGCCGGCGCGAGATCTCCTGGAAGCCCAGGTTGCGATAAAGGATGAGGGCGGGCGAATTGGACTGGCGAACTTCCAGAAACCAGGATTCGCGTGCGCGGCTAAGCACTTCGAGCATCAGGCGCTTGGCAATGCCGCGGCGGCGGAAGGGGGGATCGACGACCAGGCTGAGCACCTCGCCTTCCTTATCGTCCAGGATGCGGCAAACCACGAAGCCGACGACACGGCCGTTCAGCTCGGCCACCAGGCAATCGTAGGCCAGGTAGCCTTGGGGCTCCCAGAGGACTGCTTCCGGGGAGGACTTCTGGATGCGGTCCAGCTCGGGGATGTCGGGCTCGCCAGCCGCGCGGATGAGGAGCGGCGAACCGGCCAGCTCGGCCAGGATGGCGCGCTGGAGCTCGCCGAGCCGCTCCCAATCGAAGCGCTCGAGGGCCAGACGGCGGGCCTGACGGGCCAGGCCGAGGCGGAGGGCGGGATCGGAGAGCAACGTGGCGATTCCTTCGGCGAAGGCGGGCGCGGTGTCGGCTACCCAGACGCTCACGCCGTGCTGGAGACCCAGGCCCGCGCAGCCGGAGGTGGTGGAGACCACGGCGCGCTCCATGGCCATGGCTTCGAGGACTTTGAGATTGGTCCCGGCGGAGACTAGCGTGGGGACGATGACCAGGTTGGCTTGGGCGTACAACGGCTGGACGTCGGCGACGAAGCCCAGGAGCTGGATGCGGGGGTCGGCTGGGGGGGCCGGCGAATCGGCGGCGGCCTGCCAGTAGAGGAGCGGGTCGGGGCCGGCGACGGCGGTGAGGGTCAGGCCGGGGAAGGCGTCGCGCAGAAGCGGCCAGACCTGCTCGGTGAAGAAACGGTAGGCTACGACGTTGGGGAAGTGTCGAAAAGAGCCGACGAAGAGGAGAGACTGGCCAGGCGGTTCGCCAATGGGGCGGAAACGGCGCAGATCCACGCCGTTGGGGACCACGTGGACGTGCGGGGCCGCGAGCAGGGCGGCGTCCTTTTCGGACATGGCGACGACGCGTCGGAACTGGGGGAGCGCGCGGGTCTCGAAGCGGCGCCAGCGCCACCAGTTCCAGCGGGCGGCCAGCGACGGCCGCTGGTCCAGAACCTGGCGGAAGAGGTCGAAGGTGACGTCGTGCTCGACCAGGATGTCGCCGCCGTATCCGGCCAGGTGGGTGTATTCGACCTGGCGAACGGCGACCTGGAGCTCCAGACAGAGGCCGTCCCAGAGGCGGTGCATGGTTGGCGAGCGGTACTCGCAGACTTCGGGCGGCGCGAGCGTGGACCAGCGCGGCTCACGGTAGCGGGGCTTGGGGACCAGGACGATTCGCGAGCAGAATTCGAGCAGCGGAGCGGGTTCCTCGGTCTGGCCGGTTTCGGAGAAGGCGAACAGGACCACGTCGAAGGAGCGAGCCATTTCGCGCAGGAGGTGAAAGATGCGGACTGCGCCGCCGTGGGAGAGCGGGTAAGGGAAATAGGGCGAGAGCACGGCAACGCGGGCGCGATCCGGCGAGAATGGGCGGCCCTCGAGCAGACGATGGGCGGCGGGGGCGGTGGAGCGGTCGCGCTTCCAGGGGCAGAGCCAGCGGGGGCGGAGAAAGATGCGGTCGAGGGGCACGCCGCGCAGGAAAAGCCAGGAGGCAATGGCGGTGCGCAGTCTCAGATGATGGCGCTCGAGGCGGGAGTTGTAGGCCAGGATCTTGGTGGGGGCGAGTAGGAAGGCCGCGCGGCGAAGGGGGCGGTAGCGGGCGTCCGGCGTGAAGAGAACCGGCGCGAGGCCGATGCGGAGGCCGCGGAACCGGCGGCGCAACTGGCGGTAAAGGCTCCAGGCGGAGCCGGGTTCGAGAGCGACGGTGAAATGGCGGCGGGTGGGTTCGAGGCGGCGGATCTCGTCGGCCATGGAGGCGGCGAGCGCGGGGGAGCCGGAGAGGAAGGCGACGACGACGGCGTCGGGGTCCAGGCCGAGCGTGCGGAATGCGAGGTTCTTGAGGCGCGCCTTGAGGTTTGGCATTCGCGAGAAGCGGAACTATTCAGGCTAGCAGAGGAGGGGCACATTATTCTTGACGAGCGTCCTGTAGACTGTGGATTGGAGCTATGCCGCAGGGCCTTGTCACTTCCGACCCCAAGATCATGATGGGGAAGCCGGTCGTCGCCGGGACGTGGATCACGGTCGAGCTGGTTCTCGATAAGTTGGGGGCGGGAGCGAGCGTCGAGCAGATCCTGTCGGAGCACCCACGGCTCACGGCGGAGGGTGTCCGCGCGGCGAGCGCCTTCGCCGCCGAAGCGCTGCACGCCGACGTCGTCTACCCTTTGGAGAAGCTAGCCGGGTTAGGATCGTCGCCGACGAGAGCATCGGCAGGTAGATCGTTGGAGGGGATCTTGTGCGAGGAACAACGTCACTACTTATTGCTACACTGGCAGGCTGTTTGGTGGCCTCTGCCCAGACCGAGCGGGACCAGGCCCAAACTGGCCCGCCCGCGGAAGGCATCACTCTGCCGGCCGATGTCGCCAAGCTGCTGGCCACGAACAAAGAGAACATCCCTTTGCTCCTGAGATGGGCGGAGGCGCCGCCGGTTCCACTGATTGACCCTGAGCTGAACCTCTTTCAAACTGAGCTTGCAGACATCTTCGGTCACCTGAGAACTAAAGAGGCGATTCCGTTTCTGACCCGCAACATCAGTCTGCGCCGATGGCCGACGATCGGTTCGGTCTGGCGGATGGCACCGAGGGCTTTCGTGGACCAGATGCCGGCGGTCGCGGCCCTCACTGAGATCGGCCCGGATGCGTTTAAGGCTCTGATCAACGCGCCATACGGTCCCTCGACACCGGAGGACCGTCTCGCCGCGGTCTTTGTTGTCTCGCGGACAGCCTCGTCAGCGGAGGACAAGGAGCGCGCGCGGCAGTACTTAACTGGAGCGTTGGCCGAGGCGAATACGCTGCGTATCCGGGCAGAAGAGGGCCTGAGGTTCTTAGAGGATCGCCAGCAGAAGGTACACTGAAACCGCCCGCGCCCGCCATCGGCGCTGGGTCGTTTCGTGGAGGGAAGCCTTTCCCGCCGCCCCTTCGCCGATGCCGGCTCGCTTCGCCGCGCGTCAGCGCTCGAGGGTGGCGACTTCGCCGGCGGTGGCGAGCTTGGGGTCGGGCTTGGGGAAGTACTCGACGGTCACGAAGGGGGCGGGATTCTGCTTGCCGCAGGCCAGGGTGGATGGGCCGGCGCCCATGAGGATCACTTTGGAGAGGTCGCGGATGAGAAGACGGGTGGGCTGGCCTTCGTCGCCCTCGATGACGAGACGCATCAGGCGGCCGATGCAATCGATTTGAGTGAGCCGGCCGCGGGCTTTGCCCTGTGGAGCGGGACCGTCGAAGAGGTTGACGACCTTGCGGTCGGGCGGCGGGGCGGGCTGGCCGCGGTTGGCGCGCTCCTCGGCGGCGCGGATCTCGGCCATGGCGGCGTCTTTCACGCGTTGGAGGTCGCGCTGCTTTTCCTCTTCCAGGCGGCGGCGCTCGGCGGCCTCGAATTCCAGGCGCTGCTCGTCGATGGCGCGGCGGGCCTCGTGGATACGGGCGCGCTCGGCTTCGTCGGCGGAGGCCAGTTCCGCCGCGGCCCAGGCCTTGGCGGCCTCGGGATACCGATGGTGAGCCTGATTGAATTCGGCTAGCGCCTGCCAACGCGCGGCATTGCGCGGTTCGAGCTGGGCGGCCGTTTTGAGCTCCTGTAGCTGCTTGCTGGGATCGGATTCGAGGGCGGCCAGAAGAACGTGCGGCTCGGCCCAGGCGGGGTTCAGGCGGGCGGCCGTAGCGAGCGCCGCGGGGGCCTTATCGGGGTTGAGGCGGGCGAATTCGAGCCAGCATCGGGCGCAGGTGGAGGCGGCATCGGTGGCGGCGGCGAGATTCTCCCGGGCTTCCTGAGTGCGCTGGTCGCGCAAGGCCACGAGACCGAGGCCTTCGTGGGCGGGGACGGGCGCGCTGTTGAGCAAGGCTCCGTAGGCGGCGCGCGTGGCTTGCAGGTCGGCCAGGGTGATTTGGGGCAGAGGCGGCGCGGCCGGCCGGACGGCGAAATCCGAACGCGGATCGAGGGCGCGGCCGCCTATGGTGATGGTCTGGAAGTTGCCCGCGGCCAGGTAGGCCTGGGCCTGCCGGTCGAGATCGGTGGGAGTCTTCCCGATGGCGTTGCGGAAGGCGGGTTCGGGATCGGCGCCCTGCTGGAGATTGTAGAGCACCACGCGGAGCTTCCCGGAGTAGGCGGGATCGACGACGATCAGGTGAATTCTGGCCCAATCCAGGTTGCGTTGGGCGGGCGGCGGGGGCTGGCCGAGAGTGACCTTGGTGCCGCTGGCCTGGGCGGTGGAATAGAAATCTTCGAGGCCGCTCTCGATGGCGGCGGGCATGCGGCGGGCATTGGATTCGATCAGGATGCGGAGGCACTCGCGGAGCCATTCGGGGGGGATGGGGGCGCTCGCGGCCAGCGCGCCGGTGTAAGTGTCGCGGCTGAGAGAGAGGCCCACCGGCTGGCCCGCCTTCAGCACCAGCACGCGGACCGGCCAGAGCGTGGTGAGATCCGGCTTGCCGAGGGCGGCGCCGACGGTGTCGCGGAGCTGCTCGAGGAGATTGAGCACGTCGCGCGCCGGGCGGTCGCCGGCGTTGGAGAGCACCTGGAAGGGGCCGGAGCGGAGGTCGATCCAGCGGTCCTCGGCGGCGGAGGCACAGAGCGGGAGGAGCAGCCAGACCAGCCATTTCGGCATTGCATTCTCATGATAGCGCTGGGGGGGAAGCGGGCCTGCGGACCATGGGCGTTGGAATGGCACTCTCGACGAGCGTTTTCGTGGGTCTTCGATGGGAGTGCGGTGTCCCGGGTCTGGGCACGTGGGACGCGCCGAGCGGGGCGGGCCTCGCGGGGATCGGACTTTCTTGAGCCAGATTTGCGATATTGGGAACTCTGGACGAGTTATGGGTGATGCCGGCCAGTTTCAAGGCTCTCAATCCTCGGTCTTCCTCTTCGTCGACACGAACTTCTTCTTGGAACTTAAGGTGCCGGAGGAGATCCCTTGGGCCGACATGACCTCGAATGGGAAGATCATTATAGTCGTACCTAGAGCGGTCCAGAAGGAGATCGGTCGCCTAAAATCACACGGCCATGGTCGCGCATCGAAACGCGCAAGAACAGCGGCGGCGCGACTGATGCGGATCGCACAGTCTCCTCGCGAAGCAGAAATGATCCTGCAGCAAGGGCCACAGGTAGAGTTGCGACTGGCCGGACCACCGTTTGCAGCTTCGCCCGTCAATTCCGGGCTCGATCCCAACGTCGTAGATGACCTGATCATCGGGGAGGTGTTGGCCTTCCGGGAGGCACATCAAGGGAGCGACGTTCGCCTCCTGAGTATAGACTCTGACCAAGTCGTTAGTGCCAAGCATTTCGGCATAAACTTCCTGGCCGTCCCCGACGCCTGGCATCTTCCCCCTGAGCAGGATGGCCGAGATAAGCGGATACAGGAACTCGAACGTGGAATCGCGGAGCTCGAGGAGCTACAACCGAAGATCGCAATTGCTATCCTAGACGTTTCGGATGCCTTGATGGCAGATGTGAGCCTCAGCGTGCTGGAATTCCAGCCGCTGTCGGACGAAACGGTGAGTCGCTTGGTCTCCGAAGCCACGCGGAGAACTCCTCCCGCGGGAGGCTTAGACGAGCTGGTCGAGGCTAAACGACCGACGATGCCCTTTCAGCTGACGCAGCTCGCAGCGGACCCGCTTTGCCGATTTGAGCCACCGACGAAGGCGGAAGTCGCAAACTACCGAGAGGTGGCCTATCCCGGTTGGGTGGAACGGGTTCGCGGGTATTTCGAGGTTTTGCACGAGCACTTAGGATTGGAAAGCAGGGCGGGCAAAATGAAGATCCGCGTGCGGAACAATGGCAGTCGTGGCGCAAAAGGAATGGTCGTCACCTTTCAAGCGCTTGGCGGGCTGCTCCTTGGAAAGATCGGGAATCCGTCGGGTGACCCCATGTTGCCCCCACCCCCGAAGCCTCCGCAAGGGAAGATCGTACGCACGTGGAACATGCGGGACATGGTTCCAGTCGGGATGGATACGGAAAGGCCACTGCCCGCTCTGCCTAGCTTTGGCCCCCGTGACCGCTACGCTTTCTACCGCAAGGAAGGTGGCCACGCGTCGAACCGGTGGAGCTTCGAGTGCGACCTCTTTAGACACGGGGGCTACGAGAAGTGTCTTGACTTGCCGTTCTTCCTTCCAGTGAAGGCTGCGGCACATCGCGGGATCATTCACGTCGAAGTGTTTGCCCGAAACATGTCAAGGACTGTACTGGCGAAAGTGCCCGTGAACGTGACGTCCTCGCAAGTCGACACGAATGAAGTCGCCATGAAGTTGCTCAACCGGCAACTCCCGCCCCGGCCACAGATCTCTATCGAGCTCTGACTAGCGTGCTGCGCCCAAGACGTGGCTCGATCCGGGGAAAAGCTCCGCGAGACGGCCAACGAGTTTAGGCGAGAGATTTGCGTCAAAGAGAAGCTTCAACGCGACATCCGCTCCCGCCCAGCCTGTGAGGCGTAGGCGTAGACGGCGGGAAAGTCTGCCTTCTCCAGGTACGGGTAGTCGCGCAGGATCTCATCCTCGGTCATGCCGGAGGCGAGCATGTCCAGCACGTCCCACACGGTCACGCGAAGTCCACGAATGCAGGCCTGCCCCGAGCGTTGACCGGGCACAACCGTTATCCGGGAAAGATCGGCCTTGTCTGTAGTTGCCACCGTCAACGTTATCCCACCAATCGGGCGGCAGGTGATCCTCCGCCCAGGCGCGGCTGGGCTATACTCTAGATTGGATGATCGATCCACGCCGGGGGTGGGATGGAGGGTTAAGGCTTCCTAACTAATGCGAGTTTCCGTACAAATCAGCCGCGGCATTGAGTCCTTGTTCGGCACGCACGACGAGAACATTCGGCTGCTGGAGGCGGGGCTGAATGTCAGCACACAGCTTTTGAACGACTGCCTGGAAGTGGAAGGGGCCGAGGCGGACGTGGCGCGCGCCGAAGGCATCCTGGAAGAGTACAACGCGCTGGTAAAAGAGGGGCAGGTATTCGGGAACGGCGACCTGAACAGCTACCTCCGGGTGGTCACCGAAGACCGGGAAGTCAGTTTGCGCAGCCTGGTGACGAGCGGGCGGCAGCGCAACTTCGGCAAGAAAATCATTGTGCCGAAGACCATCAACCAGCGGCGGTATCTGGAGGCCATCGAGCGCAACGACCTGGTGTTCGGGATTGGCCCGGCGGGGACGGGCAAGACGTACCTGGCGGTGGCGATGGGGATCTCGGCGCTGCTGGGCAAGCGGGTGGGGCGCATCATCCTGACGCGCCCGGCGGTGGAAGCGGGCGAACGGCTGGGATTCCTGCCCGGGACGCTGCAAGAGAAGGTGGACCCATATCTGCGCCCACTCTACGACGCGCTGTACGACATGCTGGAGATGGACAAGGTGGAGAAGCTGCTGGAGCGGTCGGTAATCGAGGTGGCGCCGCTGGCGTTCATGCGCGGGCGGACGCTGAACGACAGCCTGATCATCGTCGACGAGGCGCAGAACTCGACTCCCGAGCAGATGAAGATGGTTCTGACGCGGCAGGGCTCCAACTCGAAGATGGTGGTGAACGGCGACGTGACGCAGATCGACTTGCCGCTGGGCAAGCGCAGCGGGCTCTTGCAGGCCGCGGAGGTGCTGCGCGGGGTGGAGGGGATCAGCTTCGTGAATTTCGACGAGCGGGACGTGGTGCGGCACGCGCTGGTGCAACGCATCGTGAAAGCTTACGAAAAGTACGAGGCGAACGGAGCGAGCCGGCAGCTTTCCCTCAGGCTGCAGGAGGGCGAGGACGCCGCGTCCCCGCCGGAGAGTGCGTGAGCGAGCGCCCATGCCAGATTCCGGCAGCACACTGATCTTTCGGCGGGCGCCGCGCGGACTCTCGCAGCGCGGCTTGCGGGCCTACGCCACGCTGCTGGAGCGGATGGTGGCCGACGGCCGGCACTTCAGTTGCCTGCTCAGCGACGACCGGGAGCTGCGGCGCCTGAACCGGCAGTTCCTGGACCGCGACTACCCGACCGACGTGCTGTCGTTTCCGGCGCTGCCGCCGTCGGAGTCGCTGGGGGAGATTGCGATTTCGACGGTGCGCGCCGCCAAGCAGGCCCGCCAGCACGGGCACAGCCTGGAACAGGAGATCGCCATTCTGATGCTGCACGGGCTGCTGCACCTGCTGGGAATGGATCACGAAAACGATCACGGGCGAATGGATCGAACCGAGCGGCGTTACCGCGAGGAGCTGGGATTGCCGGTGGGCCTGATCGAGCGCGCACAGCGGGGCAAAGGCGCAGGCGGAGGGGACGCGGCACTGTGACCGTGGTGTGGGCAGTCCTGGCGATCGCGCTGGGGATGGCGCTGGTCGTCGTGACCTACGTGCAGCACCTGTACTACGAGTCGCTGCGATTGCGGCCGCGGGAACGCTCGTCGCTGGAATTCTTCAAGAGCACGCTGCAGGCGCAGATCTGCGCGGAACCGGACCGGGGCCAGCTCACCTTTTCGATCTTCAAGCATACGGGGCTGCTGCTGGTGGGAGTGGTGTTCCTGCTGCTCACGCCGCAGTGGACTGCGTGGACGGTGGGGCAAGCCTGCCTGAGCGCGTGGCTGACCATGCTGGGGACGACCTACATCGCGCCGCACCTGCTGTACCGGCGCAGCAGCGGGCGGTGGCTGGAGCCGCTGGTCCCGGTACTGCGCGGATTGGTGCTGCTGGCCCATCCGCTGGTGACGCTGTTCGGCTTCTTCCAATCCCTGAGCGAATTGACGGAGAGCCCCGAGACCGCGCAGGAGCCGCCGACTCCGGCCGAGAATGTCGACGCCCTGATCGCCGCCGGCGCCGAAGGGGGGCTGATCGAAGAGAGCGACCGGGAGTTGATCCAATCGGTAGTCGCCTTCGGGGACAAGACGGTGCGGGAGGTCATGACGCCCCGGCCGAGCATTGTGGCGGTGGACGCCAATCAGTCGCTCGAAGACCTGCGGCAACTGGCGATCAACGAGCAGTACTCGCGGATTCCGGTATTCGAAGGGAGCGTGGACCACATCATCGGATTCGTGCACGTGCGGGACATGTTCGAGCTGGAGGAGGAGGACCGCAAGAACCGGACGGTGCGGGAACTGGTGCGCCCCATACGCTTCGTTCCCGAGACCAAGGCGGTGAACGACCTGCTGCGCGAAATGCAAAACGACCGGGCGCACATGGCGATCGTGGTGGACGAATACGGGAACACGGCCGGCCTGGCGACTATGGAGGACCTGATGGAGCAGGTGTTCGGCGAAATCCAGGACGAACACGAGCCGGAGCGGGATATCGTGCAGGAGGCCAGCGGCGATTACGTCGTTTCCGGCAACTTCGGGCTGGACCGGCTGGAGGAACTGCTGGATTTCCACCCCGCCGAGCCACCGGAATCGACCACGGTGGGCGGCCTGGCGATGGAGTGGCTGGGCCGGGTGCCGCAAGCGGGAGAGTCGGTGGAGCGGGACGGCATTCGCGTGGAGGTGCTGGCGAGCAACGACCTGCGCGTGGAACAGGTGCGCATTTCCCGGAAGGGAACCTCGACGCATGCGTGAGGGGGGCGGGGCCGAAACAGGCGGGAGCGGTTTTGTCTCCGGGTTCGTTTCGATTCTGGGGCTACCCAACGCCGGCAAATCGACGCTGCTCAACCGGCTCGCCGGGACCAAGCTGGCCATCGTTTCGGACAAGCCGCAGACCACGCGCACGCTGATCCAGGCGGTGGCGACAACGCCCCGCGCGCAGATCGTATTCCTGGACACGCCGGGCATTCACAAGCCCGATTCGTTGATCAACCGGCGGATGATGGAGGCGATCGGCGCGGCGCTCGGGGAGCGCGACCTGCTGGTGTACGTGGTAGACGCCTCGCGGCCGCCGGGGGAGGCCGACCGGGAAGGCATCGAGCTGATCCGAAAGAGCGCGACGCCGGCGATCCTGGCGCTGAACAAGACCGATCAGGTGCAGCCGAAGCAGCGGTTGCTGGAGGCGATCGAGCGCTACAAATCGCGGCACGCGTTCGCCGATTACCTGCCGGTTTCCGCGCTGACCGGGGAGGGGGTCGAGGAGCTGCGCTCGGCCGTGATCGCGCGCCTGCCGGAAGGGCCCGCCTATTTCCCGGCCGATTACCTGACCGACCAGCCGGAGCGTTTCCTGGCCGCGGAGCTGATCCGCGAGAGGCTGCTCGAAGAAACGCGGGGCGAGGTGCCGCACTCGATCGCGGTGCTGGTGGAGCGCTGGGAGGAAACGGCAAAGCTGACGCGGATTAACGCCAGCATCTACGTCGAGCGAGACGGGCAGAAGGGGATCGTGATCGGCGCCGGTGGCGCGATGCTGAAGCGAATCGGCACGCGGGCGCGGCTGGGGATGGAATCCATGTTCGGCCGCAAAGTTTTTCTGGAATTGCACGTGAAGGTGCGCCCGCGCTGGCGGGAGAACGCGCAGTTCCTCGATGAACTTGACTGGCGCACGACCATGGCGGGCGGGAGCGCCGCGGAAGACCTGGAACGCCAGCCTGGGATAGAATGAAATTCCGGGATGAATGGGTAGCGACGATGCGCACAATCACAATTCTGATGGTTTTCGCTTTCCTGATGGCGGCCTGCCAGTCCGCTTTTGCGGACAAGAAGAGCGACGACGCGCTCTACGATCTGGTCCGGCAACGCCTGGCTTCGGACCGCGACGTGAAGGGGGGAGGCATACAGGTCGATGTGTTGGACGGCGTGGTCACGCTGAGCGGCAAGGTTCCCGAGGCGAAGCAGAAGACCGCAGCCGAGCGGGTGACGCGCAAGACCAAGGGAGTCAAGGCGGTGGTCAATAAGATAGAGGTCGAGACGTTGCCGCCGCGCAATCAGCGCTAGCGTCGCTTCCGGGCGGGCGCGGAGGCGCGGAGCGTGGCACGGGAATTGCTTCCTCGTTGTCGGTCCTATGCGGACGAGACAAATGAGGATGCGAATCGAGCGGCGAAAAACAGGGATTGGCGGTCGGTCGGGGCGGTCCGCTATTGGATATATTTGTAGCGTGGCGTGTCAATTCTGGCACAAGCGCGTGTACCGGCTGGCACTGGGGGCGTTGGGGGTGCTGGCTGTGCTGGGGGCGGGCTGGGTGGTGTTTCGCGCCACGCGGGCGGTGAGGGAATCGGCGCGCAGCGTGGCGTCCGAGGGAGAAATCGCGTTCGCTTCCAAACCCTGGGATCGCAAACAGCCTGCCGGTTTCGAGGCGATTTCCGCGCCGGCGGTGTTTCGGGACGCGGCGGTGTTTCGCGGCAGCCTGTATGTCTGCGGCCCGGCCGGTTTGGTGGAATACGACGCCGACGGGGGAGTGCGAGCGCGTTACCGCGCCGGCCTGGAACTGCCGGGGCCGCTAGAAAGCATCGCGGCGGGCGTGGCGGGCGCGAGCGAACCGGAGCTGTTTATCGCCACCGTGGGAGAGGGCCTGCTCGCATACAACGGGCGCAGCTTCCGCCAGATCCGCCCGGAGGCGGCGCCGTATCGCAGGCTGACGGCGGTGCTGCCGCTGGCCACGGGCCGTCTGCTGCTGGGTACCGAAAGGAATGGCGTGCTGGTGTACGACGGCAAGCGGATCGCGGTGTTTCATCCGGCGCTGGCCGGGACGGCGGTGACGGCGCTGGCGGGGGACGACTCGAGCGTCTGGATTGGAACGGTGGACCGGGGCGTGTTTCATTGGCACGCCGGGGAAGTGGACCGTTTCGGCGAGAGCGAGGGGCTGCCCGATCCGCACGTGCTCTCGCTGGCCGTCGCGGGAGACGACGCCTACGCGGGAACGGCCATGGGAGTGGCGGAATTCGCCGGAGGGAAGTTCAGCCGGGTGCTGGCCTCGGGGTTCTTCGCGCAATCGCTGCTGGCACGGGGCGGGAAGCTGGCCATCGGCACGCTGAACGAAGGGGTGGTGGAAGTTCCGCTGGCGGCGGGACGGCCGCGCCCGGCCGAGCGGACCGGCGCATCCTTGCCCGGCAAAATCGAACGGCTGATCGAGCTGGACCATGCGTTGTACGCTCTCTCGGAAAGCGGGATGTACACGGTGGACGAGCGGCGGGGCGGCTACCGGCGGGTGTTGGACCGCGAGGGCGCGCTGCTGGCCGACCGCAACATTTCCGCGTTGGGCTTCGACGCGGCGGGGCGGCTGTGGACGGGGTACTTCGATCGCGGGCTGGACATTCTGGAGGCGGGCCTGGACCGCGCCACACACGTGGAGGACGATCACGTCTTCTGCGTCAATCGGATTGTGGAGGACCGGGCGCGCGGCATCATGGCGGTGGCGACGGCCAATGGCCTGGTGCTGTTCGACAGCGCGGGGCGCCAGCGCCAGGTATTGGGACGAACCGATGGCCTGATCTCGAACCACGTCACGGATGTGCTGGTAAGGGCGGGCGGCCTCACGATTGCCACGCCGGCGGGGCTGACGTTTTCGGATGCGGGAGGGATGCGCAGCCTGTACGCCTTCCACGGACTGGTGAACAATCACGCGTATGCGCTGGCCGGCTCGGGCGAGCGGGTGCTGGTGGGCACGCTGGGCGGGCTCTCGGTGCTGGAGGGCGATACGGTGCGGGCCAGCTACACCACAGCCAATTCCGGGCTGCGGCATAACTGGATTACGGCCATCGTTCCGGTGGGCGGGGAGTGGTTTGTGGGGACTTACGGCGCGGGCGTGGAGCGCTTCGACGCCGCGGGAGAGTGGCACGCGTTTGCGGATCTGCGCGCGCCTTTCGAGGTGAACCCGAACGCGATGCTGGCCACCGCGCGCGCGGTGTACGCGGGGTCGCTCTCGGGCGGGCTGTACGTTTACGATCGCGCGGCGGGGCGGTGGAGCAACTTGACGGCCGGGCTGCCTTCGCGGAACGTCACCGCGCTGGCGGCGCGGGGCGGCTATATCTACGCCGGCACCGACAACGGGCTGGTCCGGTTTCCGGAGGTCTTATGAAGTTGGCGGTTGGACTGATACTCGCGGCGGCGCTGGCGTTTGGCGACGCCGGCATCCTGATCCCATCCAATCTCGAGCAGCCGGACGCAGCGGTGCTGTCGCTCGAGGAGATGTGGATCGGCATACACATCGACAACGGCGACGCCCGGGTGGAGGTCCGGCAGGTCTTCTTGAGCCACAAGCAGCAGGTGCTCGAGGGGAACTACCTGTTCGCTCTGTCGAGCCGCGCCACGGTGTCGGACTTCGCGGTGTGGGACGACGTGACGCGGATTCCCGGCGTGATACTGGAGCGGCGGCGCGCCGAGGAACTATACCGGGACATCAAGGCGCAAGCCATCGACCCCGGCCTGCTGCAAATGGGCGAGCGCGGAGCGGAGGAAGCGCGGCGCTCGGCGGTGTTCAGCGCGCGCATCGTTCCCATCCCGCCTTACGGCACCAAGCGGCTGGAGATCGAGTATCACGAGATCATCCCGGTGGAGGCGCTGAAATCGCAGTTCGCCATCCCGCTGCGGCCGGATGCGTATCACGCGCAAACGGCGGGCCGGATGCGCATCGATTTCGAGTTGCGCTCGGCGCACCCGCTGGCCAATGTGGAAGTGGTGAGCAAGAGCTATCCGCTGAAGATCGGCGAGTTCACGCCGCATCTGGTGAAAGGCGTGTTCGAAGGCAGCAACGTGGTGTTCAACGAGGATTTTGCGGTGCGGTATGCGGTGGACGCGGCGCGCGCGGACCGCATGGAAGTGCTGACGCACAAGGAGGCGAACGAGCCGGGATTCTTCGAAGCTTCGGCGCTGATTGGGCCCGCACCGGCAGCGGCGGCGGGCGGCGCACCGCGCACGGTGGTGGCGCTCTTCGACAACTCGCTTTCCATGCAGTGGGAGAAACTCGAGCGCAACTTCCAGGCTCTGGACGCCTTGCTGCACAAACTGCGCCCCACGGACAAATTCAATCTGCTGCTGTTCAATAGCGAGGTGAAGCCGTTCGCCGCGGCGCCGGTGGCCGCCGATACGGCTACGGTCGAAAAAGCGCTGGAGTTCGTGAAAGCCAGCCGGCTGCGCGGGGGCACCGATTTGGAACGGGCGCTGAGCGCGGCGCTGGATCAGTTTTCGGGCGGCGAATCGTACCTGGTGCTGTTGAGCGACGGCGACCCCACGCGCGGAGTGATTCGTAATGCCAAGCTGGCCGCGGACTACGCCGCCAAGTGGAAGCAGACGCGTCCGCGCACTTACGTTTACGCGGTCGGGGACGACGCCAACCTGCCGCTGCTCAAAATGCTGGCGCGCAACGAGGGACTGCTGGAATGGGTGCGCTCGACCGAGCCGGCCGAGTTCAAGCTCGACGCGTTCTTGGCGAAGATCGGACAGCGGGCCATCGAACAGCTTCGGCTGGGAGCGGAACCGGCCGCGAACTTCGAGATGGTGTACCCGCTGGAGGCGACCACCTTCGCGGGGTCCCAGGCGAGCTGGGTGGGGCAATACAGGAAGCCGCTGCAGGCGGCCTTCACGATGCGGGGCGCGCGGGAGGGTCAGCCGCTGGAGATCGCCGCGCAGGCCGCATTGCCGGAGTTGAGCGCCGAGCATCCGCAATTGCCGCGGACCTGGGCGCGGGCGCGTGTGGACGCGTTGCTCGAGAAGATCGAGCGGGACGGCGAGGACCGCGCCACCATCGACGAGATCATCCGGCTGGCGCGCAAGTACAAGTTCGTCACGCCCTACACCTCGTTCCTGGCCGCGCCGCGCGCGCTGCTGCGGCCGCGCCTGATCCGGCCGGGCGACCCGGTACTGAGAGTGAAGACCGATCCGGCCATCGCCTCGGTAGTCGCGCTGTTCCCGTTCGGGCTGGTGAAGGAACTGCGCTACCTGAAGGAAGAGGATACCTGGCAGACTCGGTTCCTGGCGCCGGTGGAGATGAACGACGGAACCTACAGCGTGCGGCTGATTTTGCGCGACCGGGCCGGCCACGTGTACCGGGAATCGAAAACGTTTGTGATCGCGAGCCAGCCGCCGGTGCTGCGGGTGCGGCTGGACAAGAACCGCTTCCGGCGCGGCGAGGCGGTGAAAGTGCGGGCCAGCGCGTCGCGGACCACGCGCACGCTGTACGCGCGGATGTACGGCATGGCGCCGGTGAGCCTGCGCTGGAGCGCGCGGGACGCCGCGAACACCGGGGAGTTCGTGGTGCCGGAGCAATTGGCGGCCGGCAAGTATGTCCTGACCGTGACGGCCGAGGATTTCGCCCATAACATCGGAACCCAGGAGGTGGCCCTTGAAATCGTGCCATAACCGCCTGTTGCTTCTGGCCGCCGCGATCGTGGCGGCGACGCTGGCTTTGTACGCGGACCTGCCGGAATGGATCGAACACCAGCCGGCCATGGCTCGGCTGGAAGGGGTGTTCTTCCGGACGGCAACGATGCCGGGCGGCCCGGTGGCCGTGCGCCGTCCGCCTCAGGAGACGCGCGACGCTCTGAGCAAGTTGATTGCGGCCACGCCCGCGGAGGCCGATCTGGTTGCGCTGCGCGCGCAGGCGGCCGAGGAGCAACTGGATTTCGCCGCGGCCGAGCAGGACTGGACGAAGTTCGCGGAACTGACCGCGGACAAGGCGGCGGGCCAGCTCGCGCTTGCCGATTTCTACCATCGCCGGCTGCGGCCGCTGGATGAGATACGGGCGCTGGATGCCGCGGGGGCGCAGCCGGCATCGCCGCTGGAACGCTGGACGCCGGTAACGGAGCAGGGTTCCTGGAAGACCTTCGCGCGGGCGGTGGCGCTGGTGGAGGCGCAGGCGCTCCCGGCGGAGACGGGCGTGGCGCAGTATCGCGCCTGGATGGCCCGCTATCCGCAAGAGCGGGCGGCTTACAGCCAGTTGTTCTACTACCTAACCGCGCACAAGCAGTTCGCCGCGGCCGGCGACTTGATCGCGACGTATCAGAAGGCTTTCCCGGCAGACAAAGAGTTCGCGGTGGGCGCGCGGGCCAGCCTCGCGGAGAGCCGCGGCTCGGTGGAGCAGGCGCTGGCGGTTTACGACAAGGCCTTCCAACCGCTGTGGCCGCCCACTCTAGTGAAGGATTACTTCGGGCTGCTCCAGCGCACGCACAATTTGCGGCGGTTCCTGGAGCAAGCCCGCGCCGCGCAGGCCGCCAATCCGACCGACCTGAACGCCGCGGTGCGCGTTTTCTATTACTACCAGCAGCAGGGGAATCTGCCGGCGGCGCAGCGGGCGCTGATCGAATTCCGGCTGCGCAAAGAGGCCCGCAAGGCGGCCTGGAGCGCGCAGGAGTGCTGGACGCTGGCGCGCTTGTTCGAGGAGACGCAGCAATACCAGGAGGCCGTCCGGAACTACTACGAGATGTACAAGCAGGCTGGCGGCGGCGCGGATGCGGAGCGGGCGCTGGCGGGGATCGTGAACGTGCTGTTCACGGCTCCCGAGCAGCCCATACGCCTGGGCGGGGGCGACCTTTCTTTCTACAAAGACGTCGCCACCATGGACCCGTATCCGGGATTCCTGAACGGAATTCTTTCGCTGCTGTTGAACTCGGCCGACCCGAAAGGGCAATACGCGGACGAGGATCGCGCGTCGGTGGCCTATTTCCATCGCGTGCGCGCAGCCGAACTGCTGGCGCTGTTCGATTCCCGTTTCCCGAACTCAGTGCGGCGGCCGGAGCTGAACAGCCGGCTGATCCAGGCGTATGCAACTTACGGCGACAGCGACGGAACGATCCGCGGCGCGGGGAAGTTCCTGGCCGCGTTTCCGAAGGCCGCCGAACGCACCGAGGTTGCGATTTTGAAGGCCGAGGCGTATGCGCGCCAGGACAACGCCAACCAGGAATTCGCAACCTACGACGCGCTGCTGAAGGAACTGGGGGAGCGGGCCCAGGGTCGGCCGCTGGGAACGGTGGCGGCTGCGCCTGCGGGCGGCGACGAGGAGCAACCCGCGGAGGGCGCGCCGGCGAAAACCGCGGCGGCGCAACCAGGCGCCGGCGACTACTCGAGGGTGCTGGAGCGGTACATCGCGCGGCTGGTTTCGCTCAAGCGGCCGATGGATGCGCTGCGGCTGCTGCGGAGGGAACTCGACCGCAACCCGAACGACCCGGGGCTCTACGAGCGCCTGGCGGCGTTCATGGAGCAGAACCGCTTCGACGCGCAAACCGGCGAGGTGTACCGGCGCGCGATGCAACAATTCGGAGGCACTTCCTGGCACGACAAGCTGGCACGCTGGTATCTGCGGCGCAAGCAGACGGCCGAATTCGAGAAACTCACGCGGGAAGTGACGGGGGTTTTCTCGGGCACCGATCTGGAGAAGTACTTCACCAGCGTGGTGAACGCGGGAACGAGCGGCGCGGGGCTGTACTTACAGCTCAACCTTTACGCACACGAGCGCTTCCCGTACGACATGGCGTTTGTCCATAACCTGCTGGGGGCGTACCAGAGCAAGAACACGTGGAATCCGGCGGCCTGGGAGAAGCTGCTGCGCAGTTACTGGTACCACGACGACGGGCTGCGCGCGGAGTTCTTCCAGTTCCTATCGAAAACGGGGCAGCTTGGCAGCGAGGTTCAGGCGGCGCGCGCGGCGGGCACGGGCAATCCGGCCGCGGTGCGTTTCCTGGGCGAGGCGGAGGCCTGGCGGTCGCATTTCGAGGACGCTGTTAGCCCGCTGGAAGCAGCCGCGGCCGCGGAGCCGGGCAACCCGCGGCTGGCGCACAGGGTGGCGTCGCTGGACCGGTCGCTCGCGGCCTACGATCCGAAATTCACCGACCGAGCGGTGGCCATCGAGGAGAAACTCCAGCAGTTCGACCCGCGCGCGCATGACACGCTGACCGGGTTGGGGGAAATCTACGCCGATCGCGAGCAGTTCGACCGGGCGCGTCCCTACTGGAACCGGCTCACCTCGATCGAGCCCGGCCAGGCGGAGGGCTATCTCGAGGCCGCCACGGTGTTCTGGGATTACTATCTCTATGACGACGCGCTGCGGCTGCTCGGGGAGGGACGCAAGAAGCTGGGCAATGCCGCTCTGTACGCCTACGAGGCGGGGGCCATCTACGAGAACAAGCGCGACTACACGCGCGCGGTGACGGAGTATATCAAGGGGGCGGCGGAGGGTTCCTCGGCGCAGGACCGTCTGATCAAGCTCTCGCGGCGGCCGGAGCAGCGCGCCATTGTCGAGAAGCTGACCATCGCGCGGACCACGGGCGCCAACGCGGACGCCGGGGCCATTGCGCTACGCACGGCAGTGCTGGAAGCGCAGAACCGGCGGGACGACCTGGTAAAGTTCCTGCTGGACGCCGCCGCTCGCAGCAGTTCGTTCGAAGCGCTCGACAAGATTCGGGAAACCGCCGGCAGACTGGGGCTCGAGGAGGTGCAAGGCCGGTCGCTGGAGCGCGAGATCGCGGTGGCGACCGATCCGGTGGAGCGGATGCGGTTGCGGCTGGAGCTGATGCGGTTCTACGAAGGGAAGCACGACGTGCCGCGGGCGCGGGAAACCGTGGAGGCGCTGTATGCTCAGAACCCGGCTATTCTCGGGGTGGTCCGCGCCACGGCGGATTTCTACTGGCGGAACAAGCTGCAGCGGCAGGCTGTGGATATACTGCTGGCGGCCGCCGGCACCGCGAACGCCACTCTCAAGAAGCAGTTCACGCTGGAAGCGGCGAAAAAATCGACCGTGGCCGGCGATGCCCAGCGGGCGCAGCCGTTGCTGGCGGGATTGCTGCAAGGCGATCCACTTAATGCCGAGTACGTCGCGGCCATGGCGGACACTTACGTTAGCCGGGGCGACGACAAGGGGCTGCGCGATTTCTACGCGGGCAAGATCCACGAGATCGCCGACGAGAAGTTGAAGCTGTTGCTGCGGCGCGGGCTGATCCCGGTGCTCACGCGGCAGAAGGACTATACCGCGGCGGTGGACCAGTACATTGAAATCGTCAAGGGATACCCGGAAGACGAGGCTCTTACGCGCGAGGCCGCCACTTACGCCGCCGCGCATCAGTTGAAAGACCGGCTGGTGGGATATTTCGCGAAAGCCGTGGCGGATTCGCCGCGGGATTTCCGCTGGCCGATGGTGATGGCGCGCCTGGACACGTTCTTCGAAGACATTCCGGGGGCGATTGCGGCCTACACGCAAGCCACGGCAATCCGGCCCGAACGCGTGGACCTGCACACGGCGCGGGCGTCGCTAGAGGAGCGGCTGATGCGCTTCGACGACGCGCTGCGCAGTTACACCAAGCTTTACGAACTTACTTACCACGATCCGCAGTGGATGCGAAAGGCGGCCGAGATTCACGCGCGCCGGGGCGAGGCCGAGGCGGCGGTGAAGGCGCTGCGGACGGCGCTGATCGAGGGCCGTCCGGAGCGGCCCGAACCGTTCTTTGAAGTGGCGCGGATTCTGGATTCCTGGAACATGCTGGAGCGGGCGCGCGAATTCGCGGAGCGCGGCGTGGAGCTGGCGGGGGCGGATCTGCTCTCCGACAACGAGTACCTCGAGGGCGCGCAAGTCTATGTGCGGATCATGACGCGGCTGCGGGCTCATGAGGCGGCGTTCAAACGGCTGGAAAAGCTGGCCCCAGAGCCGGCGACGTTTCAGAGGGTGCTGACGGAGATGGGTGCGGCGGTGAAGGTGTACTTCAGCCCGCAGGAGAAGGCTTCGTTCCAGGCCTTCTTGGAGAAGCAGCCGCGGTCGGAGGCGCTGGTGGAACTGGCCCGGACCGCCGGGCTGGCGGATCTGGAAGCGCGCTGGCTGTTTGAGGGGATGATGGTGCATCCGGGCGAAACGCGCTACGACGAATCGCGATTCTCCCAACTGCAAACGCGGCGCATGAAGTACGACGACCTGGCGCACAAGCTGCTGGCGTACTGGAACGTCTATCCGGCGGAAAGCAGAAGCAATCGGCTGCTGATCGAGGCGGCCCAGGCCTATCGGTCGGGTGAAGACGAGGGGGGCGAGATGGCGGCGCTCACGCTGGCGCGGCAGGACGGCGGGCTGAGCGGAGATGCGCTGGAACGGTATCTCGAGTTAGTGCTGAAGCGCGATCCCGTGCGGCTGATCGATATCTCCCGGAGCGGCCTGGAGAAGGAGCGCGACGATGCGGCGAACGCAGCGGTGGCGAGCGGCAACCCGGCGCTGGCCTTGCGCGCTGTGGCGGCGCGCGGGAGCGGTCTCGACCCGGTCTGGACGAAAGCCTACAGCGGACTGGTGGGACTTCACTACGCGGGCGCGGCGCCGCCGGAGGTGGAGGCGAGTTTCGCCGGCGCGCTGGGCACGGGCACGATCGGCGAGCGGCTGGGCAAGCCGGGCGATCGAACGCAGCAGCTTGCGGGCGACGCCTGGTTCTATTACGGCACGGCATACGGCGAGTACCTGGCGGCCAAGCAGCGCGGAGATCCGGAAGACTATCTACCCGCGCTGCTGGAGGGCACGCCGGCCAACGCCGACGCGTACTTCAAACTGGCCGAATACTATCGCGAAGAACGCAAGTTCCCTCTGGCGCTGTCCGATTACGGGCACACGCTGGACCTGGATCCGCTGCGGGGCGACGCCGAGGATCGCATCGCGGAGGTCTTGTGGGAACAGGGCAAGCGCGAGCAGGCCATCGCGCACTGGAAGGCGGCGTTTCAGGCATTCCGCAAAGCCGAGGACGAACGGATGCCGGAGACGTTCTGGGCGGACGTCGAACACACGCTCGGAAACATCGGGCGGCGCAAGCTGCTCAACGAGGTTCGGAAGGAGGCCGACGCCGCGTTGCGCACTTACTTCCGCCGCAGTGGGGTCTACCGGTCGGACACGCTGCTGCGCGCCGCTTTGGAGGCCGCGCCGGACCCGGCGGCGGGAGTGGCCTGGATCGTCGATCTGGTGAACAGCGCGCCCAACAGGCTGGAGCTGCTGGGCAGTTTCGTGGATGCGCCCTGGCTGCCTAAGGAGCACCGCGAGTCCGCCTACCGCCGCATTCTGGAGGCGGCCGAGGCGGAAGCGGTGCAGTTCCCGCTGGAGCAGTACCGGCGAACGGAGGCGCAGCGCTGGCACGTGCGCTGGATTCAGTACCTGGTGGAAACCAAACAGAGCGAGCGGGCGCAGACGGATTTGGAGGCGCTGCCCGAGTACCGCGCCGGCGAAAACTCCGAGGAGCTCGTTTCGCTGGAGATTCGCATCGCCGCGCAACAGGGCAAAGTGGGGCAGCTTGTCGAGCGGTATCGGCGCGATCCCGAGAAAGCGCCGCCGCTCGACATGCTGCTGCGAATCGCGGGCGGGCTGGAGCCGCGCGAAGAGGCGCGCCGGTTGCTGGAGTTCGTCTACAGCGGCCAACTCGACCAGCGCAACTTCACCGCGGCGAACTTTTTGGGCCTCGCGGAAGTGCGGCTCGAAGCAGGCGACGCGGAGGCGGCCGTCGCGCTGCTGCACCGCATGACGCTGGTGGCGGACGAACCGTTCCAGGATCTGGAAGCCGCGGCCGACCTGCTCGCGAAGATGGGGCGAAAGACCGAAGCGCGGCAGTTCCTGGAGGCGCGCGTGAAGGCGGTTCCGTGGGACTTTGGCGCGCGAGTGAAACTCGGGGATGCGTCGGTCGGGAAGGCGCTCGAGGCGCCCTACGACCTGCGCGCGCAGGTCGCCGATCTGCCTGGCTCGACGCGCGCCCGGCTCCAGGCGGCCGAAAAGGCGGGCGATGCGGAGACGCGCATCCGGCTGCTGCGGGGAATTCTGGCGGACGAGCCGGATGCGAGTACCGCACGGCTGGCGCTGTTCCATGCGGCCATGGCGGCGGGGCATCACCGGCTCGCGCTCTCCGCGATGGAGCCGCTGGTCCAGTCTGCGGGCGTCGGGTACATGCTGCGTGAGGGAAACGGCGAGGGGGAACCCGATCTGAGCGGCTACGCGTCGGGATTCCTATCCGAGAGCGGGCTCTCGACCGGGGAGCGCGCGGCGGCGGCGCAACAAATGGCCGTTGCATACGCCAAGACGGGGCGGCCGAAATCCGCGATGGTCTGCTACCGGCTGGCGCTGGCGATTGAGCCGGCAGCCGAGGCCCGCGCCAGCCTGGATCGGCTCATAGCGGAAGAAAAGCTCCGGGCGCGGAACGATCTGCGCCGGCCGGTGATTCGAACCGGCCTGGAGCAGGAGCACCTGGTCCGAGTGCGATTGGAAGGAGGCAACTCGAAATGAGACTCCGCATTGCATTTTCGCTGGAAGTGGCGGGGCTGGCTGTGTGGGCCTTGGTGCAGGCTCCCGCGCCGCGCAGTTTGGCCGGGTACGTTCCGGCCGGGCCGTTGCTGTACCTGGAGGCCAGGGACTTCGCTGAGCTGGAGCGCGACTGGAACGAATCGGCTGAGAAAAAGCTGTGGCTGGAGAGCTCGAGCTACGATGTGTTCTCGCGGTCGCGGCTCTACGAACGGCTGGCCGGGGCGCAGGCGGAGTACGCTACCGCGGCGGGGCTGCCCGTCGATATGCCGCTGGTGGAGGCCGTGGCGGGGAGTGAAACGGCGCTCGCGATCTACGATATCGGCAAGCTGGAGTTCCTGTACATCACGCGGCTGCCCTCGGCGCGCGCCATGCAAAGCGTGCTGTGGCGCACGCGCGGGAACTACGAAACCCGCCAGGCCGCCGGGGTAGATTATTTCGTCCGCACGCAGGCGGAGTCGCACCGGGTGGCCGCCTTCGCCGCAACCAACGATTATCTGCTGATCGCCACGCGCGAGGACCTGATTCCGGCGGCGCTCAAGCTGCTCTCCGGCGCGGGCGGGGCCTCGGTGACCGGCGAGGAATGGTTTTCGGCGACCGTCGAAGCGGCCGGGGGGCGCGGCGATCTGCGAATGGTCATGAACATGCCCGCCCTGGCGCGCAGCCCGCACTTCCGGTCCTACTGGGTGCAGAGGAATGTCTCCGAGTTGCGGCAATACGGCGGGGGGATCGCGGACGTTTTCCGCTCCACCAACGAGATCCGGGAGCAGCGCGTGCTGCTGCGGTTCTCACAGCCTCCGCCGGTGGCGCCAGGCGAAGCGCTGGGCCAGGCGCTGCGCCTCGTTCCCGACGATGCCGGGCTGTACCGCGCCTGGGCCAACCCAACGCCGGAAGCGGCGCTGAATCTGGTGGCCACGAGGGTTTTGGCTCCACAGGCGCAAACGGGCCGGGCATCGGAGATGGCTCCCGAGGCGCCGGAAAGCGCGGCGGCGGGCAGCGAGGCGGACCTGGAAACGCGCATCGACGAGCCACCGGTCGAGAACAGCGGGAACCGGTTCGTGCCGGATGCGCTGCGGCGGCTGATCGAGAATGCGAAGGTGGAAGCGATGCTGGAGGCCGGCTCGACGCGCGCGCTCGCGGACGGCGTGTTCGTGGGCATCAATAGCGCGGTCGCGCTGCTGGCGGCGACGGACTGGAATGCGGAGGCGGTGCGCGGCTCGCTGGCGACGGCGGCGGAAACAGGTCCGCTGGGCCGCATCGCGTTCGAAGCTCAGGGGCGCGTGCTGGTGATCGGGAACTCGGCCGCGCTGGTCCACCGCATGACGGCGCGCATCGCCATGGCGCCCAAGAAGACGGAGGGAGACTACGCCGCCGGGTTCAATCCCGCGCGGGAGCGCGCCAACTTCGAGAAGATGACGAAGCTGATGGATGCCACGGCGGGTGGGGATTCGCGCGAGCCGCATTTCTTTTCGGAGAACATGGCGAGCCTGGGACGGACGCTCGGGCGCGTCGGATCGAGCTCGATCCTGGTGCGGGATACCGGGCGCGCGGTAACGCAGACCGTGGTCTACCGTTTCGGCCCATGACGCAGCTCGCCGCAATCCTGCTGGTGGCGGGCTCGCTGTACGATCAATCGCTGATACGGCTGTTGCGGGAGCGCTTCTCCGACCCGGGCATTTCCTATTTGTTCCTGGATGCGCGCTCCGGCGGGCTGCTGGATTCGCGATGGCCAAATGCCGGGCGGCCGGTAGCGGTTGGATCGCTGGTGAAGCCGTTCACGGCGCTGGCTTACGGCGAGGCACATCAGTTCCACTATCCCGAGTTTGTCTGCCGTGGAAAGGCCAGCCGCTGCTGGCTGGAGCGCGGGCATGGGCGGATCGGGATCGTCGAGGCGGTCGCGCAATCTTGTAACGCTTACTTTCGCGGGCTGGCCGCGGAGGTGCGGCAGGCAGACCTGGCGGGCGTGGCGCAACGCTACGGCGTGGATGGGCCGCCGGTCGGCGCCTCGGCGGATACTCTGATCGGCCTCGGAAGCGGCTGGGCGATAGCTCCGGTGGCGCTGGCTGGCGCTTACTGCCGCATCATCGCGGAGCCGCGCGCGGCGGAGCTGGTGCGCGGGATGGCTCTCTCGGCGCTATCCGGAACCGGTCGGGCCGCTGGGCTGGGGCTGGTCAAAACGGGCACCGCACCGTGCGCTCACGAGCCGCGGGCACCCGGAGACGGCTACGCGATGGCGTTCTATCCCGCGGAGGCGCCGCGCTACGCGCTGCTGGTTCGAGTGCACGGCGTACCCGGCGCCGAGGCCGCGCGCGTGGTCGGGAAGATGCTGCGCGTGATTCGAGAGGGAAAGTGATGCTGGGAGCGCTCGTCTCGATAGGCGTATTCGGCTTGTTTCACCCCACGGAACTGGTGCTGCGCGCCGCGCCGGGGCAGGCGCTGGTGGTGGAAGCGGGCGCGTCGCGGATGGTTCTCGAAGGAGCGCGGACGTTGCGGGTGCGGGCCATCGATCTGGCTGGGGCGAGCGGGCCGGCGGTCCACGCAACGCCGCGCGGCGGCGGCGAATTCGTTCTGAGCGTGCCCGGGAAGATCGAGCGGGTTTTTCGCGGAGAGCTCGAAATCACGACGGCGGCGGGAGTGCTGGTTGCGGTGGTGGCCATGGATCGGGAAGTTGCGGTGGCCTCCGCGGTGGCGGCCGAAAGCCCGCCGGGCGCGCCGCTGGAAGCGCTGATGGCGCAAGCCGTGGCAACGCGCTCGTATTACACGGCGGCGCGCGGGCGTCACCGAGGTTTCGATTTCTGCGACACCACGCACTGCCAGTTCCTGCGCGATCCCCCGGCGCCGAACGCGCTCGCGGCGATTGCGGCCGAGCGCACCCGCGGGCTGGTGCTGGCCTATCGTGGCCAGCCTATCGCGGCGCTCTTCTCGGCAAGCTGCGGCGGGCGCACGCGCGCGCTGGAGAACCCGTCTCCCGGAGAATACCCGTACTTCGCGGTGGATTGCGTCTATTGCCGGCGCGGCCCGCGCGTCCATTGCTCCTACTGCGACCCGCACGCGGAGGGCGCCGGGCACGGATTCGGGCTGTGCCAGACCGGCGCCAAAGGGATGGCCACAGCCGGCGCCACGTTCCGCGAGATCCTCCAGCATTACTACCCGAACACGGAGATCGTGCCGCGCGCGGCCGGCGGGAGGTAGGATGGCTTCACTTCGCCGCGGGCGAGCCCTTCTGCGAGTCGCGTCGAATAAGCGGCGATAGGTAGCCCCAATCCTGGATGCTCAGCGTGAATGAGGTCACGTCGTTCGGCAAGGCCGCCACGACGGTAAAACCGGTGATGTTCTGCGACAGGTCGACCATGCCACTGATCAGCCCGCGGTTCACACAAATCCAGGTCTGCAGCTTTTCTCCATCCACAAGCGTGTACTGGCCGCCAGTAGCGAGTGCGGGGATGGAGCCGGTCTTGGAGCCGGCCGTGGTGTACTTGAACGCGTAATGGTCCAGCTTGGTTCCGGCCCCATTGGCTGCCGAATCTGTCTGCACTACAACAATCACTTGGCCGGGCTGGGCCGTAACCGTCGTGTTCACCATCTTGAAAGAGGGCACGAAATCAACCTTCGTGACCTTGAAGTCCTTCGGGACCTGTGGCTTTGTTTGGTTTGGACTGGCCGCAGTCTGGCCCGGGCCACCGGTCTTCTGGGCCGGCTGCTGCGCGACTGTCGTAACCGAAGCTAAAGCCATTGCAAAAAGTACCGCGAGTCCAAAACACAACACGTCTCTTTCCGCTCCTCCACGTCGATCCTGCATCTTCACCCTTTCTCAGCGCCCGGGGTTGAGCGTTCCGCTTCCCGGCCACCAGCGATCATATCACGCGCAAACCGGGGTTTCGCTGTAGAATGGCTCGCATGTCCAGGATTCTCGGGTTTGTGCTGGCGGCCATGCTGGCCGCCCTGTGTGGTTGCGAGAAGCCGGCGGTGGTCGCCACGCAAAAGCCGCGGCCGGTGCCGGAGTTCTACCGCGCCCGCTTTGAAATATCGAAGGGCAGTTTTGTTGTGGAAGTAACCAAGAGCTGGGCGCCCGAGGGGGCGGAGCGATTCTACCGGCTGATCGAGCAGAAATTCTACGACGACGCGCGGTTCTTCCGGGTGGTGCGGAACTCGATCGCGCAATTCGGGATCAGCGGCACACCGGCGGTTAACGCGCGCTGGGCGAACATGACCTTCGCCGACGATCCGGTGAAACAGAGCAATCTGCGCGGCACGATCGCGTTCGCCACGTCGGGGCCGAATACGCGCACCACGCACGTGTTCATCAACCTGAAGGACAACCGGCGGCTCGACAAATCGGGCTTCGCGCCGTTCGGCAAAGTGGTGGAGGGGATGGCGGTGGTGGACCGGTTGTACAGCTTCTACGGCGACCTGCCTCCGCGCGGCGAAGGCCCGGACCCGGCGCGCATGGAGCGCGAGGGGAACGAGTACCTGGAAGTCCGGTTCCCGCGGCTGGACTACATCAAGACGGCGCGCATCGTCGAAGGGAAGTGAGTCGCCGGCCGCGCGCTTCCCCGCCCCGAGCGCCGGGCACTTGACTTCTTCCCTAGTCTGTTCTATACCTAGATTGGACAAGTAATATGGAAACTCCATCCGGTTCCGATCTGCTGCCCGGCACGCTGTTCCTGCTGATTCTGCGGACGCTGGGCGGAGGGCCGCTGCACGGCTACGCCATCGCCAAACGGATCAAGCAAGCCTCCCGCGAGGGCCTGCACGTGGAGGACGGCTCGTTGTATCCCGCGCTCAGCCGCATGCTGGTCAAGGGCTGGCTGGCCTCCCAGTGGGGGATCTCCGAGACCAACCGCAAGGCCCGCTTTTACCGGCTGACGCCCGAGGGACGCAAGCAACTCGCCAAGGAAGCGGGCGAATTCGATCGCCAGGTGCGCGCCATTCAACTGGTGATGCGCACCGCCTGAAAGGAGCGGCTGGCATGGCGCTGTGGAGTGAAATCGCACGCCGAGTGGCCTGGCTGGGGCGGCGCAACCGGTTCGAGCGGGAACTCGAAGAAGAGATGCAGTTTCACATCGAGAGCCGCGCGGAGGAACTGGAACAGGAGGGCGTGCCGCGCGCGGAGGCGCTATCGAAGGCGCGGCGGGAGTTCGGCTCGAGCCTGCGCGCCCGGGAAAGCACCCGCTCCGCCTGGCAGTTCCATTGGTTCGAGGACCTGTGCGGCGACCTGCGCTACGCCGCGCGGGCCTTCCGCCGGAATCCGGCCTTCGCTCTCACGGCCATATCCTGCCTGGCGCTGGGCGTGGGCGCGAACACCACCATGTTCAGCGTGGCGATGGAGTTGCTCTTCAGCGAGCCATCCTGCCGCGATTCGCAGTCGCTCGTGCGGGTCACGGTGGGCGGCAACGACTGGGCGCTGATGGACCACTACCGGTTTCTCCGCGATGCGCAGGTGTTCGACGGACTGGCCGGGATAAACATCGGCATGGTGGTCAATTGGCGCGACGGCAGCCGGTCGTACAGGCTCGCCGGAACTCACGTGACGGACAACTTCTTCGAGGTGACGGGCATTCCGGTGGCGATGGGTCGGCCGATCGAGCGCGGGGAGACCGGCGTCACGGTCATTACCTATGGATTCTGGAGGCGGCGTTTGGGCGCGGATCCGAACGTGCTCGGCCGCAGGCTGGTGCTGGACGGCAAGCCGTACACCGTGGTGGGAGTTCTGCCGCGCGACCACCGCATGCTGGTCGGCTTCGGCATGACTCCGGACCTGTATCTGACCAAGGACGTAGGCGATGTGACGATCTACGGGCGGCTGCCGCTGGGGATGAGCCGCCAGGCGGCCTTGGCCCGTCTGAAGCCCGTTCTCCGCGAAATGGATCGCGTGTATCCGAACCCAAATCGCAAGTGGGAGGAAGGGGCGCGGGTTTCGGGCGTCGGCGGCCTGGAGCGGCTCGAACTGGAAGGCGGGGCCGGGATGCCGGTCGCCGCGTTCCTGGCCATGCTGGTGGTGGTCACCGGCCTGGTGCTGCTGATTGCCTGCGCGAACGTTTCCAGCCTGCTGTTGGCGCGCGCCTCGGGCCGTTCCCAGGAGCTCGCCATACGGACCTCGCTGGGCGGCAGCCGCAGCCGCATCGTGCGCCAGCTCCTGGCGGAGAGTTTGCTGCTGGCGGTGTTTGGAACCGCGGCCGGCGTGGCGCTCAATTTGGTCCTCACCCGGCTGCTCAGCGGGGTCCGGATTCCCACGCCGCTGCCCATCGAGATCCTGATCCAGCCGGACTGGAGGCTGCTGGCCTATTCCATCGGCATCGCCGCCCTGGTGACGATGGTGGCGGGTCTGGCGCCGGCGCTCAAGAGCACACGCGCCGGAATCGGAGCCGCGCTCAAGGAGCACGAACGCCAGTTGGGACCGGGGCGCTGGACGCTGCGCAATGCGCTGGTGGCCGGACAACTGGCGGTTTCGATCGTGCTGCTCAGCGCCGGGCTGCTGTTCCTCCGCAGCCTCCTGCACACCACGTCTTTTAACGCCGGATTCGATACCGCGCACACGGTTCTGGCTTTAGTCCGGCCCGTGCCGGAATCCTCGGCCGCGGTGCATTTCGACGCCTTGACCACGGCCGGGATGCAGCGCTTGCGCATGCTTTCGGACGTCGAGAGCGTCTCCATAGCGCAGATGACCCCGCTAAACCCGTTTCGGGCCTTTTTCAGGCGCAGCGTAGAGTTCCGTCCGGATACCAGCGCTCAGGCTATCCGCGCACAGTACAACTCCGACGAGGTCGGACCGGATTATTTTCACGTCATGGGGATCCCGATCCTGCGTGGCCGCGCTTTCCTCGATTCCGACCGCCAGGGCGCGCCCGCCGTCGCGATCTTGAACGAGAACCTGGCGCGGCTTTTGTTCGGCCGGGCCGATCCGGTCGGCCACACCATTCGCCTTCCGGACAATGGCGATGTCAGGGTGGTGGGCGTGGCGCGGAACAGCAAGTACGTCACGGTGGGAGAAGTGAACGCGATGGCGCTCTACAGACCCTGCGCCCAGCACGCCTGGGGGTCGGGGTGCGCGACCTTTTTCATCCGGACCAGGGCTGCGCCGGACCTCACCTTGCGCCAGGTGGATGCCACGCTCAGCGATCTCGACTCCACGCTGGCGGTGGAAACCGGGGCCATGCGCGACGCGTTCTCGTGGGCGCTGCTGCCGAGCCGCATTGGCGCGGGGGTTCTGGGAGCCATGGCGCTGCTGGGACTGGCGCTGGCCTCGGTGGGGCTGTGCGGCGTACTGCTCTACGCGGTCAGCCGGCGGATTGGGGAGATCGGCGTGCGCGTGGCCCTGGGCGCCACTCCCGCCGCG
>Ga0326728_10001788_pt1 | contig 74145 bp, 67 predicted proteins | sample MB3enrmetagenome_FD_207602 | JGI IMG/M metagenome (GOLD analysis project Ga0326728, IMG submission 207602) | Lab enriched peat soil microbial communities from McLean, Ithaca, NY, United States - MB31MN | ecosystem: Environmental > Terrestrial > Soil > Wetlands > Peat | place: USA: New York...
ACCCTGGTCGCCGTAAGTCTAAGGATTCCTGAGAAAGGTTAATCCGCTCAGGGTTAGTCGGAGCCTAACGCGAGGCCGAAAGGCGTAGCGGATGGACAGCAGGTTAATATTCCTGCACTACCTTGTTCCGATCAAGACCGAAGGGGGGACGCGGACCGTAAGCCTTGGTGCGCAATGGTTTCAATCCAGGGTGAAGGGAGATCCGGATAGGCAAATCCGCCGGGTCGTCCGCCAGGAAAAGCCTCTAAGGAGGAGCAAGGTATCCGTACCACAAACCGACACAGGTGGACGAGAAGAATATTCTAAGGCGCTCGGGTGATGGTAGGTTCAGGAACTAGGCACATTAGCTCCGTAACTTCGGGAGAAGGAGTGCTCTTGGCAACAAGAGCCGCAGTGAATAGTCTCAGGCGACTGTTTAACAAAAACACAGGTCTCTGCAAAGTCGAAAACGACGTATAGGGGCTGACGCCTGCCCGGTGCCGGAAGGTTAAAGGGAGAGGTTAGCCGCAAGGCGAAGCTTTGAACTGAAGCCCCGGTGAACGGCGGCCGTAACTATAACGGTCCTAAGGTAGCGAAATTCCTTGTCGGGTAAGTTCCGACCTGCACGAATGGCGTAACGATCTGAGAACTGTCTTAACCTGCCGCCCGGCGAACTTGTGGTCCCGGTGAAGACGCCGGGTGCCCGCCACTAGACGGAAAGACCCCGTGCACCTTTACTATACCCTTTCATGGAACTATGGGGCGGTCTGCGCAGGATAGGTGGGAGGCTTTGATTTCGGGTTCTCGGACTCGGAGGAGCCAACGGTGAGATACCACCCTGATCGTTCTGTGGTTCTAACCTCCGCCCGTAAACCGGGCGAGGGACAGTGGAAGGCGGGTAGTTTGACTGGGGCGGTCGCCTCCTAAACAGTAACGGAGGCGCGCGAAGCTTGGCTCAGGCGGCTTGGAAATCCGCCGACGAGTGCAAAGGCATAAGCCAGGTTAACTGCGAGACCAACAAGTCGAGCAGATGCGAAAGCAGGCCTTAGTGATCCGGTGGTTCTGTATGGAAGGGCCATCGCTCAACGGATAAAAGGTACGCCGGGGATAACAGGCTGATCGGAGTCAAGAGTTCACATCGACGCTCCGGTTTGGCACCTCGATGTCGGCTCATCGCATCCTGGGGGTGTAGAAGCTCCCAAGGGTTAGGCTGTTCGCCTATTAAAGCGGTACGTGAGCTGGGTTCAGAACGTCGCGAGACAGTTCGGTCCCTATCTGTGGTGGGCGTAGGAGATTTGAGGGGGCCTGCCCTTAGTACGAGAGGACCGGGGTGGACGAACCTCTTGTGATCCAGTTGTCCCGCCAGGGGCATCGCTGGGTAGCGAAGTTCGGTCAGGATAAACGCTGAAGGCATATAAGCGTGAAACCTTCCCCAAGATGAGATCTCCCAAGCGTAAGCTTTGAAGGGCACAGGTAGACTACCTGTTTGATAGGACGGATGTGTAAGCCGGGTGACCGGTTGAGCTTACCGTTACTAATCGCCCGTTCGGCTTGACCATAAAATTTACTGCGCACACACGGCAGCAGGGTTCAAAGACTTGCTCCCGTTAGCGCTGCTTTTTCCGCGGCCCGTCAATATTCAGCAAGAGGAAGACAGGAGACAGAAGTCAGGAGTCAGAATGGAGCGCCGTTTCGCGGCGATCCAAATTTGAATCCTGTCTTCTGGCTCTTGATTTCTACGACTTCTGGGTGACCTTAGCGAGAGGGACCCACCCGTTCCCATCCCGAACACGGCAGTTAAGCCTCTCAGCCCCGATGGTACTGCACGCGCAAGTGTGTGGGAGAGTAGGAAGTCGCCCGGTTTATTTCAAAAGCCTCCGCTAACTACGGAGGCTTTCCTTATTTGAGAGGCCTTCGCTTTCCTCACGCCCCATCCAGCACGCACACGTCGTCCAAATTCCGGTACTTCTCGGCGTAGTCCAGGCCGTATCCCACCACGAACCGGTCGGGGATCTGGAAGCCTGAATAATGCACATGAACCGGACGCAGCCGCCGCTCGGGCTTGTCGAGCAGCGCCGCGATCCGTATCGAGTGCGGCTTGCGCTGGTCGAGCACGTGCATCAGGTAATTCAGCGTCACCCCGCTATCAACGATGTCTTCCACGATGATCACATTGCTGCCCTCGATCGAGATGTCGAGGTCCTTGGTCACCCGCACTTCGCCGGAGCTGGTCTTCTCCTTGCCATAAGTCGAGATGCCCATGAAATCCACCGACACGTCGCGCTTCATGGCGCGCGCCAGGTCCGTGAGGAAAAAACACGCCCCTTTCAGGATGCAGATGAAATAGAGGTCACCCTGGGGATAGTCGGCGGAAATCTGCGCGCCTAACTCGCGAATCCGGGCCTGGATCTTCTCAGCGGAGATCAGAACTGGCAGCTTGGGGTCGGTCATGGAATCAACTTCGTATTATTCTACTCCGCCCTGGGTGGACTGCAGGGCAGGACTCGGCCGCCCCGGCAGCGCTTCGTCGTAGGGGCGAGCCCAGCAAGGGTCGAAGATCCAGAACCACTGATCGGGATAGCGGCGCACCTGCGATTCCAGCAGCGCGTACAGGCGGCGGGTATCTTCGCGGGCATCGCCCGCGATCGGGAATGGCCGGTGGAAACGCAGCGTATAGCGTTCGTGCTCTTCGGACCAAAGGACGAAAAACGGAAGCACAGTTGCACCGGTGCGCGCCGCCAGTCTGGCCAGCGCCGTTGAGGCGCGGACCCGCGCGCCCAGAAAGTCCACTTCCAGATCTGCCGGCGGCGGCACATTGGCATCGATCAGCATGCCTACCGTTTCGTTCCTTCGCAAGGCCGCTCGAATCCTGAGCGCCGCGCCACCCTGGGCGATCAGCCGATTTCCGGATCCCATCCGACGTCTCGCGGCCCATGCCTCGTAAGCCTCATCCGGGTATGGCCGGACGACCAGGCTCAATTGCTTCCCTAGCAGAGCGCAGACATAGGCACCTAACTCCCAGTTACCGATGTGTCCCGAAGCCAACACTACGCCCCGGCCGCGCGCCTTGGCTTCCCGGTAATGTTCCTCGCCTTCGATGCGAATCCAGGCGGGGACCTGCTCCGCGGTCAGATCGTTGAGACGGGCGAATGCCGTGTAGACTCGGGCAGTCGAATGAATCACGGACTTCTCGAGGTACTTTGCGTCGTAGCCGGCAAGCTCCAAACTGCGGACCGTGCGCCGCCGGCGCCGGGGCATCATCAGGCTGGCGAGGCGCAAATAGCATCGCGCCAGGCGAAGTGCGACGGGAAGCGGGGCCGCTCTGAGCGAATAAAGTGCCGGGCGCCAGCAGCGGAGGACCCCTGTCAGGGCTCCGTTCTGCGGCTCTCGCAACCAGTCGATGGACATTGGGCGGGGTGATTATTCGTCGCGCAGGATGCGCAGAGGTTTCTGCCGGAGCAGGCGCGCGCTGGCCGCCCACCCAGCCGCAAGGGATGTCACACTTCCCAGGATGATCGCCCAGGCCAGCACCCCCGGATCCCATGCCGCTACGGCCTTGCGAAACACGACCGAGAGCAAAAGGCTCGCGAACAGACTGCCCATCGCGGCGCCGCTCAAGCCGGCCAGTGTGCCCAAGGCGGCGAACTCAATCAGCAGCGCATTCCGCACCTGAGCGCTCCGGGCGCCGACGGCTTTCAGGATGGCGATTTCCATTCTTCGGGTTCCCTCATCCGCCAGCGCCATGAGGATCAGTATGGCAGTTCCAGCCGCCAGAATCAGCGAGGCGGACGCGCGCAGCATCCAGACGGCGTCGCGCGCCACCGATTGAATCGCCGCCGCCAGCTCGCGCCGGCTGATCACGGGAAAGCTGGGAAAGCGGGCACCGATCCGGCGCCGCACCGCATCCACGCGCCCGCCCTTCGCGGATATTCCCACCTCGTAAAACGCGCTGAGGCCGGCGAATGCGGTGCACGGAAAAACCAGTCCGCCCCGCTGCTCCTCGATGGCGTCGAGGCGGCGCAGCCCGACAATCCGCGCCGTTATGGTCCTGCCGCTGGAGAAGAACTCGATGCTATCGCCCGCGGTCGCGCCCGCCAGGCGCGCCAGCGATTCCGCCATCACCGCTTCCGCCGGCGTCGTGCCCGGATTCCACCAGCGTCCGGCCGACACGCGTCCCGAGGGCCGCCCGTAGGTGCAGGTAGCCAGCCATCGCTCCGGGGCGCTGTCGCCCGCCGGCACGCCGTTGATTCTCGAGAGGCGCAGCACGACTGCGGGAACCACATCCACGGGCTGATTCACGTCGGGATCGTGAACCAGAAACTCCAGGAGCGGGCCGGTTTGCCCGGAGCCCAACCCCAACACAAAGAGGTCGGCGCCAGGCAAAGGGAGCGACTGCTCGATGCCGCGAACCACTGCGCCGAGGCCGAGCCAGGACGCCGTGACCGCCATGATGCCGGTAGCCAGCGCCAGAAACCGGCTCGCGAAGTGGCGTCCCGGCCGGCCGAGACTCCGGATACCGTGGGACCACGTGGCAGGTACTGGTTGCTTCGAGCGGCCGGAGGCCCAGCGCGCGATGCGCAACAGGCCACGCCCGGCGGCCATCAAAATCAGCACGGCCACGCTCAGGCCGAACAGGAACGCGGCGCCGGCCCGCCATGAGTGGACCATCCATATGGCTAGCGCCGCCATTCCCAACAGGTAAAGGAGCCAAGCCAGGTGCGCGACCGCGCCGCGACGCGCGGCTTGTTCCACCTGGCCCCGGAGAATCCGCAGCGGCGCCGTTCGCCGCAACGCCGCCAGGGGGATCGCGGTGGCCGCGAGCGACGAAAGCAGGACCACGCCAGCGGCTTCGGCCGCGTGCGCCCAGTGCCACGGCAGCGCTACGCGAAACGGCGTCTGGTCCTTCAGTATCGAAAGAAAGATCCGCTGCAAGGGAATTGCCAGGGCTGCGCCAATCGCGCAGCCTGCCAGCGAGAGGGCCGCGGCTTCCAACAGATAAATGGTTGCGATCTGATTCCATCGGCCGCCGATCACCTTCATGATGGCGACCGTCTCCAGCCGTTGCTGCACATGCAGGTAGGTCGCCATCGCGGCGCCTAGCGAGCCCAGAGCCAGAGCGGACCATGCCGTGAGGCCGAGATACGTGAGGGCGGCATCCAGCGCGGCCGCCGCTCGCGAATCGCCGTGGTCGCGCGAGTCCACCACCTGGCCGTCCGGGAAGATTTCTTCGAGCTTCGCCTTCAACCATGCGGCGTCCCGGTCCCTGGCATTCCGAAACAGCAGCCGCCAGACGATGGCATTGCCGCCGCGGGCGATTTGCGAGCGTTCGAACGCGGCGGCGGAAAGCATCACGCGCGGATAGGCATTGGGCGCGGCCGCAAATCGGTCGGGCTCGCCGGTAAGAACCGCCGTGACCTGGAACGCGATACCGTTCAGAACCATCCGGCCACCGGGCACAATTGCCAGGCGTTCCATCAGGGTGCGAGACACAATCGCCGTGTTGACCCGCAGTGCCTGACCCAGCGGCAGACCCGGCTCCAGTTCGACCGCGCCATACCAAGGGTACCGTCGCGGGTCCACCACTTTGACGGAGACCAGCACCGGATCCGCAGCCTGGTCCGAGGATGCCATGCTATAGGTCTCGAGCGATTCGGTCCGTTCGATGCCGCGCCCATCCAATTCGGCGATCGCGGCGCGTTGTTCGTCGGTAGGCGGAGAGCGCAGCATGACGGCGGCATCGGCGGCCAGCCACTGGCGCATGTCTCCGTTGAGGCGATGGGCAAACGCGCTCCCAATCGCGAGCGATGCGTTGATGGCGGCGGCGGCCACCGCGACACCCGCCAGGGCGACCGCGAAGTGCCCGCGCCCGCTCCACAGGTCGCGCTGCGCCACCTTGCGGGCGGTCCGCCAGAACCGGAGACTCTTCACTTCGCACCGGCCCAGCCCGGATCGAAAATCCAAAGATACTGATCCGGGTTTTCCCGCACCACGCGTTCCAGCCGGGCGAACAAGCGCACCGTGTCGGCGGCCTCGTCGCCGCTCAATTCGACCGGCCTCTCGAAGCGGAGCACATAACGCCGCTCCACTTTCGACCAAAGAACAAACGCAGGAACCATCGCCGCGCCAGTCGCGCGCACCAGCCGCGCCAGTGCGGTGGTGGTTCGGATTTGGCCATCCAGAAACGGGATCTCCAGGTCGGCCGCGAGCCACGACGGCACGGTATCGATCAGCGTGGTGACGACCTCGTTCTTCTTCAATAGCGATGCAATCGCCCGAGCCGCGCCCAGGTTACCGATCAACCGGTTCCCCGACCCCGTGCGCAGTTGTTCCAGATACGCTTCCATCTCGCGATGCGGACTGCGATGAACCAGCAGGTGCATGGGATGTCCCGCCATGCCGATGGCAAGGGCTCCCAGCTCCCAATGGCCGATGTGTCCGGATATCACCAGGACGCCGCCGCCCCGCTCAACCGCCGCGTGAAAATGTTCCCAGCCCTCGCAGCGGACCCAGCGCGAGCAACCAATCCGGCTGAGTTTTGGAAACCGCGCGAGCACAACCAGGAATCGCGCCAGCGCGCGCCGGCTCTGGCGGGCCATTACGCGAGCGTCGATTCCAGCCAGAGCCAGGTTCCTGCGAGCCCGCCGTTCCAGCGCTGGCGCCAGCAGGTGAGCCAGCCTCAGGTACAACTGGCCGAGGAGCATCGCGATCGGGACCGGCGCGGCTGCGAGGCTCCACAGCGCCAGCCGCCACCCGAGCGCCCTGGGTTGCGCGACAGGAAAGTGAGACTGGGCGGCTCGCTTTGTATCAGGGCACGGCTTGAGCCGTGCCGCAACGGATCGGCAGCCGAAGGCTTTAGCCACTGGGACTCGCCTGCGGGTGCAGGGGCTGAAGCCCACACCTTTCTCTCGATCTTTCGGCACGGCTAAAGCCGGCGCCCTGATACGAATCTTCCTGATAAGGCAAAGCCATGTGTGCCTCTGCACTCAGATTCATGCGAATTCACTAGGAATGGAGAATTTCTACATCTCGGCGTCGCACACGCGGGCGCCCTTAGATTCATTGACAAAGCGCCCCGGCCGTCATAATATACAGAGCTTATCACGCGCCCCCGAATCGCCATACTCAACGCGAACTTCGGTTCTCTCGGCCACTCCGTCCTGGCGGCTAACTATTGCCGCCTGCTGGAGCGGCACGGCTGCGAGGTGATGCTGCTCGACGTTCTGCGGGAAGACGGCGGCGCTGCCGTCGAGCTGGCGACGGCCCTTTACACCGGCGTGTTGCAGCGGGCGCCGGGCGTGTGGCGTTTCCTCTATTCGTCGTGGAACCGCCTGCCGGGATTGGACGCCTCGCGCACTTCGTGGATGACCCACCGGTTTCGCGAAACCGAAAACGCAGTAAAGCGTTTCAACCCCGAAACCGTCCTTACCACCCACCCGTTGGCCGGTGCCATCGCCGCGCGGATGAAGCGGCGTGGCGGCCTGTACGTGCGATTGGTGACCGCCTACTGGGACTGGCATTTTCAGCCATTCTGCTGCTTTCCGGAAGTGGACCATTACTTGGTCCCCGTCTCGCGGCAGCGGGAGGCCTTCATCGCCGCGGGCACCCCCCCGAGCCGGGTGACGGTTTCAGGCATTCTGGTGGCGCCCGAATTCCATGTTTCAACGCCGCCGGCCGAAGCGCGCGCACAGCTCCGCCTGCCGGAGTCGGGACCGGTGGTGCTGGTCCTCGGAGGCGGCCGCGGATGGGGATTGGAGCCACTGCTGCGCTCGATTGCACGGCTCCGGACGCCCATATCCGCGGTTTTCCTCTGCGGCAGCCCGGAGCGCCGGATTCGCTTGGAGCGGTTGGTGGCTGGCCTCGCGAAAGGCGCGGCCGAGATCCGTCTGCTGGGGTTTGAGGCGAATCCCGCTCCTTACTATCACGCGGCCGACCTGATTGTCAGCAAGCCGAGCGGCCTATCGCCTGCCCAGGCATTCGCTTGCGGCACTCCCATGCTGGCGGTCTCCCCGGAACCGGGCCACGAAGAGGCGAACCTCGTGGAGTTTACCGGCTGCGGCGCGGTGCTCGTCCCGCTGCCCAATGAGGATCCCGCGGCCGCAATAAGCAGGCTTCTTGCCAACCCCGCCGCCCTCGCCGCGGCGGCAGCATCGGCCCGCAAACTTGTGGCGATCAATACCGAGGCAGTTGCTCTTGCGGTGCTGGCGGGGTCCGCGGCGGTTGAAACAGCCGTGAAGTAGGGGTAGTATATTTCGGAGGGTCAGATGCACCGGGTGCTTTGGGTCGCTGCCGCAGGGTTATTGACCCCGGCGATTTACGCGCAGTGTCCGGTACCGAATTTCCTGCAGGCCGGTACGGTCACGGTGTTCGACGATACCGCCGCCTCAGCGCTTCAGCGCCAGACGGACGGATCGTTCACGCGACAGCGTTTCAGCCGTTTTTCTCCGTACGGCAAAATCGACTCGACCGCCGATTTTCAGTCGGCTTTCACCAACTGTGGAGGGGCCGGAATTCGAGCCTTTCAGAACCTGCCGGGATGGACTTTCCTAGGGCCACGACAAGGAGCGGCAACGCAAACGCTGGTGTTCGCCGACTTCCTGGGCAACGGCACGCCCGTCGGATTGGCAGTCGTTCCGGGCGGCCTCGGAGGGGGACCGACCGTGGATAGCCTGCTGGTCGTTGTTTTCACCCCCGATGGCAGCGCCGCCGCATCGCAGACCTATTATCCGGTTCCGGCCAACCCGAGCGGTCTGCTGGTGGCGGACCTCAACCACGACGGCAAGCAGGACGTGGTGGTGGTGAGCTATGGTTCCGGCACCGGTTCGCCCAACACCGTCTCGGTTTTCCTGGGCAAGGGCGATGGCACCTTGCAGCCGGCAGTCGAGTATGCAGCGGACATCGGGCCCTCGTCCGCCGTCGCTTACGATTTCAACGGCGATGGCAACCTGGATTTAGCCGTGGCCAACTCCGGCTCGGGCGACGTCTCGATACTGCTGGGCCACGGGGATGGAACCTTCGCGGCTCCCGTGAACTACCCCGCTATCGCCCAGACCAGCTACCTCGCGCTGGGGGATTTCAATGGCGATGGGCACGCCGACCTGATGGTCGCTGGCGGCAAGAATATCGGCTTCCTGGCCGGCAACGGCGATGGCACCTTTCGCGCCGTCAGTACGATCGCCCAGACTTTCGATTCGATTGGCGGCGTGGCCGCGGGCGACTTCAACAACGATGGCAAACTCGATCTCGCGGTTACCGACTCGAACGACGGCACTGTTTCGATTCTTCTGGGCGACGGGACGGGCAAGTTCACAAGCGAATACAGTTACGTGGTGGGTTTTGAGCTCAGCAGCCTCTTCGCCATGGATGTCGACGGCGATGGCAATCTCGACGTGGTCATTGGCACTGGCCATCCCGATGTCCTGGCGCCGGACCAGTACAACGACACCATCGAGGTGCTCTTTGGCCGCGGCGATGGTACCCTCATCGGGCCTCCGACTTACCGGGCGGGCTCTCAGATCAACGGCCTGGCGCTTGCCGATTTCAATGGCGATGGAAAACCCGACGTGGCGGCAGCCGCCGGAGACCTGTGGATTCTCCTTTCGAGTGGCGGGGGCAATTTCAAGACTCCGGTCAGGATTCCGCTGTCATCGGGCGGCAGCGTCGTCGCCGATGCGGTGGCTGCGGCCGATCTGAACGGCGACGGCAAGCAGGATCTGGTGGTCGGCGACGCGAACGGAAGCGGCGTTTATGTCCTGCTGGGGAACGGCGACGGCACTTTTCAGGCTCCCGTGCTATACCCCGTCGGCGGCTCCGTTACCTCGGTCGCCGTGGCCGATTTCAATGGCGACGGCAAACCGGACATTGTGGCATGCGGGGTGGGGCTCAGCCCTCCCAACGGCGCGACGCTGGGCATCCTGTTAGGGAACGGAGATGGCACCTTCAAGTCCGTCGCCAATCTCACTGGGTTCGGTTCCGGTCCGCGTTCAGTGGTGGTGGGCGACTTCAATAAAGACGGCAAACCCGACCTTGCGATCGCCGATGAGGGAACGCCCGGCGAGAATACGGATCTCGGGAGCGTCCTGGTCTATCTTGGGCAGGGGAACGGCACATTCCAAGCCCCGGTCAGCTACCCGGCCGGACTGAATCCGATTTTCATTACCGCGGCTGGCCTCACCGGCGACGGGGCGCTGGATTTGTTGGTGGCCACCGAGGATCCGAACTTCAATGCGAACTTCCAATTCGATGTGGCAGTCCTTTTGGGTAACGGTAATGGGACTTTCAAAGCCGCGTCTCTTGTGCCCACCGAGTTCGGTCCCCAGTGGATTGCAGTGGCGGACCTGAACGGCGATGGCAAACCGGACCTGGCCATCGCCCACTGTTGCGGCGACACGGATACCACGTTCATGTTGGGCAAAGGAGACGGCACCTTCCAGCCGGAGACGGAGCTTACCGCCAGCGTATCGCCATCCACCCTGGCCGCCGCCGACCTGAATGGCGATGGACAGCCGGACCTCGTCATCGGCCTGGGGACATACTACGTAGGCTACGTTTCCGTCTTCCTAAACCTCACCTCGGCTCTCACCAACTTGAACGGCGCCAGCTTTGCCGCCGTTCCACTTGCCCCAGATTCGTTCGCCAGCGCGTTCGGCGCCGCTCTGGCCACGGTGACGGAGTCGCTCCCGGCGCCATATCCCACCAGTTTTAGTGGAACGACGGTCACGTTCACCGACTCCAAAGGCATCGCGCGATCGGCGCCTCTTTCCTACGTCTCGCCGACTCAGGTGAACTACATCGTTCCCGACGGTACGGCCCTGGGGCAAGCCACCGTGACGGTTACCTCGGGCGGGACCAGCTTCAGCGAACCGGTCGCCATCGCCACCATCGATCCAGGAGTGTTCCTCTTTGGGGGAACCAATCTGGTAGCTGCCAACGTGCTGGTGGTGAACGCGGACAACTCGCAGACGGTGGGGAACGTTTACTCGATCGACTCCAGCGGCGGCCTCGTCCCCGCGCCCATCGATTTGAGCGAACCCAACACGCAGGTGTTCCTGATTCTCTATGGAACCGGATTGCGCGGCCACAGTTCCGCGCCGAACAGCGTCACCGTTACCGCCGGGGGCGTCAACTTGCCTGTCTCCTACGCGAGCGCCCAACCGCAGTATGCGGGCCTCGACCAGATCGACGCGCTGCTGCCGCCAAGCCTGGCGGGCAAAGGAGACGTAGTGATTCAGGTCACCGTGGACGGCCAGGCCGCCAACCCCGGCCACGTCACCATCAAGTAGGAATGCGCAAAGGCGCCGTATCTGGCGAGATCAGAAGCCATTGCATGACCCGAGAAAGTGATTTAGAATCAAAGGAGTAGCGCGTTGGGCCCGTAGCTCAGGTGGATAGAGCACCTGCCTTCTAAGCAGGTGGTCGCTGGTTCGAGTCCAGCCGGGCCTACCAATCCAGCCACCAACCCCGCTTCCGCGCCAGGCGCTAACATAGCGGTCAATGAGGCCTCCTCTCGCGATAGCTTTGGTCTGCCTGGCGCCCTTCGTCGGCTCCGCGCAGCAGGAGCCGGCGCTGGCCGTCGATGCCAGTGCCAGCCGCCACCCGATCAGCCCGTATATCTACGGCTTCAACGAGTGGCCCAACTACAACTCTTCCGCGAACGCGTGGACCGACACCGGCATATCCGAGGCCATGCGCGTCGGGGTGCGCCGTTGGGGCGGCGATAACGCCACCAGCTACAACTGGCAGACGGACATAAAGAACAACGACGACGACTGGTACTTCACCACGTATTTAGTCGGAGATGGAGTCACCTCGACATTCGACGTGTTTCATGAAAAGAACCTGCAGACCGGCACGCTCAGCCTGGGCACGGTCCCGGTCTTGGACTGGACGCCGAAGTTGATCCCTGGCCAACCCTTGGCGTTTAACGTGCCGCTGAGCTGCAGCTTCAACGTGGCGAAGTACGGCAAGCAGGTGCCCAGCAATGCGGCGAATTGCGCAGCCAATCCATTTGGCTCTGATTGCGCGGTCGATCCGTATGACTCCGCTTGCGGAAGTGGCGTGTCTGGCGTCATCAATGGCCAGAACCAGAACATCGTCAACGATCCGAACGACGTGTACCAGCCCATCACCCCCGCCTTCGCCGCACAGTGGGTGCAGTCGATCAAGAGCAAGTACGGCCCTGCCAACCTGGGTGGCGTTCAAATGTGGAGTCTCGATAACGAGCCGGAGTGGTGGGACGGCGTCCACATGGACATGTACCATCAGCACGCCACGTATGACGACGTGCTGGCGCGCGACGAGGCCACGGCGCAGGCCGTCAAGGCAGCCGACCCCACCGCCCTGATCACCGGCCCGGTGCCAGGGGGATGGTCGGGGATGCTTTTTTCCAAGACAGATATGGACGCCGGCTGGGACAAGTATCCTTACTGCTATTATGACAACCCCGTCGATCAGAACGCGCATGGCGGCCTGCCATGGCTGGTTTACTACCTGCAGCAAATGCAGCAATTCGAGCAAAAGAACGGGTATCGCCTGCTCGATTACCTCGATGTGCATGGCTACATTACGCCGCCGGGCATCGGTTTCGACACGAATTACACTCCCGCGAACACCCAACTGCGGATGACCTCCACGCGAGCGTTCTGGGACCCGACCTACATCGTGCCGGGCTTCACCAACTGCTCTGGCTATTCCGACGCAACCGGTAATCAAGTCGCCCCGGCTCTCGTCCCCACCATGCATGGATGGGTGAACCAGAATTACCCCAACACGAAGCTCGCGATCACCGAATACAACTGGGGCGCGCTCGAAGATATCACCGGCGCGGTGGCCCAAGCGGACATTCTCGGGATATTCGGCCGCGAGCAGCTCGACATGGCAACCATGTGGCCGGACGGCAGCTTCACGTTGGGCGTTCCCGGCTCGTATGCTTTCAAGATCTTCCTGAACTACGACGGCAACGGCAGCCAGTTCGGCGAAACCAGCGTCTCCGCCACCACCGGCGATCCGGATGTGCTCTCCATCTTCGCCGCTCAGCGGCATGATTCCGCGCTCACCGTGCTGGTGCTGAACAAGACCACGGGCGCTATCGCCGATAGCATCAGCCTGGCGGACTTCACGCCCGCTACGACGGCCCAAGTGTGGCAGTACAGCCAGAGTAATCTCAATGAGATCGTGCGCCAGACTCCCGATCTCAACATGGCCGGCAACAGCATCAGCACGACTTTTCCGCCGTACTCGATGACGCTGCTGGTGATTCCGCAGGCGCAGAGCGCCATGAGCGTGCCGCAACCGGCAATCGCCGCGGTCACCAGCGCCGCGTCGTATGACAAGACCGGTGTATCGCCCGGGGAGATCGTGGCCATCTGGGGCCAGGGTCTGGGAACGGCCGCGGGGACTAACCTGCAATTCGATTCCAACGGCCTGCTCGCCACTTCCCTGGGGGGCACGCAGGTGTTTTTCAACGGCAATCCGGCGCCGCTGACCTACGCGGCGAATGGCCAGGTCAACGCCATCGTCCCTTACGAAGTGGCGCAGACGCAGACGGCCAATGTGGTCGTGATCTATCAAGGCAACCCGTCGCCGCCATTCCAGATCGCTATCGCGGCCGTCAAGCCGGGCATCTTCACCAGCAACAATTCCGGCAGCGGGCAGGGCGCCATTCTGAATCCTGACTACAGTGTTAATAGCCCGGCGAACCCGGCCCCGCGCGGACAGTATGTCTCCATCTACGGGACCGGTGAAGGAGTGACCACGCCCCCGGGCATGGACGGCCGTCTGTCCAACGTATCGGGAACGCCGCTGCCGAAGGTCGCGGCTTCCTGCTCAGCCACCATTGGCGGCCAGCCCACTACGATCAACTACTGCGGCGAAGCTCCCGAGCTCACCGCCGGCGTGGCGCAGGTGAACGCACTGGTTCCGGAATCGGTCACCCCCGGCAGCGCCGTCCCGGTGACCATCACCATCGGCGGCGTCACCAGCCAGGCAGGCGTAACGCTGGCCGTGAAGTAGGGGCAGGATAGGCTCTTGTCGTTTGTCAATTTGTCGCGTTTTGAGCTAAATGGGCCGGTGAGCAGCCATCTGGCCGCTCACCGGTCAGGATCGTGCGGGCACATCGGCGCAAGTCAATTCTCGACCGGGACCTTCTCAAAGTGGTCGACAACGACAATGTCGCCCGGACCTTTCTTCGAAATCAACTCCAGACCGAGTTGATCCCGGACGGCGTGTATGAGGGTCGGGCCATGAGGCCCCTCGTCGGGCTGCTCTCCGATCTGCTCTCGCTGGAGCGGGGTCAATCTTTCGTTGAGCCAAGCCCAATCGACCCACCACATCATATCGATGTCGTACTTCCCCTTCAGTCCGGTTGCGTCGACTACCTTCCGGCCCAGGTGGAACGACAACGTCTTAACTATCTCCTGCATAGAAAGACCAAACCCAGTCCAGCGAGAGCACCCATCCCGCCCCTGCATCAGGCCACCGCTACCGGCCGGAAACACCGGGCAGCCGTCCTTGCCTATACTGAACTCCGGAATCCGCCACGGGTCTTCAGGGGCCGGCGCAGCATCCGGCGCCGACTCCTTCATCTTCAGCTCTTTCTTCTCCACGGTCAGCTCGAAGATGGGCATTTCCTTTTGCTCGTGGTGGAATTTGAGCTTCAAGCGTTCCGCCAGCAAATTCCGCAGCATCTGCCGGAACTGCTCTCTGGTGGTTCCCTCCGGCACTTTGGCCGCGATGTCGAATTCGGCCCGACAGCAGCTACTACCGGGAGGAAACTGATAAGCCTCGAAGCCGTAAGCCTGGATGATCAAAAAGGCGACGGGCACGCTTGAGCACCTCCAAATACCCGGGCTGGCGGTGCCGGGGCCGCCGCTGCACATGCGTGGTGCGGACGAAGACGGCTTGACGGTGGCTACCTCGAACGACGGCACTTCCGCGGCTTGGCCGTAGGCGCATAGGCAAGCCAGGGTCAGGCAACTCACCGCCAGGATCAGTCTCATGGTGCTTTCGATCCCTTTCAGACTTAACAGTATCAAGTATCGTTATCGAGGGCACTCGTGCGTTCCGGTGAGCTCGTGCAGGCTGCCCCGATTACGCGATTGGATACCAAGCATGACAGACCACCAAAGGCGATGGTCCGTCCTACCGGCTCGGTCACCCCCGGCAGCGCCGTCGCATGAACGGCCGTCCGTCCAGTGTCTCCGGCGCGCCTGTGCCGACGGTGGCGGCTTCGTGCTCAGCCACCATCGGCGGCGAGGCCGCCACCATCAACTACTGTGGCGAAGCGCCGTATCTCACCGCCGGCGATTCCGGAACCAGCGCGTTCACCTGCACCACGGTGACCATCACCATCGGCGGCGTCACCAGCCAGGCAGGCGTAACGCTGGCGGTGAAGTAGGATAGACGATCGGTTTTTGTCGTCTGTCAATGCGGAGTGTTTTTGTACTCGCTAGCGGGTCAGTTTCCCAGTGGTGTCTTTTGCGACGCACGCGGAATCGATGATCTCATCCAGCCCTTTTGGCGGCTCCTCCGGACCCATACCATAGGTTGCGACAAAGCGGGCAAAGAAGACGGCCGTGCGCAAGTACTTGCCGTCCTTGCTTCGCCCTCTTGCGTCGATTCCCACAACGTCGCCCGCCTCGTCCTTGATCCATCGTTCTTCAAACCATTCGGAACCGAGTGAATCAATCTCTTCAGCTGTTCCGTCAAGGATTCGAGAAATGATCAGGTCGGCTTCGGGGGCGGAACCGCCACGATGGTAGACGAAAATGGACTGTCTGTCGTCGGTCTTCAATGGTTCCGACTCCATAGTCTCTGGCAGCGCGAACAAGACCGAGAAGCCCACTCGCTTGCCGGAATCAACTTTCTTGCAGGCAGGGATGACCCAATCCGACTGCTTTGCGGCCTCCAGTTTCACGCGAATCTCTGGACCTCCCGTTTCTACGGTGAGCGCTAACGGGCGATAATCAGGGTTTTCGAACCGAAGCTGTTGTCCCGAGTTGAAGAACGCAAACTTCCCTTGCTTGTCCGTAACAGTTGTCTGGCGGCCGGGAGGAGAGCCCCCAAGGATATCATCGATAACCGTGAACCCTTCCGCTGGTCGACCATCGATGCCAGTCACAACACCGTGAACGCCCAGATTCGCAGGGGGCACAGACTCTACATCGGAAACCTGGGTAATCACCAGAAGGGCGCAACCAGCCAGGTGCCCGTACCCACCGAAATATGACACGTTGTCTTTTGAATTCTTGAGTTCCTCACCCGCGAAAAACACACCCGTCAGCGTCGCGGTAGCCTGGTAATCAGGCTTGTCTCCGTGACGCGCGGCGATCAAGGCGTAGAGTTTCCAGAAGCTGGTATCTTTCTTGATTCCGTAGGAAACGCCATGAACCTTGATATCGGAACCGGGTCTCCTCGCCATGTCATTGGCGGTCGAGGGAACGATTCCAGGCACATCTCCACCGAAAGCCAGCCATATGCCCTGGCTCGAGCCGCAATTCGGAATGTCCAACGAAAAATCCTCGAAGTGAACGCTGAGCGTTCCGCGCACGCGAATCAGTTGTCTGTCGAAGGCCTTTGGGCTCTTTGCGAGTTCGCAGCCGGGCACGTCTATTGGGCCTGCCTGGGCACCGGCCAAATGGGGCGCACACATAAGCCCGGCAAGCGCCAAAGATGGAAGCAATCGCTTTGACATGGTAATCAGCTCATCGTACCAAGAAGACCCTATTAGGCTACACGGCGGGCCGATAGCTCACCCAAAATACGGCGTTCGAGTTGGCCAAGCATGACAGACCACCAAAGGCGATGGTCCGTCCTACCGGCTCTCTTCAGTCGTACACGAAGTGCAGCACTTTCTTGAGGTCTTCCCACGCTTCTCGTTTGGCGTCTTGATTGTACGGGCGCAGTAAGTAGGACGGGTGGTAAGAGACCATCACTGGAATGGCGCGCCATTCGAGCCACTTTCCGCGCATCTTGGTGACGCCTTCCTTGCGGCCTGTGAGCGCGCGCGCGGCCGTGCCCCCTAAAGCGCAAATGGCCTTAGGCGCAATCGCGGAGAGCTGGCGGTACAGGAACTGGCCGCAGATTTCCATTTCGTCCGGCTCGGGAGTGCGGTTGCCGGGCGGGCGGCACTTCACCACGTTGCAGATGTAGACATCCTCGCGGCGCAGCTCGATGCCCTCTTTCTTGGCGGTGCCCTCGATCATCTGCGTCAGCAGTTGGCCGGCGCGGCCGACGAACGGGATGCCCTGCGCGTCCTCGTCGGCGCCCGGACCTTCGCCGACGAACACCAGCGGCGAGCGTCCGTTGCCGACTCCGAAAACGATCTTGTTGCGCCCTTCGTGTAGACGGCAGCGATGGCAATCGCCAATGTCTTCGAGGATGCGCGGCAAGGTGTCGCCGCCCGGCGCCAGCGGCGGCAGGCTGATGGCGGGCTGCTCCGCGGCCGCGGCTGGCGGTGGCACGCCGACAAAATCCGCAGCGCCCGCTTCCGCCGTCTCCGCGTCGCTAACTCGCGGCGCGGCTGGCTGGCGGTAGAGGGTCTTGACTCCTATGTCCTGATAGAACTCGAGGCGGCGCCGCAGGTCGTCAGGCTTCATGGGCGGCGTGCAGGCTCAAGCGCAGCTTCAGAATCTCGTCGAAGATGCGATCGGCGATATCGCGCTTGCTCGCACGATCGAGCGCCAGCGTCTCTCCGGTCGACAGCGCCAGCACCACTTCGTTTTCGTCGGATTCGAAACCGACATCGGCGCCGCCTACCAGGTTGCCCACCACCATGTCGCAGTTCTTCGATTCCAGTTTGCGGCGCGCTTCCTGGCGCAGGTTCTCGGTTTCGGCGGCGAAGCCCACCAGCAGCCGGTCGCCTTTCTTGCGGCCCAGCTCGGCCAGGATATCGGGCGTGGGATCGAGCTCGAGCGAAAGGCGCGCGGCGGTTTTCTTCCGCTTCTGATCCGGCACTTTGCTCAAGTGGAAATCGCCAACGGCCGCGGCTTTGATGACGATGCTGGCCGGATCGAGATTCTCGAAAACCCGCTCGCGCATTTCGACCGCCGTGTGCACGCCGATCACTTCCACGCCGCGCGGCGCGGACAGGTGTACCGGACCGGAAATCAGCACCACGCGGGCGCCGCGCGCGGCAGCGGCTTCAGCCAGCGCGTAACCCATTTTGCCGCTGGAGCGATTCGAAATATAGCGCACCGGGTCGAGCGGTTCCTGCGTGGGTCCCGCCGTCACGAGGACGGTTTCGCCCTCCAGGTCGCGACGCTGCCGCGCCTCACGTTCGATGACCGCGGCGATTTCTTCCGGCTCCGCCATACGGCCAGGGCCGGTCATGCCGCAGGCCAGATACCCCGAGCCCGGTTCGATCACCCGGTTGCCGCGGCGCTTCAGCGTTTCCACATTCTCGCGCGTAGCCGCGTGCTGCCACATATTGACGTTCATGGCCGGCGCCAGCAGCACCGGGCCGGTGAAGGCCAGATACAACGTGGAGAGAAAATCTCCAGCCAGCCCGTGCGCCAGCTTGGCGAGCAGATCGGCGGTAGCCGGCGCTACCACCAGCAGATCGTTTTCCTGCGCGGTGCCGATGTGGTCGATCGCGTTTTCGATGGCGAACAGGTCGGTGAGCACCTTGCGGCCGGTCAGCGCCGCGAACGTCATCGGCGTCACGAATCGCTGCGCGGCCTCGGTCATCACGGCTGTCACCTGGTGGCCCTGCTGCATCAGCAGACGCGCCAGTTCAGCCGACTTATACGCCGCGATGCCGCCACCAACGCCGAGAATGATCTTCATGGGAAAGTTTCGCCAACGATCAAAGACTGGACCGCTCCCTGACGGTCGCGGCTCCGATAGTTCTCGAATCGATCAGAGCCGCGACCGTAAGGGAGCGGTTGTCGCGCCTGATCTCCAACCAAGCTCCTAGAGCGCCGGCTCCGCGACCGGCATTGGCTCCGGCGCCGGTCCGGTGAGCGAGTATTTCACCAACCCGCGGCGCACTTCCTCCATCGCGATGATGGTGGACTTCTTCGAGGATGTGGGCAGCACCGGCCGCGCGCCGCCCTGCAATTGCCGCGCCCGCTTGGCCGCCACGATGATGAAGCGGTAAGTGCTCTGCTCCTCGTCGTCCGGAATGGTGCAGTGGGCGTTGTTCTTCGGGGCTATTTCCGCCATGACGTCGATACCTCTTTAAACCTGAAACGATTCCAGTATGGGCCGGATCTGCTCTTCGATCCTGGTCCGCCGCGCGCGCTCGGCGCGCACAATCGAACTCAAAATCGCGTCCGACTCGTCCAGCTCGCGATTGATCAACACATAATGATAATCGCTGTACCGCCGGATTTCCTCGGCCGCGTCCCGCAGCCGCCGTTCGATCACCTCGTCCCGGTCCTCGCCGCGCGCGCGCAATCTGCGCTCGAGTATCTGCCGCGAAGGAGCCAGGATAAAGACGGTAACAGCCTCGGGAATCTTCTGTATCAATTGTCTCGCACCTTGCACGTCGATGTCGAGTACCAGGTCCCGGCCGCGGGCGCGGGCTTCCTCCAGAATGCCGCGATGCGTCCCGTAATAGTTGCCGAACACCTCCGCCCACTCCAGGAATTCCTGGCGCGCCACCATGGCTTCGAACTCCGGCCGAGATACGAAGTGGTAGCTTTCGCCGTCTCTCTCTGCGCCGCGCGGCTGGCGTGTGGTATAGGAGATCGAAAACATGAGGCCGGGCAACTCGGCCATGAGGTGGGAAACCAGGGTCGATTTTCCCGAACCGGAAGGGGCGGAAATGATGAAGACGGTCGTCATTCTAGGTTGAGAGCCTGTTCGCGGATTTTATCGATCTCGGATTTCGCTGCCAGCGCGAGCTCGGTGATGGTCAGCCCCAGATCGCCCAGGCCGCCGGTCTTGGAGAGGATGGTATTCGCTTCGCGATTCATTTCCTGCAGCAGGAAATCCAGGCGCTTGCCCACCTCGCCTTCTCCAGCGAGCAGACCATTGAGTTGCGCAGCGTGGGTCTTCAGGCGAACCAGCTCCTCGGCGACGTCGCTGCGGTCGGCGGCCAACGCGGCCTCCTGAGCCAGCCGCTGTGGATCCACGGCCGCGCCGTTCAGCAACTCGTCCATTCGCTCGCGCAGGCGCTTCAGGAAAGCGGGCGCCGCGCCGGCGCGGATCTCCTCCATCCGTGCAACCAGGCCGAGCAAGGCCGCCGTGCGCTCGCGCATCTCTTTGGCCATCGCGGCGCCTTCCGTTTCCCGGCATTGGTTGAAGACGGCCAGCGCTTCGTGGGCGCCGGCCAGCGCGGCCGCAGCCACTTCTTGGCTGGCCTCCGCGTCCCCGCCCATTTGCAGCATGCCGGGCATGCGCAGCGCGGCGTTGAGATCGGGTTCCTGGTTGGGCAACCCAAAAAGCTTCTGCGCCTCGCGAAACGCGGCTACATACTCGGACAGCAGTTTGCCGTTCAGCCCGGCCGCGCTCCCGGCCGTGCGGGTCAGCGTCACTTGAATCTGCACGTGGCCGCGCGCGATAGCGCCCTTCAAAATGGCGCGCAGATCGGTCTCGATCGCGTCCAATTCCGGCGGCAGATGAAAGTGCAGGTCCAGGCCGCGATGGTTGACGCTCTTCAGGCTGATCGAAATCTCGTCCGGCCCGGCGGCTTTTCGAACGCTCGAGAAGCCCGTCATGCTGCGTACGCTCATAAGTCTCCCACCGCCGCATCCACGAACTGCAGCTCATGCAGGCGCTGATAGATTCCGCCCTGTGCCATCAGCTCCTCGTGCGTACCGGTCTCGCGCAGGCGGCCCTGCTCGATCACCGCGATTTTATCGGCCCGGCGGATCGTCGAGAGCCGGTGCGCGATCACGATCACCGTGCGGTGCTCCATCAGGTTGGCCAGTGCCTTCTGCACCAATAGCTCCGATTCGGTGTCGAGGTGCGAGGTGGCTTCGTCGAGGATCAGGATAGGCGCGTTCTTCAGCAGCGCGCGGGCGATGGCGATGCGCTGCCGCTGGCCGCCGCTCAAGCGCACGCCGCGGTCGCCGATCACGGTCTGGTAGCCTTGCGGCAGGCGTTCCACGAATTCATGCGCCAGCGCGGTCTCGGCCACGCGCTGGATTTCCTCGAATGGCGTGCCCGGCCGCGCGTAGGCGATATTGCGGGCCACCGTATCGTTGAACAGAAACGTATCCTGCGCCACGATCCCGATCTGCGCGCGCAGCGAATCCAGCGTCAGTTCCCGCACGTCGTAGCCATCCATGCGGACGGCTCCAGCGGTTACGTCCCAGAAGCGCGGCACCAGGTTGACCAGCGTGGTCTTGCCGCCGCCGCTCGGTCCCACCAGCGCCACCACTTCGCCCGCTTCCACCGTCAGCGAAACTCCCTCAATCCGAAAACCGTCCGCCGACAGGTAGTGAAACCCCACGTTGTCGAAAACAATCCGCTGGGAGAAGCGATCGAGTTTCGTGGCGCCCGGTTTTTCGGCGATTTTTTCGATATTGTCGAGATACTCGAAGACCTTCTGCGACGCGCCCAGCGCCTGCTCGAAGATATTGTGAATCCCCACCAGGCGCTTGAGAGGCTCCAGAAGGAAAACCAGCGCCGCGGCAAAACTGGCGAATTCGTTTCGCGTCAGCTCGCCTCTTACGATCTGCGTCCGCGCGTACCAGATGAAGCCGACCACGGTGGCCGCGCCCACCACCTCGATCAGCGGCGAGGAGAGCGCCTGTTGCCGCACGTATTGCAGGTTGGTTTTCAGCAGCCTGCGCGCCGCATCGTGGAAGCGCCGCGATTCGTACCCTTCCGCGCTGAAGGCCTTCACCACCATGTGGCCGCTGAGCGTTTCCTGCAGCACCTGGCTCAACTCGCCCTGGTTGTCCTGCGTGCGCCGCGTGGTGCGGCGGATCCGCCTGCCGATGGTGGTCACCGGGTAGATCACCACCGGAACCAGCAGCAGGCTGATCAGCGCCAGCTTCCAGTCCGTGCCGATCACCACCGCCAGCAGCGCCAGCAGCGTGAACGTCTGCCGCAGCAGGTCCGCGAGAATGTGCGACGTGGCAAGCTGGACCTTGTCGATATCGTTCATGATGGCCGACATCAGCTTACCCGTGGAGTGGGATTCGAAGAACTCCGCCCCCTGCCGCAGCACCTTGTCGAAAACCCGGTTGCGCAGGTTGGTGACCGCCGAGAATCCGACGTAGTTGACCAGGTAATTGGCGCAATAATCGCACAGCCCCTTGGTGACGAACACCGCGAGCGTGGCGAACGCCATGATGCTGAACACGTTGTGGAAGTTGTGGATGTTGCGGAAGAAGGAGGGGACAAGCTGGTCGAGATAGATGGTGTGCTTGAAAATGGGGATGGTGTAGATCTTGACGCGTTCTTCCGCCGCGTGGGGGTCAAGCCCGGTGTAGAGCAGCGGGCCGATCAGCAGCGCCATCAAGCCCGTTCCGCCCCCGGCTACCGCCATCAGCACCACCGAGACTGCCAGGTGTCCCGTGTACCGCCGCGCGTAACCGAACAGCCGCAGCAACTCCTTCATGCCTGTACCCGCAGCCGCAGGAGCGCGTTTACTACCTGCGCCACCGTCACCTCGGCCATGCCGCCGGGCACCTTCACCACTTCGGAACGCGCGCGCCACGGGGCCCAAATGGCGGGGTCCGACGTGCCGAAGATCACTACCGAGGGAAGCCCGAAGGCAGCGGCCATGTGCGCGGGGCCGCTATCGTTACCCACAAACAAAGAGGCCCCGGCCAGCAGCGTTTTCACCTGCCCGAGCGGCGCGCCTTGCACGGTGCGGTAGCGCGAGAAGGGCTGCAAGTCGTCGCCGGCAGCTCCGATAAACACCGCTTCCAGGCCGCTTTCTTCGATGTGCCGCGCCACTTGCAGAAATCCGTCGGCGCGCCAGGTTTTATCGGGCGCGGTTGCCACGGCGTGCAGCACCGCGTACGGCCGCGCCGGCGGTGGTTGCCCCTCGGCCCCAAGCCGCGCGCGCGGAATTTCCCCAACTGGGGCGCCCAGGTAGAAGATCGCGCTGGCCAGGTGCTCGGCCGTATGCACGGTGCGTTCAGCCCCGAGGATTTCCTGCGCCCTGGGGATGTGAACGTTGTAGGCGAACTGGTGACGGAAATGGCCGAAGCCCGCGCGCCAGCGGGCGCCGGAAACCAGCGTCAACAAAGCGCTGCGCGTGCCGCCGTGCAGGTTGAGGCACAAATCCGGCCGCCAGCGCCGCAGCGCACGCGGGTCGGGCCGCAGGATATCGTCCACATCCGGGTTGTGCTCGAACAGCGCGTGGAATCGGGCTTCGGCGACCACCGCGACGCGCAGGTCCGCGCGCGCGCGTTTCAATAGGGCGAGAGCGGGCGTCGAGAGAACGCAGTCCCCCAGCGAACGCAGCCGGACGACGGCCACCCGGCCCGGACGCGGCAGCTCTTCCAGCACGTTCTGCACGGGTCTATTCTTCGATCTTGGCCTCGTCCACCAGCATTACCGGTATGTCGTCCCGAACCGGATAGACGCGATGGCACTGCACGCACTTCAACCCGCTCCCGCCGGCCGTGAGCTCCACCGTTGCCTTGCACACGGGACACACGAGAATCTCCAGCAGATCTTTACTGATGGCCATAAGAGTTCCAGTTTAGCGCGGAGGGCGTGCAGGATGCGTGGGTGAGGCGGTCCATGACAACCGAATACCCCTGGTCATCGCCGAATCCGCTCCTGATTCTAACTCGAAGCTTACCGGCACATCGAGATGTTCAGCCACGCCAACCGGCCAGCAGATCACATATTCCCGCCAGGCTTGGTGGGCGAGTTGGCAGACGGGTCGGCAGGTTTGGCGGGCGCGCCAGCAGGTTTGACAGGAATATCCGAAGGTTTGACCGGCGGTTCACCCGGTTTGGCCGCCGCGTCCGAAGATTTGGGCGCCGGATCCGCGGGTTTCGCCGGCGGATCCGCCGGCTTGAGGCCGGCTTTGGCTAGGATCGCGTCCACGTACTCCCGGGTCTCCTGAAGGTCCGGCACACCGCCGGATTCGTCGGCCGTCCTCGGCCCAGCGTTATAGGCGCCCAGAGCCTGCGGCAGATCGCCCTTGTATTTATCGATGAGCTGCTTGAGGAAGCGGGCGCCGCCATCGAGATTCTGTTTGGGATCGAACGGGTTCGCGACGCCCAGCTCGGCCGCGGTTTCCGGCATGAGTTGCATCAATCCCTGGGCTCCTTTGGCGGACACGGCGCAAGGGCGGAAGGCGGACTCCTGCCCGATCATGGCGCGGAGCAGTTTGGGATCGAGGCTCTGCTGTTTGGCGGCGTCTTCAATCAGCGGGTTGACTAGATTGTCGTCCAGTGGATCGCAATCCGGCTCGGCCGTTTCGGGCTGCGATTTTCCATCGAGCGGCATCAGCCACAGTCCGAGGTTTTGGGCTTGTTTGCGAATGGCGGCCCGCTGCTGCGCGATGGCCGCTCGCTGTAGTTCCGCGGCGGTGGGAGGCGGTTTGGCGTCAACGGCGGCGGCCGGCGGCGAATTCCCAGCGGCCGGCGGGTTTGCAGCGACCGGCGCGGCCGGCACATTCGTCACGGCGGCTGCGCTCGACGGCGCCGGCGGAGTCTGCGCCGGCAGCCTATTCAGCACGCTATTCAGAAGCATGAGAACAACCGGGACGATCCACCCAGCAAACGCCCGCGTGTGCGCATACACCCAGCGGATAATTCGCGCCCCCGGCTTCGACGACCGCCTCATCCTGGACTGTCTCATCCTGCACAGTTATCGGCCGAAACCGCGATTCGCAACAGGTGTGCCAAGCAAGGCCAGATGTGACCCGCAAGCCCACACGGAAACGCGCGCGGCGGATAGCGTAACCTGTTGAAGGCAAAAACCCTTTACAATAGGTACTTATCTTGCCGAGGTTTTGTTGAATGCGAATCCCAGCCGCTCTATGTCTATTCGTTCTGATGTGCTCCGAGGGAGCCTACGCGCAGGCCGTTGCCGGGTTCGGCGCGATTACGGGAAAGGTGCGTGACATATACGGAGATGGCATCCCGGATACAACCGTGACCATCACCAACCGGGCGCTGGGATTGCGGCTGGTTTTGATGACGACCGACGACGGCGTATTCTACGCGCCCGCGCTGGCGCCGGCCGCCGGCTACGCGGTGAAAGTGACGCGCAAGGGGTTTGCCGGATGGGACGCGTCCAATCTGCGGGTTCCGGTCGGCGAAACGGTGAACTTCCACATCACGCTGCAGCAGACCGCGCCGGGGGTGAAACCGCAAACCGGCAAAGCGCCGGGGGTGCAGGACACTAAGAACGGCGTCACCGACCTGATCAGCCGCGACGCGATTTTGGATTTGCCGCTGAGCGGGCGTCGCGTGGAATCGCTGCTGGCGGAGTCGCCGCTGGCGACGCTGGGCGGAACGCCCGACACCATTGGCTTCCGCGGCAGCCCGTCCTCCGACGTCGCGGTGGTGGACGGGTTGGACGCGACCGACGGTTTCTTTCTCAATAAGGCGGACCCGCTGCGCGCCTTTCCGGCGGAAGCGGTGGACAGCGTGCAGGTGATCGCTTCCACGGCGCCGCTCGAGTTCAAAGCCACCGGCGGAATCGCCAACGCGGCCACGCGCACCGGCACGGAAGATTTTCACGGCGAAGTGTACGCGTTCTACCGCAACGGCAGTTTCGATTCGCCCGACCGCTACGATCCGAGTTTCCGGCCCGACGATAAACAGGAGACGGAGGGCGGGAACGTGGGCGGCCAGGCGATCGACCGGCTGTACTACTTTGTGGGCCTGGAAGCGTCGAGCGGCAGCTCGCAAGCCGTCAATCGCATCACCAACCCGCTCGTCGCCGATGCCAATAGCGTTGAGGTGCTGCCCTCTCGCTGCGGCGCGCCCGCGACGTCGGCGCAGTGCGCGGCGGCCGATAAGTTCATCCAGTCGCAGATGAACGCGATCGTAGCGCGCTCCCAAAAAGCCTTTACCGGTCTGGCGCGCGCCGACTATCACTGGACCGAGCACAACAGCCTCAGCCTGGTGGCGGACGCGCAGCATTACCGTTCGCCCAACGGAGCCGACCAACTGGCCGTCTCGGCCGAAGGCGGCCTGCTGGGCGGCAACGGCAACGTGGGCGAGGAGACGCGCTACGCGAATGCCGGCTGGACGGCGGAATTGGGATCGAACAAGGTCAACCAACTGCGCTTCGGTTGGTACAAGGACCGTATCTCAGTGCCGCCGGAGACTAAACAGTGGCCGTCAACCGGAGGGCTGGGGCTGACGGTAGCAGGGGTGAGTCTGGGCGCGAACCCGAACTATCCGGGCGTGGTGCCCAGCGAGCAGCGTTATCAGGCCGCGGAGAATTTCACCGTGGCCACGGGCCCCAACATCCTGCGGATCGGCGCCGACGGGTCGCGCGGCGAGGACTGGATCCAACAGGTGTACAACCAGGACGGCACATACACGTACCCCTCGCTGACGGCCTTCGCGCAGGACTTCAGCTCCAACAAGAACAATGCCAAGGACTACACCCTGTTTACGCAGCAGTTCGGCAATCCGACGCGCAACCTGCGATCGAAATCGGCCGGCGTTTACGCGCAGGACGATTGGAAGGTTTCGCGCCGGCTGCAAGTGGAGCTCGGCCTGCGCTGGGATAAGGTGTTCTTGCCGCAGCCGACCGAATACAACACCAGCTTCTACCTGACCCAGTACATCACCTCGCCCAACATGACGCTGCAGCCGCGCGGCGGCCTCTCCTACCTGTTGAACGATAAGACGGTGATTCGCGCCGGTTTCGGCATGTTCTACACGCCGTTCCCGATGCAACTGATCGACGCGCTGTTTCTGGGCAATGGCATGTACCAGACCAGCATCAGCGTGAACCCGTATCAGAGCGGCGCACCGGTGTTTTCCAAGGTGGTCTCCAGCGCCACCACCATCCCCAATTCGACCAGCAACATCGCTTTCGCCAATGGCAAGTTTCGCAATGAGAATGAACAGAGCGGAACGTTCGCCATCGAGCGCAGTCTGGGCAAGGACACCACCGTCACGATCAGCTACGTCTACGGCCGCGGCCTGCACTTGTGGACGGCGGAAGATCTGAATCTGAATCCCTCGACCATCGACAAGACGTACACGGTCGACAACGCCGCCGGCGCCGCCGTCAATTCCGTGCTCCTGCCGATGACGACCAGCAAGGGCAGCGCGTTTTACGGCCAGGTATATAACATCGTGAACAACGGAGCCTCGTGGTACACCGCCGGGGTGGCGCAATTCCGCAAGCGGATGTGGCACGGGCTGTCGCTGGACGGTTCTTACACGTGGCAGCAGGCGCTGGACACCGAGAGCGGACCGCTAATCTTCAACAGCGTGCCGCTCAGTTCTTACAACGGCGACTACATACTGGACAAGGGCAAGTCGAATCTCGACCAGACGCAGCGCGGGGTGGTGGAATTGGTGTGGCAGCCAACGCTCACTCGAAGCACGTCTTCGCTGGCGCGCTTCGTGCTGAATGGCTGGCAACTCTCCGGGATCGCGACGGTGGCGACGGGGCTGCCGGAGACGGCGCTGGTACAGGTCGTCGGCCAGCAGTTTGCCGGCATCACAATGGTCTATACCAATTCGATGACGGGCACGGGCGGATGGAATCGCATGCCGCTGGACCAGATCAACAGCTTGTCGACGGGCAGCCAGCACCCGGTGAATGCGCGTCTCAGCCGCAGCCTGCCTTTCACGAACCGGCTCCACGGCGAGCTGATTTTCGAGGCTTTTAACGCGCTCAACTCACAGTTCAATACCAGCGTGAACAACATTGCCTATACCGCTCAGTTGGGCGTATTGAAGCCGGTTCCCGGCGTGGGTGTGGGCAACGCGAGCTGGGGCCCGATGGATGGCACCAACGCGCGGCGCATGCAGGTGGCATTCCGGGTGATGTTCTGACGGGTGAAGCACGCTTTAGCCTGCCCGGACTGACTGAAAACAATTCGCCCGCCGCCCACGCTCCGTCATTTCCTCCGGGCAGCCAGCATCTGAAACCCGTCGGCGGTGGCGATGCTGATGTGTCCGGCCCACGCCCTCTTCGCCGCGACCAGCGCCCGCACGAGCGGGTCGAGATTCCCTGGCGTGGCGGGATGAACCCGGAACAGAACGACGCCGGACTGTTCGAGAGGCGCCCGGCGCTGGACGGCAATCTGCCAGAAATCCTTGTCTAGTGTCAATAGGATGCGAGCCTCGGATTCGGCGAGGTTCAGGAGGTCAACGTCCTTCCATCCGGCGCAATCAGTCCGGGCCCAAAGGATATCGTGGCCGCTGCTGCGAAGCGCCTCGACAATCGGCTTCGGAAAATTCTCGTCAGCTAGAAAGCGCATCTATGCGGGAATCGGAAACGCCTTGTATTCGTGGGCCAGGTAGCTGGCGTACGCTAGGCAAGCGAGGATGTCCTCGCGCGCGAGGCCGGGGTAGTTGGCCAGAATCTCATTTTCGTTCTGGCCGGCAGCGAGCAGTTCGAGAATGAATTCGACGGCGAGCCTCGTTCCTCGAATTACGGGTTTGCCCGCCAGGACATCGGGATCGACGACAATGCGCTCAGTAGGCGGCATAACCACAGTTTAGCGTGTGTTGAGGGCAGCGGTGTCCTCACCGATAAGGGATAAACTGAGGGTTGTGGCGCGAGTGACCGAGCGTGTTTGCATCTGGCTGACGCTTTCCATTGCGGCTGCGGCGCGCCTGATTGCCGCATCCGGCTCCCCCCGTGGGCCTAAAACCCTGGCCCAAGGCAAGCTAGAGCATGCCCCACCTAGATGTGGTGTTAACATGAATCGGAGGCCATTTTATGGTCGTCGGCGTTGCCAGGGAGATTAAGGACCACGAGACACGGGTGGGGCTGGTCCCGAGCGGCGTCATCGCTCTCCGCGAGGTGGGGCACCATGTCCTGGTAGAGGCGCGGGCTGGCGAGGGCAGCTCCATCTCGGACGAAGAATACGCGCACGCCGGCGCGCGGATTGTGGAAAGCGCCGCCGAGGTGTGGACCAAGGCCGACCTGGTCGCCAAGGTGAAGGAGCCGCAGCCTGCCGAATATGCATTCTTCCGGCCTGGCCTCGTGCTGTTCACGTATCTGCACCTGGCGCCGCTGCCGGAGTTGACCAATCGCTTGCTCGAATCGAAGGTCAGCGGCGTGGCTTATGAAACGATTCGCGAAGCCGATGGCTCGCTGCCGCTGTTGACGCCGATGAGCGAAGTGGCCGGCCGCATGAGCGTGCAAGTGGGCGCGCAGTATCTGGAAAAACCCAACGGCGGCCGTGGCATTCTGCTGGGCGGCGTGCCGGGCGTGGCGCCGGCCAACGCGGTGATTCTGGGCGGCGGCGTGGTGGGCACCAACGCCGCCAAGATGGCGCTGGGGCTGGGCGCGCACGTCACCATCATCGACCGCAACTTGAACCGGCTGCGCGATCTCGACGACATCTTCAACGGCCAGGTCGTGACGCTGGCCTCCAACGCCTTGACCATCCGCGAGAATCTCAAGACCGCGGACCTGGTGGTGGGTGCGGTGCTGATTCCCGGAGCATCGGCGCCCAAGCTGGTGAAGCGCGAGATGATCGCCGGCATGAAGCGCGGGGCGGTGGTGGTGGATGTCGCTATCGATCAGGGCGGGTGCCTGGAGACGGCGCGCGCCACCACGCACAGCGATCCCGTATACGTGGTGGACGGCGTGGTTCATTATTGCGTCTCGAACATGCCCGCGGCGGTGCCGCACACTTCCACTTTCGCTCTCACAAACGCCACCTTTCCCTATCTGTTGGAATTGGCCAACCATGGCCTGGAAGGCGCCTGCGAAAGGCACGCCTCGCTGCGCGAGGGCGTTAACACCTACCAGGGTCATGTGACGCACCGCGGCGTGGCCGGGTCGCAGGGCCGCCACTGGCGCGCGCTGGCCGAGGTGGAGTAGGCTCGGGAGATGCCGGCCGAAAAGCCCGAGGCAGCTCCGCGGCCTTTGACCGCGTTGAGCGAGGACGAGAAGCTCTTCCAATCCACTGTCCGCAAGTTCGCGCGCGAGGAAATTCGCCCCCACGTGCGCGAAATGGACGAAGCGGGCGTTTTCCGCAAGGATATCCTCCGGCAGCTTTTTGCCATGGGCCTGATGGCGATCGAGATCCCCGAAGAATATGGCGGGCAGGGCGGCACCTTCTTTCAGGCCATTCTGGCGGTGGAGGAGCTTTCCGCGGTGGACCCTTCGGCCGGCGTGATCGTGGATGTGCAGAACACCATCTGCAACAACGCCGTGCTGCGCTGGGGCGATGCCGCGCAAAAAGCCCGCTATCTTCCGCGGCTGGCGGACAACACCGTGGCGTCCTATGCGCTGTCGGAAGCTGGCGCCGGCTCGGACGCCTTCGCGCTGGCCACCCGCGCGGAGGACCACGGCGGCCACTTTCTGCTCAACGGCCGCAAACTGTGGATCACCAACGCCGCCGAAGCCGGCCTGTTCCTGTTGTTCGCCAACGCCAACCCGGCGGCCGGCTATAAGGGCATCACGGCGTTCCTGGTGGAGCGCGATTTCCCGGGCTTTCAGGTGGGCAAGAAGGAAGACAAGCTTGGCCTGCGCGCGTCGTCCACCTGTGAATTGATCCTCGATAACTGCCGCGTGCCGCGCGAAAACGTGATGGGCGAGCTGGGCCAGGGATACAGGATCGCCATCGAATCGCTGAACGAAGGGCGCATTGCCATCGGCGCGCAGATGATCGGCTTGGCGCGCGCGGCGCTCGAACACGCGACCGGGTACGCCAAACAACGCAAGCAGTTCGGGAAAGCGATTGCCGAATTTCAGGGGGTGCGGTTCGAGCTGGCCAAAATGGCCACCGAAATCGAAGCGGCGCGGCTGCTGGTGTACAACGCCGCACGCCTGCGCGACGCCGGGATGCCTTTCCTGGCGGAAGCCGCGATGGCCAAATACTACAGCTCCGAGGTGGCCGAACGGGCGGCATCCAAGGCCGTCGAAGTCCACGGTGGCGTGGGAGTTACCCGCGATTACCCGGTGGAAAAGCTCTACCGCGATGCGAAGATCGGCCGCATCTACGAAGGCACCGGCAACATCCAGTTGCTGACCATCGCCAAGAAACTGTTGAGCAAGTAATCCCGTCTTGCAGTATATTGGGGGAAAATGCGAGCGCTTATCCTGACATCCGCACTGGCCACGCTGAGCGCGCCCATCTGGGCCGCCGCCGCCGATTCTGTCAATGCCGACGAGATCATCCGCAAGTTCGCCGCCAAGGAGAGTGAGTTCTCCGAGGCGCGCGGCAACTACACCTACCGCCAGAGCCTGAAGCTCGAGGAGCTGGATCCCGGCGGAAACCCCACCGGCGGGAAATGGGAAGAAATAGACGACATCATCTTCACTCCCGATGGCAAGCGCATCGAGAAAGTGGTATACGCCCCGGTGATGAACCTGCAGCACATCGGGCTGTCGAAAGAGGACATTGACGACCTGCACAACGTGCAGCCTTTCGTCCTGACCTCCGACGAAGTGCCGAACTACGACATCAACTATCTGGGCAAGGAGAAGATCGACGAGATCGACTGTTACCTTTTCTCGGTGAAGCCCAAGAAGATGCTGCCGGGCAAACGCTACTTCGAAGGCCAGGCGTGGGTGGACGATCACGATCTGCAGATCGTCAAGACCTACGGCAAAGGGGTTGGCCTCCAGAAGAGAAACGCCGACCAGCAGTTTCCGAAGTTCGAGACCTACCGCGAGCAGATCGATGGCAAGTACTGGTTTCCCACATACACCCACGCGGATGATACACTGCACTTCAAAGACATGAGCCAGCGCATTCGCCTGGTGGTGAAATACCAGGACTACAAGCGCTTCGAGGGCAGGTCCACCATCAAGTACGGCGAAACGCTGGATCCCAAGGCGCCGGCGAAGAAGTAGGCCGCTCCGAAAGCGTTCTTCCGCTCCCGAAACCGCGTAACGCCAGCGGTCTCTGCCGCCGGTGCCCTTGCCAGCGACGGTTCCCGATGGCCGCGGCCAGCGCATCAGAGCCGCGACCAAAGGGAGCGGCGACGCTGGTAGCTGAGCAGGTCCTTCACCAACCAGCGGGCTCAGGCCACCAGCACAAGCCTGCTGCCGCGATCAGGGCAGCATGATCTCGAGTGGCGCCGATTGCGGCCCCTCTTTCCCGGTTGCGCCGACGGCGGAGACGGCATAACGGTACGTCTTGCCATGCTCGGCGGCGTGGTCGGAATAGGTGGGAACCGCGCCGCTTTCGGCAATCCGCTCGAAGGCGCCTTCGGCGGGCGCGCGGTACACGCGGTAGCCTTTGACGCCGGATTCATCGGCGGGATCCCACGCCAGCTCGATGGAATTGGGGCCGGCCACCGCGCGCAGTCCGGTGGGTGCGGCGGGAACCACCGGCTCCGGCGTTACTTCGAGCGGCGCGGAGAGATCGCTTTCGGCCACCCGGTTGTCGCTCTGCGGTACGAAGGTTTGGACCAGGTAACGGTAGCGGGTGCCGATTTCGGCGGCCTTGTCGGTCCACTCGGGCACGGTCACCTCGGCGACCAAGTCATATTTCTCCGCTGTCGCCGGCGCGCGCAGCACGCGGAAGTGCTCGCCTTGCGCGCGCCAGGCGAGCCGCAGGCCGCCCCGCGTCATTTCCGCGTGCACGTCCGCGGGCTCGTCCGGCGGCACAATCACCTCCACGTTGGCGAAGTTCGACCATCCCGCGTCCTTCCCGTTGGCTCCCACCACGCGCACCGCGATGGAGACGCCCTTGCCCGTCCATTCCGCGCACGGAACGTCATGACGCACCAGCACGCCCGCGGCCGCAAACGGCGGAATCCGCTTCGCTTGTCTGGCCCACTGCGTGGCCGTGAAGGGAACCGGGCCGGGCCCGATGCGGAGGTCGAACGATGGCGGTTCTTTATTGGCGACGCCCTCGGTGGTCAGTTGCGGCGCGGTGAACTGGACGATCAGCTTGCCGCCGCGCTGCACCGCCGCGAGGTCGGTGACCCGCGCCGGAATGTTGGCCAACGGCGTAAGCGGCCCAGCCACATACCCGCAACCGGAGAGAACCGCCGCCAGAGCCGTAAGAATGCGACGCATGAAAGGACTAGTGTAGCGTCGTGAGGGCGCGACGCGAGGAACACCAGCGAGGGTGAAGGGGGCTTGACGCTCGGACAGAACTGTCCGATACTGGACAAATGAAGGGCTCGGAATTCGAGCGGCACGTGCAGAGGTTGGCGCGGAGCAGAAAGGTCGCCTGTGAATTCGTCGCTGACCGGGGAAAGGGAAGCCACGGCCGCCTGTACTTTGGCAACGAATTCACAACCCTCAAGGATCGGAAGAAAGAGATCGGCCACGATCTGCTGGCCAAGATGTGCAGGGATCTCAAGATCGATCCGCACGACCTGTAGGAGACGCACTATGTCCGCCTTTACGTATCCCGCGAAATTCACGACCGGCGGCGATGGCCGAGTGCTGGTTGAATTTGCCGATCTGCCACGCGCCTCGACCGACGGCGAAGATGACCGTGAGGCAATGGAAGAAGCCATGGACGCCCTTGGATCGGATCTCTCGATCCGCCTGTCGCGCCGGGAAGAGATTCCGGCGCCTTCACCTGCAAAGCGTGGTCAGCGGCTGGTGCCCGTGCCGCTTTGGCTGGCGCCGAAACTGGCGCTCTATCTGGCGATGCGCGACGGCCGAGTCAACAACTCCGAACTGGCCCGCCGCCTTGGCGTCCATGAGCGAGTGGTCCGCCGCATGCTCGATCCCGCGCACGCGACGAAAGCCGTGAAAATCCAGGCCGCGCTGGCGGCTCTCGGCAAGCAGATGATTGTCGAAGTCAGGGATGCGGCTTGAAGGGCTTTGAGGGCCGGCGGTCTTCTCCCGGTTCCAAAGGGCTGCGCGATGCTCCGCCCGCGCAAGGCCCTCGAGCGATCATGAATCACCGTTCTCGATGTTCTACGCGATTCCCAACGGCCGCCCGTACTTGAGGGCCAACGCCCTTGGAAAGTTGTCGCCGAGGCTTCCGACACCAAACCCACCCTTCCCAGCAAATGGTTCGGCCGTCTTTTCCAGGGCGCGCAAGCTAAAGCTCTTTATCTTGGAGGTTGTCAAAAACTCTGCCAGCCGGCTCGTGATGAATATGAAGTACGGCATCGGCCACACGACAAACAAGTCCTCACCGGTCCATTGGTTCTTGTCGACCAATTCGCCTGCGTCGGACAGTTCGGTGTAGGACTTGTAGAGGCAGCCGGAGCACGCATGGTCGAGTCGTATTCCCGATTCCGGCCTCGCGAGCCCTCCCCATCCGACTACAAGCAGTTTCTTGAACTCGTGGCTCAGAAACCCGTCGCGAAAGCGCACTGTCGCGGGCCGCAGGGAGTACCCGGAGAAGCCCTCTGCCTTGAGATTCTCAGTGAGGCGGTCGTGGATGACGACGAATGGCCAAGGCGGCCAGGTCCAGATTAGCGTCTGATCGCGCTTGTTATGGCTGACTCGCACGTTAGCTATTGCGTCGAGATACTCATCCCCTGGCGGCGTAGTGCAGCGCCGGTGCCCAGGGTTCGCGGGGCATGGAGTGAAGTCTGGACCGGCTGGGCCGAACTTGTCCTCGGGCGTAGCCAATAGCCGATCCGAGTCAGGATCGGCCAGACAATAGAATTCGCTGAGGGGTCTCTTCATGACTAAGCACCAAATTCGGACACAACAAACAAAAGACCAAGAGAAAACCACATCTATGCCGCTACCTTCTCCTCGACGCCACGATGATGACTTGCATTTCGCGGGAGTGGGTGGCGACGGCTTGCACCACTGTGTCGCGCAGGCGGTACCACGGGCGCGGGGCGGAACGGCCCATGAAGATTTGCGTGATGAGCTGCTGGCGGGCGAAATCGGCGATCGCGCGGGGAATCTCCGCGGCGTACACGGTGTGAGTCTCGATGCGCAGGTTGCGGGCGAAACTCAAGTGCCGTTCGACGCCCTCGCGGTCCTCGCCGGGCGCGGCAACGTGAATGGCCAGGCAATCGGCCTGCAAATAGTCCGCCACCCGCTTGCCTCTGCGAATCAGCACGGCTGAAAACGGATTACCGGTGAGGCAGATCAAAATGCGTTCTTTGCGCTGCGGCTCCGCGTCCGCCTGTGGCCGCAGGTCGCTCCTCGCTGGAGCGAGGATGTCCACGACGGCGGGCTGCGGGCCGGCGGACAGCTTTTCCTCGACCTCGTGCGCGGTGTGCCGCATGGCCATTTCGCGCAGCGCCGAAAGATTGGTTTCGGTGAAGAAATTGTCCATCGCCTTCTGCGCCTTGTCGGACGCGTAGACCACGCCGCGCTCCAGCCGGTTGCGCAGGGCCTGCGGCGTCAGGTCGACGAATACGATCTCATCGGCATCGTCGATCACCCAATCCGGCACGGTCTCGCGCACGCGCACTCCGGTGACGTGCCAGACCTGATCGTTGAGGCTCTCCAGGTGTTGAACGTTCATGGTAGCGATCACGTCAATGCCGGCGTCGAGCAAGGCGTGCACGTCCTGCCACCGTTTGAGCCGCTCGCTTCCCGGCACGTTGGTATGGGCGAACTCGTCGACCACGGCCACCGCGGGCCGGCGCCGCAGAATGGCGTCGGTATCCATCTCCTCGAAGGTGGTGTTGTTGTACGGAATCACGCGGCGCGGGACGAACTCCAGGCCCTCGGTCATGGCGATGGTTTCCTTGCGGCCGTGCGGCTCGAAATAGCCGACCACGATGTCCACGCCCTGCCGCTTGAGCGCCTGCGCCTCCTCCAGCATGCGGTACGTTTTGCCGACGCCGGCCGCGTACCCGAGATAGACCTTGAGACGACCCTTGTGGCGTTCGCTCATCGGCCCTCGCGGTGCGGAAACAGCCGGAGATCGAAATCCTCGGCGGCGTCGATCAGCCGGTCGACCGAGCTGCGCGGCTCCCACCAACGCCGCTCGCGGCCGGTGTGGCCGAGGAACACCTGGGTGACGCGCTGCTCGCGCGCGAAATCGATAATGGCCTCGACGAAATCGTCGTTGCTCAGGCGGTGCACGTCGGCGCCCAACTGGCGCGCCAGATCCAGATTGGCGTCGAGCCGCTGGCGATCCGCAGCGTCCAGCCGGGACTGTTCGACGTAAGCGGCCATCAGCGCGCCGTGGAAGCGCAGCGCGTTGCGATGCCCGCTCTCCAGCATGGGCCTGGCGTTGGAGCGCGCCGTGAGGCACACCAGGATGCGCTCCTGCGCGCCCCAGCGCACGGCGATGCCGTGACCGTCGAGGTAGCTCTGGAGTTGCCGCTCCACGACGTCGGCCGCCAGCAGCAGCGCCATTTCGCGCAGTTCCGCCAGTTGGCGCGGGTCCGGCATGCTGACGTCCTGGGCGCGGCCGATCAGCGCCTCGGTGGGCGCATCCACCACTTCGATTTCGTCGGCTTCGAGCAGAAAATCCTCGGGCACGCTGTTGGCCGCGCGCTTGCCCGTAACGCGCTCCACCGCATCCTGCTTCTCGCCGATGTGTTGCAGGTTGACGGCGGTGATGACGGCAATGCCGCGATCGAGCAGTTCCTCGACATCCTCCCAGCGATGCGGATTGCGGCTGCCCGGCGGATTGTCGAAAGCCAGGCCGTCGATCAGGCACGTGCTCGGGTGGCGGCGGAAAATGGCGGCGAGGTTGATCACGTCCCACACGCGGCCGGCGTGATGCTCGCGCACCGGAGGGATGACTTCGAGATTGGCCAGAATGGTCTCCAGGTCGGGCGTCAGCGTTCCTTGCAGGGAGCCGATTACCACGTCCTGCCCGCGCTGCTTGCGGCGCCGCCCCTCGTCGAACATGCGGAACGATTTGCCGACGCGCGGCGCGTAGCCGAGGAAGACCTTCAGGCGCCCGCGCCGTTCCCGCCGCTCGCCCGCCTGCACGCGGCGCAGCAACTCTTCCGGGTCCGGCCTGCGATCGGTGCGATCCACCATAAGAACAATTATGCCTGACGCGGGGGACGGACCTCTCTGCCCCAAGGCGCCGCCTTTTTGCGCCGCGTGGACAGAGCGGTCTGTCCCCGGTCTGCCCACAAAATGTACGATATCCCGGAAACCGTGAAGCGCGCGGTGGCGCAGGTCGCGCGCATGGGCGTGCGGTTCCTGACCGTGCACGCGGTCGGTTCGGTGATGCGCGCGGCGGTGGAAGGCCGCGCCGCCGCGGATTTGAAGCTGCTTGCGGTCACCGTGCTCACCAGCTTTGGCCGCGAAGATATGGAAGAGATGGGCTACCAGGGCGAGATTGCCGAACTGGTGGGCCGCCGCGCGCGTCTGGCGATGGAGTGCGGCGTAGACGGGATAGTGGCATCGCCGCTCGAGGCCGCCGACCTGCGCCGCCTCTTCGGCCCCGCGCCCATCCTGGTCACCCCAGGCGTGCGCTCGCCCGGCGCCAATCGCGGCGACCAGAAGCGAGTCGCCACCCCCGCCGAAGCCCTGCGCGACGGCGCCAGCTACCTGGTAATCGGCCGCCAAGTAACCAGAGCCCCAGATCCCGCCGCCGAAGTCGACCGCCTGTTAGAGGAGATCAACGGCGCAGCCTAGTGGCGCAGGCCCCCGGCCTGCGTAGGAGCCGGGCATGCCCGGCCAGCCGCCTATTTCGCCAGCAGTTCGCGGAACCAGTCGCACTCACGAACATTGGCGAGATCCGGGTCTCGCGCCATCCGATCCCGGCTGATTAAGATCCCCGGCTCGCGGCTCTTCACGATCCAGGACTTGCACTCGTCGAGTTCGCCAAGCCGCGTAGCCACACAGGCCAGATTGTATGCGGCCGACCCCGGAGCACGCGATTCGGCATCCAGGTATTTTTCCCTGGCTGCCTCGAAGAGTTTTGTAGACTCCGGGCCTTCTGTCACGCGGGCCTGCGCAAAGAGCACAGTGGCCCAGCCTCCCAGAATCATGCCGGGATCGAGGCCCGCCTTCGCTGCCTCCTCGAATTGGCGTGCCCCTTCCTTGAGAAGACGGTTGGTTTCCTCGCCAGGCATGCGCTGGGCGCGGAGAGACAGCACCGACGACCAAACCGGAAGAAGATGATAGTAACGGGGATGGATTCGCAGGGTGGTCTCCACCAGTACGCTCGCCCGTGCCAGAATTTCGTTGGCGTCTTCGCCCGAACGCACGTCCGCGCGATGGTAGAGAGCGGATGACAGGGCTGTCAGGAGGCCCTCGTCAGTCGGAGAAGCTTCCAAGCCAGAGCTGCATTTCTGCTCCACCTCGGAATAAAGGCTATCCGCCGTGACGTCCGGTGAGCGCGCACCCTGGAGCAAGAGCGATGCCGTCCACGCGGCAAGGGCGCGTGTGTCCCTGGGATTCCTGACGACCAACCGCTCGAAACCATCGCGGGCCTGTGCTAGGAAGGAATATCCGGCTTCTCCTGGGTGTTCAAGTGCCTGTTGCAGAACCGCGCTGGCCTTGTTGAACGCAAGATTGTCGTCGTCTGGAGCGAGGCCCAAGGCAGTAGAATACTTTTCCGCCGCCAGGGCGTAGAGTCCGGCTGCTTCTGGATGTCCCGCTCCTCCGCCAAGCATGCGGAGCGCGGCGCCCCAGAAGAACAGCGCAGAGAGGCGAAGGTTGGGATCCCTTTCGGCGATACGCTCGGCCAGGTCACACGCGCGAATGAGGCACTGGCGCCCCGCTTCCCCGCCGTTCCTTTCCCCGCGGTAATACAACAACAAGATCAATTTCGAGGCCAGCAATAGGTCGTCCGGAGTGAGTGCCAGGGCGGCAGAACATCTATCATCCTCCCGGGCGTACACCACGTCGGCTCCTGGACCCGATTTCCTTGCGGCACGCAGCGAAAGTGACTTGCCCCAGCCGCGTAGCGCGAAGGCACGCCGGCGTCGCCCGACGGCCAATCTGTCGAACTCTGTGCAGTATGCAACGAAGATGATGTAGTTGGGCGCGAGACTCTCCTGCTCGCGGCGCCGGGCCCAGCGATAGAACAGGTATGCCGGCGTTATGAGCACAACTGGAAGCGCGGCCAGAAAGAGAAAGCCCTCTAGGCCACTGAGGAAAACATGCATAGGCGAACACGTGCCGGACACGATTATAGCGCTGCTCTCAGCCCCAACCCCGCCCGCTCCGGCAAAATCAGCTTGCCCTTTTCCACCCTCACGCCAACGAACGGGTCATTCGCGATGAGCAGGTTGCCGTCGAGATCGGCGTAGTCCACGAGCGGCGATAGGTGCGCGGCGGCGGTTACCGTGACCGAGCTCGATATCATGCAGCCGAGCATCGTCTTCATGCCGAGCGATTTCGCCACCGCGATCATGCGCCAGGCTTCCAGCAATCCGCCGCTCTTATCCAGCTTGATGTTGACGCCGTCGTATGCGCCTTTGAGTTTCGGGATGTCGGAGGCGTGGCGGCAGACCTCGTCGGCGATGATCGGGATGTGCACGCGCTCGTGCACCCAGCGGGTTTCTTCCAGCATCTCTGCCGGCATCGGCTGCTCGATGAATTCGACGCCCTGCTTTTCCAGCCAGTTGATCTTGCGCACCGCCTCTTCCTTGTCTTTCCAGCCTTCGTTGGCGTCCACGCGAAGCGGTTTGGAAGTCACGCTGCGCACGGCCTCGATGGTCGGCTCATCGGTCGCTAGGCCAACCTTCACCTTAAGCACCGGGTATTCCGCGGCCTCGCGCGTCTTCTGCCGCGTGATCTCGGGCGTGTCGATGCCGATCGAAAACGTGGTCACCGGCGCGTCCTTGGGGTCGAGTCCGAAATACGAGTAGAGAGGGATTCCCAGCTTCTGGCCCACCCAATCCATCAGCGCGATATCGATCGCCGCCTTGCCCGCCCATGCCCCTTCCACGCGCGCGAAAACCGCCGCCATCACCTTGTCGAATTGCATCGGATCCGCCGCCAGCAGCAAGCCGCGTACGGATTCGACGGCCTGCCGCGCGCCTTCGGCGTCCTCGTGATAGCGGACGATGGGCGCGCCTTCGCCGTGGCCGGTGATGCCGTCGCGCGTGTAGCTCAAGTACAGCGTGTCGCGGAACTGGCTCGACGACATGGTGGTGGTCCAGGTGTGCCGCAAGTTGAGGCGGACGATCTTGGCTTCGAGCGCCGTGCCCCCAGTCGCCGCCGCCATCCGGCTCAGCGGACTGGCCGCGGCCGCCATCGTCACGAAGTTTCTCCGATTCATTTCACTCTCCTCATGGCTACCAGCAGATGCGACCAGTGCGGGTCATCCAGACGGTCGATGCGCACCATGGGCGTCTGATAAGTGGTGGCGCTGATGAATTGGCCTTCGCCCAGGTACATTCCGGTGTGCGTGATGTGCTGCGGCGAGACGCCGAAATACAGCAGGTCGCCCGGCTCGAGATCCGTGCGGCTGCTCACCGGCTTGAGGACGCTCGAATCCGCCTGCGGCTGCGCATCGCGCGGCAACATCACGCCATGGCGGCGCTCGAGCATTTGCATGAAGCCGGAACAATCGTAGCCGAAGCTCGAAGTTCCGCCCCAGGTGTAGGGCAGGCCGAGAAAGCGCCGGCTCAGCGCGAGCATGTCCGCGGTGCTGAGGGGCGCGTCGCGGAAAGTCAGATCGCCCGCCTGCACCCAGCCTGCGCGCCCGTCCGCCAACCGGGCCTGATACCAGCGCACGTGGTCGCTGCCGGCGATTTCCAATTTGGTTTCGAACGGCATGGTCAGCAGGGGCGCATGCGCGGTGACATCGGGCTCGCGATAGATGTGCGCGAAGAGGCTGGAGACCATTGCCACCTGCCCCGCGGCGGCGTACGGCGGGCCAATCTTCAGCGCGTCGAGCGGCGTCCAGCCGGTGTAATCGTCCGCCGTGCGAATTTGTGCCCAGCCCGCGCGCTGCTCCATTACGGCTACATTCGAGCCGTAGATTGCCTGCGAAACCACACCGGCGTCCGCCGACGGCTGGGAGAACATATTTGCCACCGGCCGCAACACGACGGCGTTCGGCGATCCCGCCGCGAGTAACGCCACCGTCATGCCGGCCACGACCACTCTTCAGCGTACCGCAGGCTGCCCGCACGGCCGCTATACTGAGTGTCTGCTAGGTGCGCGACATGAAGATGGCGGGGCGTCGGATGATCCCGAGTCAATCTACGGGAATCCGACCGTGCAGATACGAAACCCGACGCCGTAAGTCCGTAAGGGCGTCAGAAAATAGCCCACGGCGTAAGCCGTGGGGAACAGACGGTCGCGAGGACAGCCCCGGAACGGGGCGTAAGACGCTCCCGATGTTCCGCCCCGTTCCGGGGCTGCCACACGGGATCGGGTTCCCCCACGGCTCGCGCCGTGGGCTACTATCTTTCGCTCCTTCGGAGCTTGACCCGAGCGCAAGGTTGGGTCATGAGATCCGCTCCTGTGCCGCGCACCCATGTTTGCTCGCACTCCCCCGGCGCGCTGCCCTACGCACCTTATGAAAGTGCGCCACGCGGTCGCGATCGCCTTCCTGGTCGCCGGCATCCTCCTGCGTTTTTGGATCTTCAGCCATCTCAGCCGCGATCTGAGCGTGTGCAGCGTGGATTTCGGCGCCTTCTACGCGGGCGGGAAGCTGGCCGGCAGCCTGGACATGTATTCGCAAAATGCGGTGTTCGCCGCGCAAGACCGCGCCATGGGTTGCCACAAGGACTACATCATTTTCATCAAGCCGCCTTTCTACGCGCCCATGATGTGGCCGCTGGCGCAGTTGCCCTTCGCGACGGCGCTCTGGCTGTGGCGGATTCTCGGGCTGGCCGCGTTGGGCGTCTTCCTCTGGCTTTGGCCCTGCGACCGCCTGGTGGCCGCCGCTGCGTGCGCCTGGTTTCTGCCCGAGGCCTCCAACTTCACCGCCGGGCAGGATGTCGCATTCGTGCTGGCATTGGTTGCGGGCGCTTACTATTGCCTGAAGACCGGCCGTTCCGTTGCCGCCGGCGTACTCTTCGGTTTGTGCGCCATCAAGTTTCACCTTTTCGTGTTGCTGCCGCTGGTGGTGCTGCGGCGCAAACTGTGGCGAACCATTGCAGCGGCCTGCTGTACTGTCGCTCTGCTGCTGGGAGTCGCGCTGGTCGAGTACGGCCCGGGTTGCCTCGTTGTCTACCGGAACGCTTTGCGCGACGCGCGTGGGAACCCGGCTTTCCACAATATGGACAGCCTCAACGGCTTGTTTCACGGCCATCCCATCTGGATCGCCGCTGCCGTTGCGGTGGCCCTACTCGCGTACTTCATCAACCGCAGAGCCTCGTTGGAACTGGCCCTGGCCGCCGTGCTGGCGGGCGGCGTTCTCATCGTTCCGCACAACACCATCTCCGACGGTCTTCTTTTCCTTCCGCTGATCCTGGAGGCGCGCCGCTTCGCCTCAGCGCCTGCGCGCGCTCTCGCCATTGTGGCGATCATCCCGATCCTGCCGCCTGGCGCGTTGCAGGTCGCGGTGATCCTGCTTTTGTTGGCGGCCCTGCGTAACCTCTACCGGAAGCCGCCGGAGCCTGGTGGCCAGCCTGCTCCCGCCGCCGCTGCCGCGTAAAACTCCGCGCCAGGGAGTATCATCGTAACCATGAAAACGAAATCCCTGTACGCCTTCGTTTTGTTGTCGCTTGCCGCCGGTGTTTCCGCGCAGGTGCAGCCGCCCGCCAAGAAACTGTTGGTGATCGGCGAGGTAAAAGGATACGAGCACGATTCGGTGTCGCACGCCATGGCCACCATCGAGAAGCTGGGCCGCCAGACCGGCTTGTGGGACACCTACATCCGCACCGACGCCGAGCTGCTCACCAAGGCCAAGCTCACTAACAATTCGAAGAACCTGAACTATTTCGACGCCGTCTGGTTCTACACCACCGGCGACCTCGGCCTCACCGATCAGCAGAAGGCGGATCTGCTCTCCTTCGTGCGCGACGATGGCAAGGGTTTTTTGGGCGCGCACAGCGCAACCGATACTTATTACAACTGGCCCGAATACGGCGATTTGATCGGGGCATACTTCAACGAACATCCGTGGATGCAGGTGCACTGCATCATTCGCACGGAGGATAAGACCTTCCCCGCCACCGCGCATTTTCCGGACAAGTTCCCCTTCTACGACGAGATCTACCAGTTCAAAGAGCCGTACTCGCGCGATAAGCTACGCGTCCTGATGAGCGTGGACCCGGACTCGGTGGATTTGACTAATCCGAAGGTACATCGCACCGATAAGGATTTCGCCGTCACCTGGGTGCGCAACTATGGCAAGGGTCGCGTCTTCTATTCGTCGCTCGGCCATCGCGACGAAGTCTGGGACATGCCGGACATCCAGAAAATGTGGATCGAAGCCGTCAAGTGGACGCTCGGCCTGACTGCCGGCGACGCGACGCCGAGGCCCGCCGGACACTAAGCGCCGGTGGAGATGGGCAGCTCAAGCGGCGACGGCCGCTCCCTGACGGTCGCGGCTTCGATAGGCGTGCCGTGGCGCGGGCCGTCCGGCCTGCTGAGCCGAGAGTCATCTCGGCTTTTCTTTCGGAGCCGCGACCTTCAGGGAGCGGTCACGTCGCTATTACGAAACGCTCCCCACCGCGCGGTGATATGCTGATTCCGTCATGCGCATTGCATTTCCGCTCGCAGCGATTTCTCTGTTCGCGTTGGTAACGGCGCTTCCGGCCCAGACCGGCAATTCCCCGCTGGGCATTTTCGAAGCCCAGCAGGACGTGGGCGTTAATCCGATGGCCGGCTCTGGGACGTACGATGCCGCGACCGGCGAATACCGCGTCACCGGCGGCGGCGCGAGCATCTGGGCTGGGACAGACGCATTTCACTTCGTGTGGGGGCGCGTTTCCGGCGATCTCGACTTCAAGACCTTGGTGCGCTTCCTTGGAGCGGGGGCTGTGGCCCACCGCAAAGCCGTTCTGATGGTGCGGCAGGATCTCACGCCTGATTCCGCCTACGTCGATGTCGCGTTTCACGGCGATGGACTCGCCGCGCTGCAGTTTCGTCCCGCAGCCGGCGCCGAGACTCAGGAGATCCGGCTCACGGTGACGGCTCCCTCAGGCATCCGCATTATGCGCGATGGCAACTCCTTCACGGCAATGACCCTCGAAGCGAGCGGAGCGCCGAGGGGCTTCGCCAGGCGGGAAGTGAACCTGCCCGAGAATGTCTACGTCGGGCTCGGTGTATGTTCGCACGACGCAGGCGTGCTGGAGACCGCCATTTTTGCAAATGTGGAACTTTACGTGTACCGCAAACGGTCAATGATTATGGTTGACTCACAACGATTCCTCCCGCCCGCTTCGCACTATCGCAGCAAGATCACCATTTACGATCTCGCCACCCGCTCCACCCGCGTGGTGTACCAGGCCGACCAGGTGATTGAAGCGCCTAACTGGTCGCGCGACGGCAAGTTTCTGTTGATCAATACCGAGGGCCACCTGTACCGGCTGCCGTTACAGAGCTCCGGTGGGCCCACGCCCGAGCAAATCGAACTTAGTCCGGGCAGCTACATGTGCAACAACGATCATGACCTATCACGCGATGGGAAATGGCTGGCCTTTTCCGCCTCCAGCCCGACGTCGCACCAGTCGCAGGTTTATTTGGCCAAGGCCGATGGCTCCGGCGTGCGCCTGATGACGCCGGCCGCGCCGAGTTACTTCCATGGCTGGTCGCCCGATGGCAAGTGGCTGGCCTTCGTGGGCCAGCGCGAGGGCGCCGCGTTCCATCTCTACCGCGTCTCCGCCGATGGCGGCGCCGAGCAGCAGCTCACGTCCCAAGGCACCTACGACGACGGCACCGAATACACTCCCGATGGTAAGTGGATCTATTTCAACTCCAACCGCTCCGGCAGTTGGCATGTCTGGCGCATGCCGGCCGATGGCGCCGGCCCCGTCGATGCCAAGGCCGAGAAAGTCACCAGCGACGAATGGGAAGACTGGTTCCCGCACTTTTCGCCGGACGGAAAGCAACTACTGGTGTTCTCCTTCCCCAAAGGCACCAAGACCCACAACGACCGCATGGATGGCGTGGCGCTGCGCCTGATGCCGGCGCCGGGCGAGAAACTCGAACCGGCGAATCCGGAAACCCTGCTTCGCTTTTTCGGCGGGCAAGGCACCATCAACGTCAATTCCTGGTCGCCGGATTCGCGCCAGTTCGCGTTTGTCGAGTATGAGCCGCTGCCCGCGGCGAAACCGTAATCGGAGGTAGGACAGACGATCGGTTTTTGTCGTCTGTCGGGGTTCGTGCTTCGACGCGGAGCGACAGGCCACAAAAGACGATGGCCTGTCCTACCTCATTATCCCGCTGGCCTATAATGACGCCCATGGGCAACTCTCCGTCACCCCACGGCGCCGATCGGCAAGCCCCCTACCTCGGGATTAACGCCGTCAACATATTCGTTCGAGATCAGGAGCGAAGCCTGCGGTTCTATCTCGATCAACTTGGGTTCCGTCTCGCCTTCGATGCCCGCCTGCAATCCGGCGAGCGCTGGGTCGCGGTCTCCCCGCCGGACGGCACCGCGGTGCTGGCGCTGATCGCACCTGAGCCGGACTCCCGCCAATACGCGCTGATCGGCCGTCGAACGCAAGTCGTGTTTGTCACCGAAGACGTCCTTGCCAAGTACCGCGAATGGAGCAAGCGCGGAGTGCGCTTTCGGTTCGTGCCGCGCCTGAGGCGCGTGAGCTATGAGCAGCACGAATCGGCGCAGCACCCAACTGCGCCTTCGAAACTGCCGGAGGCGCGGCCGTCAATCTGGGGCGGAGTGTTCACGCGCTTCGAAGATGCGGATGGTAATACGTTTGAACTGGTGAGCTTCGACGAGGTCAGTCTGGCGCTGGTAGCGCGACGCCGCGCGGCCGCGGAGAAGCTGGAATCCGAGCGCCGCGCGGCGCAAGAACTGGAAATCGCCAAGCAGGTACAGGCGCGCCTCTTCCCGCAGAAACCGCCGCTTCTGAAAACACTCGAATACGCCGGCATCTGCATTCAGGCCCGCGAGGTTGGCGGCGACTACTACGATTTCCTGGACCTCGGCAGAGACCGCTTCGGCCTGGTGATCGGCGACATTGCAGGCAAAGGAATCGCCGCCGCGCTATTGATGGCCAATCTGCAAGCGAACTTCCGCAGCCAGTGCGCGATCGCGTTTGACAAGCCGCGGTGCTTCCTGCAGGCCGTGAATGAGCTTTTTTGCGAGAACACCACGGACAGCGCCTATGCCACTCTCTTCTTTGCCCAATATGACGACGGGACGCAGCGGCTACGCTACGTCAACTGCGGCCATCTCTCGGCGCTCCTCCTGCGTCGCGACGACACTCTGGAACGGCTCCCTTCCACGGCCACCGTCCTGGGACTCTTCGAGCAATGGGACTGCCTGATTGAGGAGGCGCGGCTCTTTGCCGGGGATATGCTGGCGCTCTATACCGATGGCGTAACCGAGGCGCTAAATGGTGGAGGGGAAGAATTCGGAGAACAGCGCTTGATCGAGGCGTTGCTCGCTCACCGCGAACTGTCTTCGCAGGCCATGCTGAGCTCGATCGTCGATGAGGTACGGCAATTCAGCCCGCGCGAACAGCACGACGACATCACTCTGATCGTGGCCAAGTGCGTGGCGCAGGCTGTCTAGCCCGATGAGCCGCCGCCCGTACGAAGCTCCGGCCGCGGGGCCCGACTCCCGCGGAGGCCGGAGCTTTCCGACGAGGAGAAGGAAAAGCTTCTGAGCCCGTCTAAACGGTGAGACGCGGGCGGAGGGAATTCGGTTATAGCCAGTATTGCCACTGGCCGGCGGCGACCACGTAAATTCCCAGCGCCAGATTGGTTACAGCGTGCGCCAACACGCAGTCGGCGAGCGACTTGGTACGTACCAGCCACCAGTTGAAGACCACACCCGCCACCAGGCCCACTTCCCAATATGGGCCATGCTCGGAACCGAACATCAGCGCCACCAGCCAGAACGAGCCGGCTCGGTAGGTTCCCAGCGGTACCTTCTGCCAGTCGCGTTCCAGTAGCCATCGCATCAGCCAGCCGCGCCAGAACAGCTCCTCGACCACCGGAACCACGAGAGCGGAGCCGACGATCCGCACCGCCAAAAACCAGAAGCTGCGCCGCAGCTCGTACGGCAGCGAGCTTGCCGCGACGTGCGTCAGTGAGTTTTCAAAGAGCCAGTGATGCCGGTAATGGAAGAGAATGTCGGGCGCCACCCAAACCGCGAACACCATCACCCCAACGCCGATGCTGGCCGCCGGCAACGCGAAACGAAACTTGAGCAGCGGGCGCGAAAACGCGGCGAGGGTCGCCAAAACCGCCGCCAGACGGAGCGGATAGGCCCATAAGGGGTTGAGACGCAAGGCCTGCTCCAGCGCCAACAGGGCCACGAAAATCAGGAAGGGCGCAATGTAGGCCGCAGTGGCACGGCCTCGGGTTTCGAACTCGGGCTGGGTGGGCAAGGACCTTCCCATTCTAATCGGCTGCCGCCAGGAAAACTCGATGGAAACGGGAATCCGGCACAGCGGGTACTGGAGTACCTTCGATTTAGTTAGGAGGGAGTTGGCAGGCGGAAGCCCTGCCCCGCCCGCACCGGCGGCAAGACCGCCCGGGGTTACCGGAGTACTTTCGATTTGGGAGGTCCGTGCTTACCGGCGGCGTGCAGCCGGCGCGGGTGGGCGGGCGTTGACGACCGGAACCAGCGTGTTGCGCTCGTCGGACTCGAAGGGGTGCGCCGTGCGCGCCACCAGCTCGCGGTTCAGGGTGGCCACGAATTCCTGGATCTGGGCGTGCATTTGCCCCATCTTTTCGCGCATGTTGAGAATGATATCGACACCCGCCAGGTTGACGCCCAGGTCGCGCGTCAGGTGCAGGATCACTTCCAGGCGCTCCAGGTCTTCGCCGGTGTAGAGCCGCGTGTTGCCTTCGCTGCGCGAGGGCTTGAGCAGGCCTTCACGCTCATACAGCCGGAGAGTCTGCGGATGGATGGCGTATTGCTCCGCCACCGCGGAGATCATGTAAGCCGCTTTGGATTTTTTCGCCATGCGCTAGACCTTGCTCCACAGCTCGGCGCGGGGATCTTCGTCGTGGTGGAGGTCCCGCAACTGGCCGAGCAACTCGCGGGTCCGTTCGTCGCGCGGATCGGGTGCTTCCACGGCTACTTCCACGATCTGGTCGCCGCGCTCGCCCGAGCGCGAACCCTGCACTCCCTTTTCGCGCAGGCGGAAGCGCTGTCCGTTTTTGGTGCCGTGGGGAATCTTGAGCAGGGTACGGCCATCGATGGTGGGCACCTCGATTTTGGCGCCCAGCGCGGCCTCCCACACGGCAACCGGTACTTTGATTTCGATATTGTCGCCCTCGCGGTGAAAGAACGGGTGCTCTTCCACTTTGGTGGTGATGTAAAGATCGCCCGGCGGCGCGCCCTTGGTCCCGGCATTGCCCTTGCCCGGTACCCTCAGCCGGGAACCGTTGCGCGCGCCCGGCGGAATGCGTATGTCCACCAGTTCCGTGCGGGTGACACGCCCATCGCCGCCGCAGGTGGGGCAGACATTGCGCAGACGCCCGCTGCCGTTGCAGCGCGGGCAGGTGAGATTGAATCGCATGGCGCCCGCCATCTGGCTGACGTGGCCGGTTCCCTTGCATTGCGGGCAATTCACCTCGCCGGCGCCGGTTGTGCCCGTTCCGTGGCAGGTGCCGCAGGTGTCATAACGGGTGATGCTGAGCCGCGTCTGCGTGCCTTTGATGGCCTGCCAGAAATCGATATCCATCACGTATTCAAGGTCGCCGCCCTTTTCCGGCTCCGGCTCGTGCGCGGCGCCGTGGCCGGAAAAGAACTGGGAAAAAATATCGCGAAAGCCGCCGCCCGTTTCGGTGCGCCGCCCGCCGGCGCCAGCGCCAGCGCCGCCGGCAAAATCGGAAAAATCGAAGCCGGAGAAATCCATGTTGGGCGTCGGACCGGCTCCCGATGCGCCCTCCGGCCCGGCGCCAGCGAATCCGCTTTCGGAGTAGAAGCCATACTGGTCGTACATCTTGCGCTTCTTGGGGTCGCCCAGCACGTCGTAGGCTTCCTGAACGTTCTTAAAACGGTCCTCGGCGGCTTTGTCTCCGGGGTTCAGATCCGGATGGTGCTTACGCGCCAGCTTGCGGTAGGCCTTGCGGAGTTCGTCCGCCGTCGCCGTTCGCGGTACGCCCAGCGTCTCGTAATATTCGTGCTTGGGAGGAGACATAACAGAGTGTTTGGACCCGTTAAGTAATTACCGCCCCAACCGCTCCCTCACGGGGTGCCCTCAGGGCCCGGCTCCGAAAAACCGCTCCCTGATGGCGAGCGGCTCCTATACGCGTGGGCCGGACGCGCCCAATCGAATGGCTCATCGCCCGGCCCACGAGCCGCTTATTTTTGTTTGTCGTCGACGTCGACGAACTCGGCGTCCACCACGTTGTCTTTGCCTTTGCCGCCGGCGTCTTTACCGCCCGGGCCACCGGAAGCCGAGCCACCGCCATCGCCGCCCGGAGCCGCTCCGGCACCTGGCTGCGAGGAAGCCTTGTACATGGCCTCGGCCAGCTTGTGGCTGGCGGTGGTCAGCCGGTCGGTCGCGGAGTTGATGCGATCCGGGTCGTTTTCGGCCATCGCCTTCTTGGTCTCTTCGAGCGCCGCATCGATCTCCTTGGCTTCCGCGTCGCCGATTTTCGAGCGGTGATCCTTCAGCGTTTTCTCGACGTTGTAGACCATCGCATCGGCGCGATTGCGCGCCTCGATGGTGTCGCGCTGCTTGCGGTCGTCGGCCGCGTGCGATTCGGCGTCCCGCGCCATCTTTTCCACTTCGTCCTTGGCCAGGCCGGAAGAGGAAGTGATGGTGATCTTCTGCTCGTTGTTGGTGGCCCGGTCCTTGGCGGTGACGTTGAGGATGCCGTTGGCATCGATGTCGAAGGTTACTTCAATCTGCGGCACGCCGCGGGGCGCCGGCGGAATATTGCCCAACTGGAACACCCCCAGCAGCCGGTTGTCATGCGCCATGGCGCGCTCGCCCTGGTAGACCTTGATCTCCACCGAAGACTGGTTGTCGCTGGCTGTGGAGAACACGTCGGTCTTGCGCGTGGGTATGGTAGTGTTGCGCTCGATCAGCTTGGTGAACACGCCGCCCATGGTTTCGATGCCGAGCGAGAGCGGGGTCACATCCAGCAGCAGCACGTCTTTCACTTCGCCCGCCAGCACGCCGCCTTGCACAGCGGCGCCCACGGCGACCACTTCATCCGGGTTGACGCCCTTGTGGGGCTCCCTGCCGAACAGGTCGCGCACCAGTTGCTGGATGCGCGGCATGCGCGTCTGGCCGCCCACCATCACCACTTCATTGATCTGCGCCGGATTCACTTGGGCATCGGCCAGCGCCTGTTTGCACGGCCCCACCGAGCGTTGCACAATGTCTTCCACCATCTGCTCGAAACGCGCCCGCGTCAGCTTCATCTGCAGGTGCTTGGGACCGGAGGCGTCGGCGGTGATGAAGGGCAGATTGATTTCGCTCTCGAGCAGCGTCGACAGCTCCATCTTGGCCTTTTCGGCGGCTTCCTTGAGGCGTTGCAGAGCCATCTGGTCGCGCGAAAGATCGATGCCGTTTTCCTTCTTGAACTCGCTCACGATCCAGTCGATGATCCGCTGGTCGATGTTGTCGCCGCCCAGGTGAGTATCGCCGTTGGTGGATTTCACTTCCACCACGCCCTCGCCCACCTCGAGGATCGAGATGTCGAAGGTGCCGCCGCCGAAATCGTAGACCGCGATGGTTTCGTTCTTCTTCTTGTCCAGCCCGTAGGCCAGCGCCGCCGCGGTCGGCTCATTGATGATGCGCATCACTTCCAGGCCCGCAATTTTGCCGGCGTCCTTGGTGGCTTGCCGCTGCGCGTCGTTGAAGTACGCGGGCACCGTGATCACCGCCTGCGTGATCTTCTCGCCGAGGTACGATTCGGCCGCTTCCTTCAGCTTGGTCAAAATCATGGCCGAGATTTCCGGCGGCGAGTATTTCTTGCCGCTAATATCCACGCGCGCGTCGCCGTTGTCGCCGCGCACCACTTTGTAGGGGACCATCTTCATTTCTTCGCTGACTTCGTCGAAGCGGCGCCCCATGAACCGCTTGATCGAAAAAACCGTGTTCTCCGGATTGGTGATCGCCTGGCGCTTCGCCACCTGACCCACCAGTCGCTCGCCGCTCTTGGTGAATGCCACCACCGAAGGCGTGGTGCGCGTGCCTTCCTGGTTGGCGATGACGGTGGGTTGGCCGGCCTCAATCACTGACACCACGGAGTTGGTTGTGCCCAGATCAATACCGATGATTTTGCCCATACCTCTGCTGATCCTCCCTCGCTCAAGTCAATCTTTGTCTGTCTTTGAACAATGGCGTTTTCGCCGCTGAAGGTGCGGCGTTTTAGTCCAAATCTATTATCAAACCTTAGCGTGATATTGTCAAGTCCTAATTGAGTGCGTTCCGCTCAAGTAGCCAACTCGGCCTTGATTCGATCCAGCATGGCTCCCACCAACGCAGAGTGGCCATCCAAAGGAGGCGTGGCGCGGATCTTCACATGCCCGAACTTGTCAGCTATCTGATTGATAATACGAGGTAAATCCCGCTCAAGATGGATGCCAAGGGTGAGGAAATACGGAACCACCAGGATGTCGTGAATACCCCGCGCCGCCAGGGCTTCCACGGCGCCTTCCAGGCTGGGCTCGCCCAACTCCAAAAATGCCGATTCCACGGCTTCGAACCGCCCGGCGGCGGCGAGTTGGCGGGCTACGGCGCGCACTGACTCATTAGCCGGTTCCAGGCGCGAGCCGTGGGCGAAAACGATGATTCCGGTGGTCAAGTTCCGTGAATGTACGCCTGCATATGATGCAGCTCTTCGGTCTTTTGCATCAACTCATGATGGATCACGTCGCGCATGGAAAGGAATCCAGCCACCACCCCGCCACGCATCACCGGCAGGTGGCGGCAGCCGTGAGATTCCATGGCCGCCATGGCCTGCTCCATCGAAGCCGAATCTTCAATAGTGGCCACGTTGGTGGTCATCACCTGATCGACCGCGGTTCGTTCCGGTTCGCGACCTTCGAGCACCACGCGACGCATTAGATCCCGCTCGCTGAAGACGCCGCGCAACTCGCCGCCGCCCATAACCATAATGGCGCCAAGGTTCAGTTCCGCCATTCGCCGAACCACCGCGGCTACGGAGTCGCCCTCTTCAACGTAGAAAAGGCTGTTGCGCTGTTGCAGAATGTCACGCACAAGGGACATTGCCACACCCCTCCCCGGAGTGGGTTGAGCATATCACAAATGGGAGGCGATTAATATCGAAAAGAACTTACGCGGGTGACCTTTCGCGCCGAATTCGGCTGGTGGGGCGGACCCCTTGGTCCGCGCGGAACTCCCCCGTTCCGCTGCCGGATGCGGAGGCTGGGGCCTCCGCGCGGGCGCGGGCGCCCGCCCCACACGTCTACCTCTTCTTCTTCCCCTCGCCCTTGGCCTTCGTCTTCAGCACAATCGGCGTGCCCTTGAAGCCGAAGCTGCGGCGGAGTTGATTGACCAGGTAACGCTCGTGGGAGAAGTGCAATGGGCCGCCTTTGCCGCCGGTGAAGATGACGAACTCCGGCGGGCGAATCGAGGCCTGCGTGGCGTAGAGAATCTTGCGTTCCTCGAATTGCAGTTGTTCCACCCAACGGTTCAATTCGCCGGTGGGGATGCGCCGCGAAGCCGCCTCATATACCTCGCGGATGAGCGGGAAAAGCGCGGCCACGCCGGCGCCCGTCTTGGCTGAAATGAACTTGACCGGCGCGTATTCGAGAAACTTGAACATGTCGCGGATATCCTGCTCGAATTCGTTCTTCGAGCTGTTCCTCAGCTCGTCCCACTTGTTCACGCAAATGATCAGCGCGCGGCCGCCTTCGTGAGCGTAGCCGGCGATGGTGGCGTCGTTGGTGGAGACGCCTTCCACCGCATCGAGCACCAGCAGCACCACGTGCGCCATGCGAATATTGCGGCGTGCCATCACCACGCTCAGCTTTTCCGCCATCAGCTTGGTCTTGCCCTTGCGGCGTATGCCGGCGGTGTCGACGAAAACATACTCGACGCCGTCGCGCACGACGGTTTCGTTCACCGAGTCGCGCGTGGTGCCGGCCACCGGGGAAACGATGGCGCGCTCCTGCCCTGTGAGCATGTTCAGCAGCGTCGATTTGCCCACGTTCGGGCGGCCGATGATGGCCACTTTGATCGATTCGGCCTCAGCGTTGGGTGTGGCCTCGCCGGCCGCGAATCCCGCCGTCACATGATCGAGCAGAGCCTCCATTCCAGTGGCATGCTCCGCGGAAACCGGGTAGACATCGGCGATGCCAAGCTCGTAGAACGCGTTTGCCAGGTCCTCGTGCGAGGCGGTGTCGGCTTTGTTGACGGCAAGCGTGAGCGGCCGTCCCAGGCGTTGCAGCATGCGCGCCAGGTCGCGATCGGCGCCGGTGATTTCCGCGCGCCCGTCCACCAGCAGAATGATCTGCGCTGCGCTTTCCAGCACAAACTGGGCCTGGCGCAGTATCTGGCTGGGGATGTACTCCTGGTCTTCCACCACGATGCCGCCGGTATCGATCACCTCGAAGCGGCGTCCGCGATGCTCGGCCTGCCCGTGCATACGGTCGCGCGTAATCCCAGGCTCGTCGCCGACTATGGCGCGGCGCTGGCCCGTGATGCGATTGAAAAGGGTCGATTTGCCTACGTTCGGACGTCCCACAATGACCACCGTGGGGATAGGGTTCGGCATGGCACATCAATCATAGCAGGCGCGCCCGAACGGGCCTCGACGTCCGGCTCGATTTCGCCGCCGGCCAGCGCCTGCCGTGTTACAGTTTGGAGTTGAAGCACTATCCGATCTTCCTAACCCTGCAAGGCCGCCCGGTGCTGGTGGTGGGCGCGGGCAAAGTGGCGCTGCGCAAGACCAAAGGGCTGCTCGAGGCGGGCGCGCGCGTCACCGTGGTTGCGCCGGAGTGGGAAAGCGAATTCGAATCTCTCCCCCTGCGGCTGGTGCGCCGTCCTTTCTGCGCGGCCGACCTGGCCGGTTGCGTGCTCGTCTTTGCCGCCACCAACGACCGCCTCACCAACCATCGCATCGGCGTAGCCGCCAAGGGCCGTGGCATTTTCGCCAACATCGCCGATTCCGCACGCGAGTGCGATTTCATCCTCCCGGCGCGCGTGTCGCGCCATGGCTTTCACCTTGCCATTTCAACCGGCGGCGAAAACCCGCGCCTCGCCGCCGATTTGCGAAAGAAGCTGGAAGAGCTGCTGTAGCAGGCCACGCAAAACCGTTTGGGCCACGAATGGACACGAATAAACACGAACAAATCCTCTTGGTTTCAATGGGCCTCTTGTCTTCCATTTGTGTTTATCCGTGTTTATTCGTGGCCCAAATCCGTTTGCCCACTGTGCTAACTTGATCGTTGCCGGACCTATGATTGCTCTGCTGCGTGGCGTTTTGATCGAGAAGCATCCCAACCAGGCCATCGTCGAGGCCGGCGGCGTCGGGTATGACGTGACCATTCCGGTCTCCACTTTCACCCACCTGCCCGGCACCGGCGCCGAGGTCCGCCTGCGCATTCACACGCACGTTCGCGAAGACGCGCTTTCGCTCTACGGCTTTCTGACCGGCGAGGAAAAGGTGCTGTTCGAGAAGCTGATCTCGGTCAGCGGCATCGGCCCCACGTTGGCGGTGAAGGTGCTTTCCGGAGTCGCCGCGCCCGACCTGATTCGCGCCATCATCCGCGGCGAAGTCGACCGCCTGGTCCGCATTCCCGGCGTCGGCAAGAAAACCGCTGAGCGCATGGTGCTGGAACTGCGCGACAAAATGCCCGCAGTGAGCGGGGAGCTGCCGGAAACGCCCACCGGCGTCGCACTCAGCCAAGTGGACCAGGACGTGCTTTCCGCCCTCCTCAACCTGGGCTGTGCCCGCCCGCAGGCCGAAGCGGCGGTGCGCAAGGCCAAGTCCGCCGGCGCGCCCGCCGACTTCGAGCCGCTTTTCCGCCGCGCCCTGGAACTGGTACGGTAAGCTGGTAACAGTGCCCGACCGGAAACTGGTTTCCGGCGATCGCCAGGCCGAAGATCTGCAATTCGAAGCGGGGCTCCGCCCGCGGCGGCTGGCCGAATTCACCGGACAGAGCAAGCTCAAAGAGAACCTGGATATTGCCATCCAGGCCGCCCGTCAGCGCGGCGAAGCCATGGACCACGTGCTGCTGTATGGCCCGCCCGGCTTGGGCAAAACCACGCTCGCGGCCATCATCGCCGAAGAACTCGAAGCCGAGTTCACCACCACTTCGGGCCCGGTGCTGCAACGGAAGCTCGACCTCACCGGCATCCTCAGCAACATACGCGCCCGCCAGGTCTTCTTCATCGACGAGATTCACCGCCTGCTGCCCGACGTCGAAGAGATGCTGTATTCGGCGCTGGAGGATTTTCGCGTGGATATCCTGGTCGGCGTGGGGCCGGGCGCGCGTACGCACTCGCTGCCGATGCCGAAGTTCACGGCCATCGGCGCCACCACGCGGCAAGGCCTGGTCAGCGCGCCTCTGCGCGGCCGTTTCGGGTTGGTGCTGCGCCTGGATCCGTACACGGTGGAGGAGCTCAAGACGATCGTCAACCGGTCGGCGAAACTGCTGGGCGTCGAAATCGAAGATGGCGCCGCCGAGGAACTGGCCCGCCGCTGCCGCGGTACGCCGCGCATCGCCAACCGCCTGCTGCGCCGCGTCCGCGACTATGCGCAAGTGCGCGCCGACGGCCGCATCACGCTGCCAGTGGCGCAGACCGCTCTCAACTTGCTCGACGTGGATCGCTACGGCCTGGATGAGATCGACCAGAAGATCATGCTGACGATCCTCGAAAAGTATCGAGGCGGTCCGGTCGGCGTCGGCACCATCGCGGCGTCCATTTCCGAAGAGGCCGACACCATCGAGGAAGTCTACGAGCCATACCTCATCCAGCTCGGCTTCCTCAACCGCACGCCGCGGGGCAGAGTCGGAACCGAGCTGGCGTTCGATTATTTCAAGATCAAGCGCAAGCTGCCGAACGACGGGCAGCCGGGGCTGTTCTGAGCCGCCGCCTGTTAGGATAAGCTGTGGATCGCAAGGAGCTACAAGCGCTTTCCAGAATCCGCGCAAAAGAAGCCAAGGCCCTGCTCGACGCGGGATTACCCGAAGGCGCCTATTACCTGGCTGGCTATGCCGTCGAATGCGCGCTGAAAGCGTGCATCGCGAAGAAGACACAAAGACACGAGTTCCCTGACAAGGACCGCGTGAATAAGAGCTACACTCACAGTCTGGTCGAGTTGATCAGGCTGGCCGGACTGCGGGAAGCGCACGACGCCCGGATCGAAAGCGATCCCGCGTTTCGTGATAACTGGCTTATCGTCGTATCATGGTCGGAGGACAGTCGATACCTCCGGAACACTGCGGAAAAGGCACAGGGCCTGGTAAACGCCGTCGGCAATCCAAAGAGCGGAATACTCTCATGGCTCAGACATTGCTGGTAGGACCCGAGATCGAGACCGGAAGGAAGATCCTCCAGACGCTGGACGACGCGAAACTCAAGATCGGCGTTGCGATGTGGGCCGTGCTTTCGTCGTACGGGGACTGGCGTCTGCTGCTTTCGTCGAACCGCTTAGACGCGAAGGGAACCAGGGGGGCCTACCACGCCGTACTTGAGACCTTGGACAAGGCCGGATTCACGGTTCGGGAGACCGAGTCGCTCGTGATCTTTAGCATGAAAGACAAGTTTATCCGTGAGCTGCGCCAGGTCTTCGCCAAGGCAGCAAGTGTCGAAGGAATGCGGCTCGGGGGCCAAACCTTCGGCGATCGCCACATCGAGGACGCGTACGTCTATCGAATCTCCTGACGGTTCCCTTGCTAAAGCTCGTCTATCTCAGCCTCGGCTCCAATATCGGCGATCGCGAGCGAAACCTGCGGGCGGCTATTGAGCGGCTCGACGCGCCCGGGTTGCACGTGCTGCGCATTTCGCCAGTCTACGAAACTGAGCCGGTCGATTATACGGATCAGCGCTGGTTTTACAACCTGGCCTTGGAGGCCGAGACCACGCTGTTTCCCATGCAGCTTCTGGCGCGGGTGCAGAAGGTGGAGCGCGTGCTGGGCCGCGTGCGCACCGTGCCCAAGGGGCCGCGCATTATCGATGTCGATATCCTGCTCTACGGCACGGCCGTGGTACGCGGCAGCAAGCTCGAGGTTCCGCACCCGCGCATGGCCGAGCGGCGGTTCGTGCTCGTACCCCTCCATGACCTCGCGCCAACCCTGCGCCATCCGGTGACACGCACGACCGTCGCGGAGCTGCTGCGCGCGGCGCCGCCCGCGGTGGTGCGGTTGATACACTCGTAGTTGCCAACGTGCCCGACCTCCAGCAAGCCCTGAAGAAGTATTGGGGCTACGATTCGTTCCGGCCCATGCAGGAGCGCATCATTCAGAGCCTGATGGAGGGCCACGACGCCGCCGTGGTGATGCCCACCGGCGGCGGGAAGTCGCTCTGCTACCAGCTTCCGGCGCTGGTGAGCGGCCGCACCGTGCTGGTGGTCAGCCCGCTGATCGCCCTCATGCACGACCAGGTGGCGCAACTCGCCGATATGGGCATTCCGGCCGCCATGCTCAACAGCACGCAGCCGGCCGACGAGCAGCGCGCCGTCATGCGCGCCGCCACACAGGGCGCTTTCCGCCTGCTCTATCTTTCGCCCGAACGCCTGGCGCGGGAAGACACCGTGAGCTGGCTGGAAAAAGTTCCGCTAGCGCTGTTCGCCATCGATGAGGCGCACTGCATCTCCGAATGGGGCCACGAATTCCGCCCCGAGTATCGCCAGCTCGCCTCGCTGCGCCAGAACTTTCCCGATATCCCGATCGCCGCCTTCACCGCCAGCGCCACGCGCCGCGTGCGGCATGACATTCTCGAGCAGCTTCGCCTGCGCGATCCGCACAAATACATCGCCAGTTTTCACCGCGGCAACCTGCGCTATGTGGTAGAAGAATGCGCGAAGGACTCCCATCGCCAGCGCCTCTTGCAGGCCGCGCGCGCCTACGCCGGGCAGAGCATCATCGTGTATGCGCCGACCATCGCGCTGGTCGAGGAATTGGTCGATTTCCTGGGCAACCACGATATTCCCGCCGTACCATACAACGGCCAGATGGAGGCGCCCGACCGGAGGCGCAACCAGGAACGCTGGATGAACGACGACGTGCGCGTGCTGGTGGGCACCATCGCTTTCGGCCTCGGCATCAACAAGGCCGCGGTGCGCGCCGTGATCCACACCTCGCTGCCGAAATCCATCGAACAGTATTATCAGGAAGCCGGCCGCGCGGGCCGCGATGGCGAGGCCGCCGATTGCGTCCTGCTCTGGCAGCCCAAGGACACCGGCCTGCTGGCTTATTTCATCGACCAATTGCAGGACCCGCAGGAAAAGGAGCGCGCCTGGCAGCGCTACCACGCAGTGCGCCGTTTCGTCGAGAGCGCCCGCTGCCGGCATTTGCAAATCTGCAATCATTTCGGGCAGACGCCCAAGTGGACGCGCTGCGATATGTGCGACGTCTGCGGCAACCGGCCGGCGTGGCTCGAGGAGCCGGTCGTCGAGGCCTTCGCGAAGAAGAGCGCCAAGAAGAAAAAGAAACGTGCGGCCCAAGCCGAAGCGCCCCGCACCGAAACCCGTCGCGAGCCGGCGCCCACGCGCACCGGTGGGCCTATCGCATCTGTCGAGCCGCCTGCCGACCGGGCGTTGCTCGACTTCCTGAAGCAATGGCGTCTTCGCGCCGCCCAGCGCGCCGCCGTCCCGGCGTATGTCGTGCTGTCCGATGCCTCGCTCGAAGACCTTTGCCGCAAGCGCCCTTCCAACCTGCGCGAACTGCTCGGCGTGTTCGGTTTCGGCGAACGCAAAGCCGAGATGTACGGCAGCGAAATCTTCGCCGCGCTCGAAGCCTTCCGCAACGGTGCGCGCGCCGAGCGCCAGGAACGCCAGGCTTCCCCGGCCGAAGAGACCATGGCGCTGCTCGCCGAAGGCAAATCGCTCGAGGAGATCGCTCGCATTCGAGGCCGCCGCCTATCGACCGTGGTCGAGGTGGTGGTGGGACTGATCGCGGAAGGCTGCGTCGAGTACCGCATGGATTGGCTGGGAGAAGCGCGCCACAATAAGATCGCCGAGGCTGTCCGCCGCCTCGGCACGGATCGACTTAAGACTCTCAAGGATGCGCTGCCGCCGGATGTGACTTACGAGGAGCTACGGCTCGTGGTGGCTTGGGTGAAGCGGGAGACGGTCGAACCGCAGTGAATGCCTCTGTTTTCTGACACATACGGCAAATACGATAATATCTTGCGATTCTTTCTTATCTATGTAATTATACTAGTAGATAGAATAGTTAAAGAGGCAAACATATGAAGACACAATCCGCTGCGGACCACATTCGCGAATACGTCAAGGAGCAGTTCCTGGAAAAGGCGCAGCTCCGCGGCCTGACCACCGTTCGGATTGTTGCCGGCGAAGTCCACAAAGGCCTGGGTCTGAGAAACCAGGTTCCGAACGTTTGCCAGGTGCTGCGATCCCGGAAGTTCCTCAACGAGAACCAGCTCGTGCTGGAGAAGTTTGAAGGACCCCCTTCCGGTCTTGGCACCACCGCTACCTTCACCTATCGGCTCACGGCGAATCGCGGTCCAGCGTCGGAGAAGGAGCCGTTCCTCCTGAGCCTCCGCGGCATCGCCAAGGATACGTTTACGGGCCTGGGCGGCGGAGAGACGTTCATTCGCAGTGAACGAGAGAACTTTCATCGCCGTGAGGAAGACCGTTGAGCCGGATTTACTGGGACACGATGTTGTTCGTGTACTGGTTCGAGGACAATCCGCAGTACGCGGATCGAGTGGAAGAGATCTACCGCAAGATGCAGCAGCGAAAAGATAAGCTCCTGACCAGCACCTTCACGCTCGGCGAGATTCTGGTGGGATCTTATCGGCGCGGCCAGACCGACGAATCGCTCAAGATCCGCCAGTTGTTTGACTCGGCCGAGGTCGAACTGATCCCGTTTGCCGCGGAAACCGCGGAGCGCTATGGCCAGATTCGCGGAAGCTCTCGCGTGACGCCCGCCGATGCCATACATCTGGCGAGTGCAGGGCACGCCGGGGTGGATCTCTTCCTCACCAACGACCGCGAGCTGCGCGACCTCGTGATTCCCGGCATCCACTTCATCGCGGGTCTTGACGTCAACCTGTTCTGAGAGCTTCACCAACCCACACGCTTCATCATCCGTGCGAGCGCCACTTTCAGCGGCGCGTAGTTTGCCGCTGCCACCATCAGGGCGAGGCCGCATCCGAGCAAAAAGATTGGCCAGCCGGCGCGGTCCGGGAATACGTTCTCTTGCAGCCGGAATACGCCGATGGCGAAGAACAGCAGGCCCGAGGCGAAGAAGTTCTTCATCTGGCGCGGAATGCTCAGAAACACGAACATGCACGCCACGGAGGGCAAGAGCCAATCGAAGACGCGTTGTTCGAGGTGCGAATTGGCATTGAGGCCCAGCAGGAACAGCGACGTCATGACATGGCCCGGAATCACGAAGCGGAAGGCGCGGCCCACCACATGCACCTGCGGCGAGGGGAGCCGCTCGCAGATGCGGTCGAGCACGAAATAGATTGCGGCATTGGCGATGAACAGGTACTCGATTTGCCCGCGCGTCCACGGTGCGGTGGCTTGCAGCCATTTGGCGTAGGGCTCGTGGAAGGTGGCCACGCCGCTCAGCGCGGCCCAGGTGAATGCGACCGCAAAAGGATAGAAATAGCGCGAGTCATCGGGCCTTCCAAGCCGTTCCAGGCCAAAACCGGCGGCCATGAAGAGCGCCGCACAGGGAATCAAGTGGAAATAGAAACGGCCGGGATCGTTATCTAGCCAGTCCAACAGGCCCATGCGGAGCAGCGTAGTCAGGCACAGCAGCGCGGCGATGGACGAGAACATCAGCGAGAAGACCGGCGCCCGCGTGAAGCGCCGCAGCCACCAACAGACCGGCAGGCCAGCCGCGAGCGCCCACCACAATTGCGCGTTGGTGGCCTGTTTGTCCACGCCCAGGCGGTGAAAGAGTTCCAGGTTCGCGCGTCCATGGGTGAGCCAGTTGAAGACGCGGGCTTCCTCCAGGGTGACCAGCATAGATACCGGAAGCACCACGCAGAAGGCCAACAGATACGCGATGGCGACGCGATGATATCCGCGCTTCCAGGTACGAATGCCGATCCAAGCCATCGGCACGGCCGCCGCCCAGGCCACCAAGACCGCCGGCACTCCGGCCAACGCCGGGTATTTGAAGAACGTCAGCAGCGCCGCGCCCACGGCTAGAATCCAGGCGCCCAGATAGAGGCTCACCTGCGGCAGGGTGAGGCGGCGTGCCTCCATGATCCAGGCATCCTCGCGCTCCAGCAGGCGGTCATACCGTTTGCGAATGCCCTCGTACTCAGCGTCCGAGACCACCTGATCGCGCCGCCAGCTTTCCAGATCGCGCAGATGCTCGCCGACTTTATCGGCAATCAGCCGCGCATAGGCGGCCGGCTCGGCCAGCACGGCTTCGCCGGCCAGATATCGGCGCAGGTCGTCAGCCATCTCGCGGGCCGAACCGTAGCGGTGCGTCGGGTCCTTTTCGAGGGCTTTGAGGCAGATGTCCTGGAGGGCTTTGGGAATGGCGGGATCCTGCCGGCGGGGCAGCGCTGGCTCTTCCTCGCGGATGCGCCGCAGCAGCTCCGCCACCGTCTCGCCGCGAAATGGCGGCGTGCCGGCAAGCAGTTCGTAAAGAATCGCGCCAAGCGAAAAAACGTCGCTCCGCGCATCGAGTTTCTCCGCGCCGCCCGCCTGTTCCGGTGAAAAGTACTCGGGCGTGCCGGCCATCTCGCCGATTCTCGAAAGCCGTTCGTGCAGCCCAAGATCGAGCGCCAGTCCGAAATCCAGCAGCTTCGGTTCCAGATCGGCGCCCACCAGAATGTTGGCCGGCTTCAGGTCGCGATGGAGCATCCCTCCTTGGTGCAGAAACTCGACGGCCAGCACCACCTTGTGCATCAGCTCCGCTCTTTGTTCGAACGTCAGCCGCGCGGCAGCCTTGGTCAACGGCGCGCCTTCCAGGAACTCCATCACGAAGTGCGGCGGCTCTTCGGCGGGGCCCAGGTTGTAAATGCGCACGATGTTGGGATGCGACAGGCGCGCCATGGCGCGCGCCTCTGCCATAAAGCGGGCGTGCAATGCGCGGTTGTCGGCGTATCGAGGGGCTAGCGTCTTAATGGCCACCTTGCGCCCCAGGGCTTCGTCCATCGCGAGCAACACGCGGCCCATCCCGCCGGAGCCGATCTCGGCCAAGATCTTGTGTCCGGAGAGTTGCTCGGGGAGCGCCGGCGGATCCAGTGCGCGATCGATCTCGGCCAACGTTGCCAGTTCGTCCGCCAGCTCGGGCGCGTCTTCGCCGCGCGCCGCCCCATCCAGAATCTCGGCGAACGATTGGGCCAGCCGCAGCTCGCGCTCGTCGTCCATCACGCCTCCCCGCCGTCGCACAAGCTGCGGAAGCGCTTCACCGCACGGTAAACGAGGAGGGCCACCTGTTCGCGAGACTTTCCCAACCGCTCCGACATCTCGGCTGTCGAGAGGCCTTCGATTTTAGCCAGCAAAATCGCCTGCCGGTAATCCTCGGGAAGCTCGTTCAATCGCGCGAGCAGCCGGTCCACCGCCTCCTGCTGTCCGAGCAGCCGGCTCGGCGTTTTCGTATCGGCGGGCTCGGGGCCGAGCGGGTTGCTTTGGCTGCGGAACGGCACCTCTTCGCCGGCGCGCCGTTCGCGATTCCGGTACCGCACGCGGTCCACAATCACGTGGTCGGCGATCGAGGAGAGCCAGCGCAGAAAACTCCCCGGCGTCCGATAGGTGAAACGATTCACGTCGCGGAATGCGCGCAGGCAGGTCTCCTGCACCACGTCTTCCACCTCCGTGCGCTCGCGGGCGTGCGGGCTGAGCTTGAAATGCACCAGCACAACCAGGCGGCGCCGATACTGTTCGAATACCTGCGAGAGGGCATCCTCATCGCCGGCCTTGGCCTTCTCGAGCAGCGTGAACGTCGAGGTGGTAGCTTCCATCGCCGCGGGCGAGCCGTCAGGGATCAGCGCGAACGGCTGACAGCCCGCATCAGGTTCATGATACGACGCGGCGCACGCACCGGTGCGTGCCGCGCCGAGGGCGCTGCGAAGAAAGGTCGAGACGACCCGCCGACCCTGCACGCAGGAACGCGTGCGCCACGGTGCAGCCACGCGTACAATAGGTTCTTGATCGTCACTCTCACCATCAATCCGGCCATCGATCGGATCCTCAGCGTCGACCGGCTGGCGTTCGAAGACCGCGCCTACATCAATTCGATCCGGCAATCGGCCGGAGGCCGCGGGCTCAACGCGTCGAGCGTGATCCACTCGTTCGGCGGCCAGACGCAGGCGGTGCTGATTTCGGGTGGCGCCAGCGGCAAACGGCTGGAGGCCCTGCTCCAAGGCTGCGGCTACCCGATCGTGGTGGTGCCGGTGAAGAACGCCGTTCGCACCAATCTCACCATCACGGATAAGCAAGGGCTGACGGTGAACCTGAACGAGGTAGGGCCGGCGCTGACCGGGCCGGAAGTGGCGCGGGTGGAACGCGCGGTGCGGCAGGCTCTGGATGGCGCGGACTGGCTGATGCTGTGCGGCAGCACGCCGCCGGGCGTGCCCTCATCCTTTTACGCGAAGATGATCGCGATGGCGCGGCAGAAGCATGTGAAGACGCTGTTGCACGCGGGCGGTGATTCACTGCGGGAAGGCATAGAGGCGCGGCCCACGGTGGCCACGCCGAACCAGCCGGAAGCGGAGCGGCTGCTGGGGCGCACCATCCTGACGCGCACGCATTCGCTCGAAGCGGCGGGGCAGCTCCGCGCGATGGGGCAGGAATCGGTGGTGCTTTCGTTGGGCAGCCGCGGGGCGATAGGCGCATTCGGCAACGGACTGGTGGAAGCTCTGCCGCCGCGGGTGGACGCAGTGTGCCCGATCGGCGCGGGCGACGCGCTGACGGCGGTCTTCGCCTGGTCGATGAGCCGCGGTCAAAACCCGGCGGAAGCGCTGCGCTGGGGCGTAGCGGCCGGCACGGCATCGGCGCGGCTGCCGGGGATGAACTTTGCCTCGCTGGCCCAGACCGAAGAGATTTACCGCCAGGTGGAAGTCCGGCGCGTGGAATGAAACCCGGCGAGGCGGCGGGCGAGCACAGCCTGCTGCGTTCGGCGGGGGTGGTTTCGGCGGCCGTTCTATTGAGCCGTTTGACCGGCCTGGCGCGAGAAGCTGCGATGGCGCGGCTGTTCGGCGCCGGCGCCGTCTACGACGCATTCCTGACCGGCTTTCGCATCCCCAACCTGACGCGCAACCTGTTCGCCGAAGGGGCGCTCGCCTCCGCCTTCGTCCCGACTTTCTCGGAAGCGCTCACCACCGGGACCGCGCTCGAAGCGGCCGAACTGGCGCGGGTGGTGGCGACTGCGCTCACGCTGGGGGCGGGCGCGGTTTGCGTGGCCGGCATGATTTTCAGCCCGCAGTTGGTAGAGTTACTGGCGCCGGGATTCGCGCGCGTGCCGGGCAAGTTCGAGCTCACCGTACTGCTGACGCGCATTATGTTTCCCTTCCTGCTGCTGGTGGCGCTGGCGGCCGAAGCGATGGCGATTCTGAACGCGCGCGGGCGGTTCGGCGTGCCGGCGCTGGCGTCCACGTTCTTCAACATCGGCTCCGTCGCGAGCGGGTTGGCGCTGGGGCTGACGATAGGCAGGCGCTGGCCGCAGGGGATGATCGTCTCGATGGCGGCCGGCGTGGTGATCGGCGGCGCGCTGCAATTGGGTTGGCAGATGCCGAGCCTGCGCCGCGCTGGCATTTCGTTCCGGCCGCGTATCGATTTCCGGCACCCGGGCTTGCGGCGGATCGCGCGGCTGATGCTGCCGGCGCTGATCGGCAACGCGGCGGTGCAGATCAACGCGATGGTGAACGCCAATCTGGCTTCGGGCCTCACCGATGCAGCCGGCCGCACGCTGAACGGGCCGGTGAGCTGGCTGGGGTACGCATTCCGGTTCCTGCAATTTCCGTTGGGACTGTTCGGAGCGGCCTTGGCCAGCGCCACGTTGCCGGCCATTTCGCGCAGCGCGGCGCTGGGGCGCGTGGACGAGTTTCGCGCCACGCTGGCGGGTTCGTTGCGGATGGCGCTGCTGCTCACTATCCCGTCGTCGGTGGGGCTGGCGGTGCTGGGCGAAAGCATGATCGGCGCGGTGTACCAGGGAGGCCGTTTCGGAGCCTATGACACGCACCAGACCGCGCTGGCACTCACGTGCTACAGCGTGGGGCTGGCCGGCTACGGGGCGATCAAGCTTCTGGCGCCGGCTTTTTACGCGCTGGACGACGCGTGGACGCCGATGGCGGTGAGCATGGCCTCGATCGGCTTGAATCTGCCGCTGGCAGCCGGCCTGGCGCGAGGGATGCGGATGGGTCAGGCGGGGCTGGCGCTGGCCACTTCCCTGGTGGCGTTGGCCGGCGCGGCCGCGCTGGCCACGGCGCTACGCCGCCGCATCGAAGGATTGGAGGGCCGCCGCCTGGCGGTGAGCGCGGCTAAGATCACGCTGGCGGCGGCAGCGATGGGCGCGGTCTGCCGCGCCTCGAGCGTGGCGATTCACGCTAGTATGCGCGGGCATCGCCTGCCGCAACTGGCGGATCTGGGCGTCTCCATTCCGCTCGGCGTGGGAGTATTTTATGTGCTGGCGCGCACGCTGCGCATTGCGGAACTTCGGACGCTGGAAGCCGCATGTTACACTGCGATTAGCCATGCTCGCAGACCTGAAGCTGGCGATCCGCCTGCAAGAGATTGACAATCTGCTGGTGAACCTGCAGCGCGAGATCGCGGCTTTACCCGTCCACATTTCCGTTATCGAAAAGAAACTGGTATCGCATGAGCGCAAGCTCGAAGCCGACCGCGCCGCGCTCACCGCCAACCAGAAGGAGCGGAAGCAGAGCGAAGGCGATATCCAGGTGTGGGAGCAGAAGATCTCGAAGCTCAAAGGGCAGATGGTGGAGGCCAAGACCAACGAGCAGTACCGCGCCTTTCAGAGCGAAATTGAATTCTGCCAGAAGGAAATTCGCAAGCTGGAGGACCGGATTCTGGATTTAATGAGTGAATCCGAGCCGCTGGACAGAAACGTGAAGGCCGCCGAGGCCGCGCTGCGGACCGAGAAACTGCAAGTGGAGACGGAAAAGAACAGCGCCAGGGACCGCACCGCGGCGGACCGGAAAGCCGCAGCCGAACTGCAGCAGGAGCGCGCCGCCATGGTTCCCCAAATGACTCCGGCGGCGCTTCAGAAGTACGAGCGAGCGCGCAAATCGCGCAAGGGCGTCGGCGTGGCCGAGGTGGTGGATGGCCGCTGCACGGCGTGCAACATGCTGCTGCGGCTGCAGTATTTCCAGGACCTCAAGAAAGACGACCAGCTCCTCTCCTGCGAAAGCTGCCAGCGGCTGCTGTACTACAATCCCCCGATTGCGGCCGAGGACCTGACGGGAGAGCCGGCGCCCGCAGTGCAGCAATAGCGCGGCAGCGCGCGGGCCATTCGAGACTCAACCTGCGCGCGCCCGACGCTCGTACTGTAAGAAATGCGCCCGCAGGCGGGCGTTGGCAGGCTGAAGCCCGCCCCACCAACTACTGCGAGCCGAAGGTGTAGCCCAGCCAAATCGTCTCCGAAGTGACCAGGTTGCTGCCGAATTGCGTCAGATTGGGAACGTAGTGAATGTCGAACTGGGGGCGGAGAAACACATGGTCGGTCAGGTAGAACTGAACACCCACGCCGGCATGCACCTGAAAGTGATTGTTGCTGCCAAAGTACTGGGTGAAATTCGAGGCGCCGATGGCGCTGCCGGTTGCGCCGGTTTCGTAATAACGGAGGTTGGCTCCGCCGACGCCGCCGCTAATCTCGAAGGCGACTTTCTTGGTCCGCACCGGCTGGTAGATTCCATTGAAGTCAAACAGGGTCATGCGCGACTGGAAGTTGACTCCTACACTCGCCGGGAGCTCGAGGTAATTCTGCTTGCCAGGCTGAAAATTGACCTCGGCGCCGATCCCGAAATGTTTCCAGGCCATCACATTGCCGCCCACGCCCATGGCAAGTCCGCTGAGGCTGCTGGTAGCCACGCAGGTGGGGTCTGCAGCACCGACTGTGCACGAGGCGAGGTTGTTGTTGTAATCGAGGCCGCTCCCGGACGCTTTGTCCTGCATGGCCCCGAAGCCAAGTCCGATATCGAATCCGTACTGAGCGTGGGCAAGCGGGAGGAAAAACGCTGGCAACAGGAACAGCGGTAGGTAACGGAAGATGCGTTTCACGTGTGAAATCTCCTTCAACTTCGCAGAATCCGCGCACGCCCCGAACGAGGGGCGGAAAGCCGCGGGAAATCGTCAATCCTTAATCATACGCAAGATGGCGAATCGTATGCATCACTAACGACGCGACGCCCCGGCAACGGGTTACAAAGAGGTAGGACGGACGATCGGTTTTTGTCGTCTGTTTGGGGGTGGCCCGCTCCAGCGGGCACGACAGACCACAAAGACCGATGGTCTGTCCTACCTGGATCACCGTTTTTGGCAACGCGGGCAAAAGTGCGAGGATCGCTGGGCGACCACCACCCGCCGGACGGCGGCGCCGCAATTTACGCAGGCTTGGCCGGTACGTTGATACACGCGGTGACTGACCTGGAAAAGGCCCCGGCGCCCGCCGGCATCCACATAGTCGGAGATCGAGGAGCCGCCGGCGGCAATGGCCTCGGTGAGCACTTCGGCGAGGGCCTGGTGCAGGCGGAGGGCGCGATCCTGGCGCAGCCTGGCGGTAATCGCCATGGGGTGAATCCCGGCGCGGAAGAGGGCCTCATCGGCATAGATGTTTCCGACGCCGCGGACGAAGGTCTGGTCCAGCAGCAGCGCCTTGACGCGGGTGCGGCGGCGGCGGAGGGCGCGGGCGAAGTCCGGAGCGGCGATCTCGAGCGGCTCGGGGCCGAGGCGCGCCACGCGAGCGGGGAAATCCTCGTGCACCTCAATGGCGCCGAACTGGCGGCTGTCGTCAAACTGAAGCACGCCGCCATCGAGCGTGAATACGGCGTGCGTGTGTTTGCCCGGCGCACCGCCGAGCAGCAGGCGGCCCGTCATGCCGAGGTGCAGCAGCAGGTAGCCGCCGCCGGAGAGCGTCACCAGGATGAACTTGCCGTAGCGCCGGATGGCCGCGATGCGGCGGCCGGCGAGACGCGCCGCCATGCGCTCCGGGTCACCGCCGCGCAGAATCCGCGCCGCGCGGAATTCGGCGCTCACGATGCGGCGGCCCACCAGCCGCGCAATCGACCGCACCACGGTTTCCACCTCCGGCAGCTCCGGCATCTATGGCACCTCGATGAAGATCTGCCCGTCCTCAATCCGCACCGGATAAGTTGCGACGCGCTGGGCGGGATCGCGATCGTACTCGCCGGTGCGGCAATCGAATTCCCAGAGGTGGTACGGGCACACGAGGTGAGCGCCGTCGAGCCGCCCTTGCCCGAGCGGGCCGCCGTTGTGGATGCAGACGCCGTCCAGGGCGCAGATGGCGCCTTCGAAATTGCAAACGGCATAGGGCTGCTGACCCACGAGAACTTCCATCACCTCGCCAGGCGGCAGGTCCGCGACGCGGGCGACATTGACCAGAGGCATATCTTTCAGTAGGCCGGGGCGCGCCCCGGATGTCAAGGCGCAGGATGCGCACCAGCCCCACGCTATAATTGAGGCGTCATGAAGCGTTGGGTCTTGTTAGCGGCTCTCGGCGCGCTCGCCGCCGTGCTTGCGTCCGGCCAGGAAAAGACGGCTACGCCGCCCGTCCAGCAATCCGATGAGCCGGCGCGCATTTCGGTGGACGTCACGCGCGTGAACATGCTGTTCACCGTAACCGACAAGAAGGGGCGGTTCGTCACCGACCTGGCGAAAGAGGATTTCGAAGTCATCGAAGGCAAGAGCCCGCAGAAGATTCAGGAGTTCACGGCGGAAAGCGATCTGCCGCTGCGACTCGGCATCCTCATCGATACCAGCAACAGCGTCCGCGACCGCTTCCGCTTTGAGCAGGACGCGGCCGCCGAGTTCCTGCGGACGGTGATGCGGGCGCGCGTCGACAAGGCCATCCTGGTGCGATTCGATACGCGGGCGGAGCTGGTGACGGACCTGATCGACGATCCGCAGTTGCTCGAGGCCGGCATCCGCGGTCTGCGGCCGGGCGGCGGCACGGCGCTCTACGACGCCATTTTCTACGCCTGCCGCGACAAGCTGGCGCTCGATCAGCCGCGCACCAAGTTCCGGCGCGCCATCGTCATCGTCAGCGACGGCGACGACAATCAGAGCGATTACACCCGCGACCAGGCCCTCGAAATGGCGCAGAAGGCCGACGTTGTGATTTACGCCATCTCCACCAACAGCTCCCACGCCGACACCGAGGGCGACAAGGTGCTGAAGTATTTCACTTCGGAAACCGGCGGGCGCGCCTTCTTCCCCTTCCAGGTGGAGGACATGGCGCAATCGTTCGAAAATATCGCCAACGAGCTGCGCCACCAGTACAACCTGCTGTACCGCCCCGAGCCGCTGCTCACCGACGGGCAGTGGCACGCCGTGAACCTGCGCGTGAAGGGCCGCAAGGACCTGATCGTGCGCGCACGTGCCGGCTACTACGCGCCCAAGATGTAGGCGGCGCTAGGGCTGCACGCGCCGTGAACCTGAATCCCGAAGTTGGGCGCCTTGTATCAGGGCACGGCTTCAGCCGTGCCGCCGATAGCGCGTCCGCCGAGTGCTTTAGCCCCTGCCCGTCGCTCAGGGGCTGAAGCCCACCGGGTTTATCCCGTTCCGGCACGGCTGAAGCCGTGCCCTGATACGTGACCTGTTGTTTCATGGAGCTCCGCCGTGGAAATGCAGCTTCGCCGAAGTTGACTTTGGAATCCAGATTGAATACTTCACCGGGAGGTCCGGTTCAAGCGGAGTGCGATCGAGTCCTGAAACGCCGGAGTCTGTAGTGTCAGCGGCCCGCCGCCATGGCGGAATTTCTCCGCCCTCTCGACGGCGCCTGTCTCGGTGTTGATCCAATCGCCGGAGTACGTGCCGGCCGGCAGATCGAGCGTCACCGCAATCGGGCCGCTGCCGTCGAAGTACATCGCGTACGCGCCGCCCGGCGCCGAAAGAACGTGCGCGTAGGCTCCGGCGGCATGCTTGACCACAGTTCGATCCGGCGCCATATCCGCCAGCGGCAGTGACTTCAGAAACTCGCTCAAGATGCGAAGCTGGCGTCGCAACTGAGGGCTGCCGCCGCCGGGACCGTTCGCCTCGGTGTCGCTGCCGTCTTCATGTCCGGCCGTGAACGAATAATCCAGATTGTCGAACACGCTTCCGCCCGCCAGCATGAAGCTCCACGCCTGCCGCCGGTAGAAGGCGTCCGCATTGCCGCGAAAGCCCGTCTCATCGCAGGAGAGCGCCACGCCCAGGCCGTAGTTCAGCGTCACCGCGGATGGGTATGCGTAGTGGAAGTTGATGATGCTCACAGCGGGCGCCACCGCGCGCACCGGGAAGCCGAAGTTGCTGTAGTTCTGCGCGACCAAGTGCTTGTTCGGCAGGGTAGCTTCCTCGCTCGCAATCCATCCCGCCACCTGCGTCTGCCACGCCATCGACGCCTCGTCGGCTACATCGATCGAGTTCGGATAGCGATCCCGATCCGGCAGCGGCAGATAAGGGTTCACCACGCCGGCCAACACGGTGCGGTCCGACCACGGCTCGTTCTGGATCTCGAAAATCACATTGTCGAATCTGTTCGCTTCGCGCACCAGTCTGCGTGTGTACCGTTCCTGGTGCGCCAGAATATTGCCGTTGTCCAGCGTGTGGAGTTTCTTCCAGTCGATGCCGCTGGTCGCGTTGACGTTGTTAGCCGGGTTGAACGGGCTTAGCCCCCAGTGCGCCTCGACGTAGTGCGAACTGAACAGCGTCACCTCCACCACGATGCCAAGCCGCGACGCCTCGGCGAGAAACGCGTGGAACCGGTCGAAATACTCCGGATTCCAGCGGTCGAGGTCGAACTTGTTCCCGCCTCCCGCGTACCCCGGCGTCTCGCTTCGCGCCCACGGTGCAATGAACCGCCCCGGGCCTGGCGCCAGGTTGTTGCGGTGGATCCCGAACGACTGCGCGGGCACCTCGACGTAGGTTCCGCCGAAGATGCGCGTGTAGTTCAGGCCATCTGACGCGAGCGCCGCCAGGTAGCGCTTGTAATCGATCGCGCCATTGATCACGCTGCCGTAGTGTTCGCCGCTCGAGACCAGCGCGACCGCGCCGCCGCGAAATAGAAAGTAGTGCGGGTTCTTTGGATGGAGCCGGATCGGCTGCGCCGCCAACGGGAAAAGGACCGCTCCCAGCAGCGCAGCCGTTGGAAGGGTAATGTGCATCATGACCCGAAGATTATATACTGATGCGTGCCATGCCTGTGATCGTCTCCATGCTCCGCGGCGTCAACGTTGGCGGCCACAACAAGATCAAGATGGACGCTTTGCGCGAGCTTTATGCATCTCTCAATCTGCGCGACCCGCAAACGTACGTGCAAAGCGGCAACGTGGTTTTCTTCGCCCAGGATGGGGACCTCGTCCCGCTGGCCCGCCGCATCGAGCAGGCCATCGAACGCAAGTTCGGCTTCCGCCCCGATGTCATCCTCCGCACAGCCGCCGAACTGCGGGACGCGATTGCAAGAAACCCTTTCGCATCGCGCTCCGGCATCGAGCCCAGTAAGCTTCTGGTTACCTTCCTCGCCGGCCATCCCAGCGCCGAAGCGCGAAAGAGAGTTCTCGCCATCAAGACCGATCCCGAAGAACTGCGCATCGATGGCCGCGAGCTCTACACGTATTTCCCCAATGGCATGGGCCGCCCGAAGCTATCCTGGCCGCTGGTCGAACGCGCACTGGCCATCCCCGGAACCGGGCGAAACTGGAACACCGTCACCAAGCTGCTGGAAATGGCGGAGAGCCTGGAGACTCGATAGCCGGCCGGAACCCGCAGGGCCGGGCACGCCCGGCCCGCCTCAGAACGATGGCCACGGATGAACACGAATAAACACGAATAAGAACTTCTGTTTTGAAGGTTTTTGTCATATTCGTGTGCATCCGTGTTCATTCGTGGCCCAAAATGAACGGCTATAACTGATCTTCCACCAGGAACTGCTCGTACTTGCCGTCGGCGAGCAAGTAGATATTCAGCGACAGCGTTTTCCTGGCAAACTGGGCGCGATAGCCGCGGTGGATCATGCCGCCGCGCATCCCCTCGGAGACCGCCGTCACCGATTGCAGCTTTCCCAGGGCGCCGAGCGATGTCTTGCAATCGCGCAGCGCGGCCTCGCTAAAATAACCGTTGGCGTTTTCGGTGAACAGCGCGCGGTCGATCTTGCCCTTTTGCAAGGCCGCCAGAATGGCCCGCACCTGGGCGGTGTCCGTGGCCGAAAACTCCTTCCGCTCGGGCGCGAAAACCAGCGTGGCAATCTGCCGCGAGAGCGGTCCCACCATATTGACGACGTCCTGGTTGGAGAGCACCACCACGGCGCCCTGGCGCGTCGGAAAGACGGTATTGGAAGAGATGAACCCCGAGACTTCTCCGCCGTGGTCAAACACCGGCATGTTATTGATCTCGCCCAGAGCCAGGCCCAGCGCATAGTGCGTGGAGTCGCCGTTCGAGAGCTTCACCTCGCGCCCGAGTTCGTCCCATGAGTGCGCCGAAAGAATCTTCCGGCCGAGGAACGCGATGTCCCACTTGGCCAGGTCCGTTGGCGTCATCGCCAGCTCGCCGGCGCCGTAATACCAGCCGGCGGCTTCGCGCTGGGTTGGCCGCGGCGGGCCGACCGCGTAACGCGTGTAGGCGGTGGCATCGGCAGGCTGGCCCGGCGGCCAATCGGAAGCCGATTGCATGTCAAGCGGTGCGAAGATTTTCTCGCGCAGGAATTCCACCAGCGAACGGCCGGAGACCTTCTCGAAAATCTGCGCGGCCAGCACAAAATTCGTGTTGCTGTACTGCCATTTCGTCCCAGGGTCGAAATCGAGCGGCTTCCTGGCCCAGTGCTCCACCACCGCTTGCGGCGTGGTGGGCCGCGTCCATTCCGGAATGATGTAATCCTGCGGCGCATAATCTTCGTAGCCGGAGGTGTGCGACAGCAGCTCCCGGATGGTGACTTCGCCCGCCCGCGTGAGATCGGGGAAATACTTCGAGACGCGATCGTCCAGCGAGAGCTTGCCCTGCTCCTCCAGCATCAGCAGCGCGGCGGCGGTGAACTGCTTGGAGATCGACCCCACCGCGTAGCGAGTCTGGACGCTGGCCGGCCGTCCCGCCGCCAGATCCGCCGTGCCGAACGCTTTGGCGTAAACCAGCTTTCCGCCCTCCACCACGGCCACCGAAACGCTCGGAGCGCCGGCCAGCTTGAGCGTGGACGAGATCTTTTCGTCGAGCTTCTTCTCCAGATCCGCCGGCAACTGGGCAAATATTGTGCACGCCGAGAGCGCCGCCAGCGCGAGGCATCGGATACGTTTCATGGGTCCATCATAGCCGGGTAGGGCATGCTTTAGAGGCTGTTGAAACAGTCCGAAGAGCATTTTTGGGCCACGGGTGAACACGGATGAACACGGATAAACCAGTTCTTTTCAATCTGTGTTCATCCGTGGCCACGATGCTTTGGCCGCTTTTCAGCAAGTTCCTTAGCTTGCCCGCACCTGCCGGAAGCTGTTACGATGCCTACATTTACCCATGTTTCGATAGGCATACACCAATATGCTATAGTTATCATTACAATGATTTTATTGACAATACGCAGCTCCATCTAGCATAATGTCTACTCAGATAGTATAGTCTTGCAGAGTTCATCCAGTTCATCTCTCGAGGAGCGATTGAGCAACATGTTCTACCGCCGATTCTTTGGAGCTCGCGCGAAAGGCCGCGCGGCGCGAGCATTCTTCCCCTCCCCTATCGCGCGCGGCGCGCTGACGTCCGCGCTGGCGCTGGCAATCTTGCCCGTGGCGGCATGGGCGCAGTCCCCAGACCAGCAACCCGCCGCGCAAACAACCGACCAGAAGTTGGAGCAACTTCAGCAGAAAGTCGACGAGCTCGAACAGGCGGTGAAAGTCGCGCAGCGCAAGCAGGAGCTGGCCGAAGAGGCGGCCGCGGAGAAGGCGAAGACCGAGGCCACCGTCACTGCCGATACCAGCGGCTTCACCATCCGCTCTCCCG
>Ga0326728_10001789_pt1 | contig 74136 bp, 52 predicted proteins | sample MB3enrmetagenome_FD_207602 | JGI IMG/M metagenome (GOLD analysis project Ga0326728, IMG submission 207602) | Lab enriched peat soil microbial communities from McLean, Ithaca, NY, United States - MB31MN | ecosystem: Environmental > Terrestrial > Soil > Wetlands > Peat | place: USA: New York...
GATTATGCTATACTAACCGCAAGCTGATTATTGCGCGCTTTTACTTCGGGCGCTTGCGTTTGGTTACGGGTCAGAGTTTCAGGCGAGTCAAAGCATCACCGCTGCCGTTTGCAAGGGGCAGTCAGGAGTGTACCTACTGCGAAGTATGAAGCAGCGGTGTTAAAAGGGAGGTATTCGAGATGCGCGCTCCGAATCGGTTCTCTCATCGTTTTGCGTTGCTCGCGGTTTTCGTAAGCTTATTGATTCTAATGTCAGCCGAACTCTACGGCCAGGTTGATACAGGGGCGATACTGGGCACCGTCAAGGACCAAAGCGGAGGTGTCGTCCCCGGCGCCAAGGTAACACTGACCAACACGGGGACGGGAATCTCCACAACGGCGCAAACAGGCGCCGACGGAACGTACGTGTTCAGGCCGGTGAAGATCGGGGCCTACTCGGTGGCCGCCGAATTTCAAGGTTTCCGCAAGACCGAACAACAGGACGTGCGGGTTGATGTCCAGCAACAGGTGGTCGTCGACCTCACCTTGATCCCCGGTGAGCTCACTCAGTCCGTGGAAGTGACTGGCGCGCCCCCTGCCCTTCAGACCCAGGATGCTTCGGTCGGACAAGTCGTGGGAACGCGGGAAGTCAATGATCTGCCTCTCAACGGAAGGAATTTCACCTTTCTTGCACAGCTCTCCGCGGGCGTAACCCAGGGCCAGGAAGATACGCGCGGCCTGGGCGCGACGGGGAGCTTCTCGGCGAATGGTGAGCGGCCGGCCCAAAACAACTATGTCCTCGATGGAATTGACAACAACGCCGGACTCGTAGACTTCCTCAACGGCACGGCTTACGTGGTTCTTCCGCCCATTGACGCCATTCAGGAATTCAAGATCCAAACCAACGATTACAGCGCCGATGTGGGGCGGTCGGCGGGCGCGGTGATGAACGCGACCATCAAGTCCGGCACAAACCAATTCCACGGCGACCTCTACGAATTCGTCCGCAACGATAAGTTCGATGCCGCCAATTTCTTTGAAAATGCCGGCAATGAGCAGAAGGGCGAGTATCGGCTGAACCAATTTGGGGGTTCGCTTGGAGGTCCCCTCCGTAAGAATAAGACATTTATCTTCGGCGATTATGAAGGGACTCGGATTCGCCAGGCTTTCCCCTGGCTAACTACTGTTCCGACCGATTTGGAACGCTCCAGTGGCTATACGGATTTTGCCGACTTGATCGTCGGCCAAGCGAGTACAATGCAGCCCGACTACCTCAATCGGACGTTCCCCTTGGGAACCATCTTCGATCCGGCGACAACACGCAGTGTTACAGCGGGTACCGTCGATCCTGTCACAGGGCTGACTGCTGCCGGAACCGGTTTCGTCCGCGACCCGTTTGTGGCCGCTGGCGGTCCGCCGATCGTTGGCACCACGAACTTCACGGGCGCCTGCCCCAACGTTAACAGTTGCTTCCTCAATCAGCTTCCGGCAGGCCGCCTGGATGCCAATTCCATCAAGCTTTTAGACCTATACCCGACGCAGAACGTGCCCGGCCTGTTTGGCAATTTCGGGAGTAATCCTGTGATCAGGAACAGGGTCGATCAGTTCGACATCCGAGGTGACGAGAACTTTAGCGACCACGACACCATGTTTGCCCGGGCCAGCTACTCCGACAACCCTCAGTATCTTCCAGGTCCCTTCACAGGAATCGCCGACGGCGGGGCCTTCGCTCAAGGCGACCAGACTGCCGTCTCCGTCAATTTCGCCCTTAGCGAGACTCATACTTTTTCTCCGACCACCATCAATGAAGCGCGATTGGGATTCACCCGGATCGGTACGTCGCGCAATCAGCCCTATGCCAGCGACACCTCGAACATTCCGGCACAATACGGTATTCAGGGAATCCCCCAACTGCCTCTGAATGGCGGGCTGCCCACTATCGGCTTCGGAGCGACACTAAACCAACTGGGAAGCAACGGGTTCCTGCCTTCCGTAGAGGTCAACTCCACGAGCCAGCTCACTGAAAATCTGACCCATATCCACGGAAAACACACCTTCAAAGCCGGGTTCGAAGGTCAACACATCAGGTTCACGATTCTCCAACCTGCATGGGGACGCGGTGATTTTGCTTTTGACGGAACTTACACTGACGCGCCGGATTTGCCTTCCGGGAATACTGGCCCGGCCCAACTGCTCCTGACGCCCATTCCCAGCACGGTGCCGACGGCTCCGGGGGCGGGAGACTATATTGGCGGCGCAGATTACGTGGCCGCGTCGAACTTTGCCAATACGGACATGGGCCGCCACTATTACGCCAGCTACGTTCAAGACGACTGGAAAGTTACGCCCAAGTTGACGGTGAACCTTGGACTGCGCTGGGAGTACTTCGGGCAAATTGCGGAGAGATATGGCGCCCAGTCGAACTGGCTGCCTGCGAGCGCCTCAGCGCCCTCGGAGTTTCTAGTACCCAAGTCGCGCTGTGACTCCACTTCTTCCTCATCACCTTTTCAGACCACACTGGCGTTGGACAAGGTCAACTACGTTTGCTCCGACGTTGCTGGACTCGGCCACTCGCAGAACACGAACTTTGCCCCGCGGGTGGGATTCGCCTACCGGTTCACTCCCAAGCTCGTGGCGCGCGGAGGCTACGGAATTTTCTACGGCGGGTTTGAAAACTCCGTCGTTGAAACTTACGTCGATTTCCCATTCCAATACATCCTCCAATACGGAACGGTAGTTACGAACCAGCCGATCATCGTAACCGGCGAGTCCACGCCAACGTCCACGAATGTCGCGACAATACAGAACGGATTCTCTTCGATCCCATTAACGCCGAACGCCGTGAGCCCGGGCTTAGTCTCATTTACGGGCAATGACTATCACGTGAAGACGCCGTACACGCAGGGCTACAACCTGACGCTCCAGTACGAGCTGACGGCGAATCAAACAGTCTCGCTCGGCTACGTGGGAAACACGGTGCGACACCTGGGCAGTTACATCAACGAGAATCAGCCCAGCGTGATCCTGCCTCCCAGTTTCGCCAATCCGCTCGCCTATTATCCCTATCCTGATTTTTCCACTAGTACCACCTACACGAGCATGTCGAGCGACAGTTATTACAACTCCATGCAGTTGAACTACGAGCGGCGGTTCAGCCAGGGCCTCCAGATGCTGGCGAACTTTACCTGGGCGCAGTGCCGCACGGACGCCAACGATGTGCTGAATGCCACCGCCCATGGCGGTTTCCGGGCTCCCCTCTTACCGGGCTTCGGGACCCAGAGCGACTACGGCCTGTGCGACTTCCAAATTCCTCACGTCGTGCATGCCAGCGGGATTTACGAGTTACCGGTGGGAAATGGCAAACGATTCCTGAACTCTGCCCATGGGATCACCAATGCGGTCTTGGGCGGCTGGCGGACCAACTGGATCCTGACCCTCCAAGACGGCCAGCCCATGACGGTCCCCTGCGCAAGCGGAACGACGGCGACTTTCGGGTGCTACGCGCTGCTGGTCCCAGGGCAAAACGTCTACGCCGGCCCACACAACGTCGATCAATGGATTAACCCCAATGCCTTTGCGACACCGCCACTAGCCACATCTGTCGGCCAGAGCGATTACGCGCCTCTGGGTGGCGCGCCATCGCAGTTCCTGGGACCAGGCTTTCACCGAATGGACGCCTCGTTCTTTAAAGAGTTTCGGACCTCGGAAAAGACGCATTTGGAGTTCCGGGCGGAAATCTTCAATCTCACCAACCATCCCAACTTCTCCCCGCCTGGGTTTAGTGGCAATGGCGTGCAAGCAGCACCCGGATCGCTAGATTACACTTCGCCCACCACTTTCGGCAAAATATCGTCGACACGCGACTTGCAAAACGACCAGCGGGAGATCCAGTTTGCGTTCAAGTTTTACTTCTGACGGCTACTCCACAGGTTGAATCGTATTTTCGGGGCGCCCTACGGGCGCCCCTTTTTGTTAGAATTTGTTTTGACGGGTGAGATGGGCGATGCAACGTAATCGCTGTGGATCTTCCAATCCGGCAAGGCTGCCATCGGCGGAATTCTTCGGTCGGCTGTTGCGTATTGGCTTGTTGTCCGGAGCAGTTCTAGCCTCTCAAGCACAACCCCTGCGGCCCCAAGGGGGGGCCCAAGGCACGTCCGGCCAGCACGCCTCTGCGGGTGCTCAGCTATTGTTTCAGGAGGCCGGGCAGTATCTTCGCCAAGGCGATACTGAAAAGGCTATCGCTGCTGTCCGTGAAGGGTTGAAGATCGCACCCAAGAACGTTGCCGGCTGGAACCTCCTTGGGCTCGCTTACAATCAGCAACAGGATTTCACGCAAGCCGTGGCCGCGCTCGAGCGGGCGCTGGAAATCGATCCCCATTCCGCCAGGACCCATGTCAATCTGGGAAACAGCTATTTTGCACTGGGCAAGCTGGACCTTTCTGAGAATGAGTTTCGCACCGCCCTACGCGACAACCCGCGGGATCGCGACGCAAACTATAACCTGGGGATGGTACTACTCGCGCGGGGCGACGCGGAGCATGCTATCCCCGTTTTGAAACAAATCCGTCCGCCGGACCTCAGCACCCAACTCGCACTCGTCCAGGCATGCTTCAAAGCGCATCGACGCGAAGAAGGTCTCGCACTGGGCCGCGCAGTTTCGGAGCAGGCGAAAAACGACGTCCCGCCGCACTTCTCGCTTGGAGTACTCCTAGCTCGTGAAAAAGAATACGACGCGGCGATCCATGAACTGGAGTTGGCAGACTCGCTCAGCCCGCGGACGCCGGAGATCCTCCACAATCTTGGGCAGGCATACTATCGGAAGAAAGACTACGACAAAGCTGAAGAGGCCTTGGAGCGCGCCCTGTCGGTCAGTCCCAACGCGCCGGATACCCTCTATGTCCTCGCCGAGGTTTACGCCGCGAAGCAAAAGGATCTTCAGGCACTCGAACTCCTGATGCGCGCCCGTAGGCTAGCACCTGAAAACACAGAGATAATCTTTCTGATCGGGCGGCTCAGCATGTTGCAGGCGTATTACGAGGATGCCATACAGATCCTCGAAGAAGGCGTGAGGCTCGATCCACGCCGGCCGGACATCCGCGCGGCCCTCGGGGAAAGCTATTTCGGTGCGGGGAGAATTCCCAAGGCGACCGAGGAATTCAAAAAACTAATCGCGATTGATCCCTCCGCTTCGTCCTATGCCTTCATGGGGTTGTGTTATCGCCACCTCAACAGGTTCGATGACGCCCGGAACTACTTTGAGGAAGGGTTGAAAAAAGATCCGCGCAACGGCATGTGTCTGTTTAATCTAGGGTATATTGAAAGTAAGCAGGGGAAATACCTGCAGGCGGAAAAGTTCCTGGAAGAATCCTTAAGGTCCAGCCCCGATTATAGCGACGCCTATTACGAACTCGGGAAGGTTAAGATGGCCGAAAGGAAGTATAACGAGGCCATTCCCCTGCTTCGAAAATGTACGACACTCGCCTCAAAGAAAGCGCAAGTTTATTACAACCTCGCCAACGCCGAGCGCCACGCCCACCAGGATGACGCCGCCGCGCGAGATATGAAAATCTTCCAGACGCTCTCCAAGGACGAGGCGAACGCGCCGTATCCGTTTCAGCATTTCCTGGAAGCGTTGGACCAACGCGGGTCCCTCCCACCCCGGCAAAAAGCGGAGATCGACCTCCAGGAACTTCTTCGGATGGACGCCCGAAACCCTAACGATCCGAGGACTCTCTACCTGCTCATCGAAACCTACTTGAAACTCGGGCGCGTTGAGGACGCTCGCCAGAAAGTCTCCCAGCTTGACGACGCAAGCGCAAGAGACGTGAGAACAGAATTGGGGGTTGGGACCCTTCTGGCACGTTATGGATTGTCTTCTGATGCCGTTCAGCACTTTCAGGCTGCGGTTCAGGCCGATCCTACTTCGGACGACGCGAAATACAACCTGGCCAATGCGTACTTCCAGTTGCAGGATTATGGCCGCGCGTTGGACGCTATCCTGCTCTGCTCGCGCGAGGGTCAGCAGGACGGCGCTACTCTATCCTTGCTGGGCGATATCTATGCGCACTTGGGACGAACCTCGGAGGCGGCTGACGCTTTCGGAAAAGCCATCGCCAAGAACCCCGACAACGATCAAGGTTATCTCTCCCTCGCCTTGACCGAACTACGCGCAGGGAAGACCGCCGCCGCCGCTCAGGTTCTCAAGCGCGGATTGCAGCAGGCCCCGAATTCAGGAGCGATCTTTTGGGGACTGGGGGTTTTGTCCGTCCTCGAGGGCGCGAACGATCGCGCTGAGTCTTACCTCCGTAGGGCGTTGGACCTGATGCCGGAATGGCGCGGCAGCTATAAAACACTTGAGATGCTTTACGCTGAGACTGGACAAAACGAAAAGGCCCGAGAAACGCTCGAACTCGAGGCGCGAATCTACCCGCAGCAGGAAGGCTTACCTGCCGCCCATCCGGGATTTCAAGAATCGCACACCCTCTCGGCGGAGGCGCGCCGTAGATTCTTTCAAAAGGCGCTCACCCTCGCCGACAATATGGAGTGATCGCGTGACCCCCGCGAGCGCTGTCTTTTCCTTGTACCGTAGGGTCGGACGGCTGACTCACCGGAACTTCCATGACCGGCACTTCAGCCAGAGCTTGAACGTGCGCTGAAGTTTTATTTCTGACAGCGCAACCTGAGCAATTGGAACCACGGAGACGCGGAGGCGACGAGGAATCTCGCAGTGCCGTGAAATCGAACCAGGGCGAGCTTCCTCGCTCCGCTCGGAATGACAAGAAAGCGGTTTTTTCGGCAGCCCCTTCACCGCCTATGCGTCTCCGCGCTTGGACCCCAAGCGCGTCCAGTGAGAAGAATGTGCTCGACGTCCGCTGCTTTTCCTGCTAAAGATATTCTGCCTTGAGACTGGAGTTCAGCGAAGGAGGTCTAAGTTCGACTATGGAATCGAGCCCCACCCGTGAGTTGCCGCACAGCAGTCAAGACAGGAAATCCGGGGAGCCTGCACCCGCCGAGGGCAGGCTGACCTCACTCGACTTCTACCGCGGACTGACGATGTTCCTTCTGATCGGGGAGGCTACCGGCCTCTACGAACTTCTCAGGCTACCGGCATTTCAGGGCAGATTCTTGGGTACGATCGGTTGGCAGTTGGAACACCATCCCTGGAATGGGCTGCACTTCTGGGACCTGATACAGCCTTTCTTCATGTTCATCGTTGGCGTCGCAATGCCCTTCTCATTCGGCAAGCGCTGGCAGCGAGGCGACAGTTGGAGGAAAACGCTTCACCACGCCCTGATCCGATCCGGGCTGCTGCTGCTGTTCGGGTGGGCTCTCTATTGCATCGTTCCTGGAAGACTGACCTTTGAGCTTTGGAATGTTCTAGCTCAACTGTCCTTCACTTACCTTGTGGCTTTTCTCTTCATGCGCAAGCCGGCGCGCGTTCAGATTGGTGTCACCTTCCTGTTTCTGATAGCCACCGAACTCCTCTATCGGCTGTGGCCGGTGGCTGGATTCAACCAGCCGTTCGTACCGGACCACAATTTCGGATCCTGGATGGATCTGGTGCTGATGCACAAGCTTGACTCTGACCATTGGGTGGCATTTAATGCCGTGCCGACCGCCGCGCACACCATGTGGGGAGTGCTTGCCGGACAAGTCCTGATGAGCAGCCGCACCTCCCTGAAGAAAATTCGCCTGCTCGCCATTCCAGGTCTAATCGGCGTTGTGGTGGGCTACGCCCTCAACCCCTGGACGCCGATTATTAAACGCATCGCCAGCACCTCGTTCGTGATCGTGAGCGGCGGGTGGTGCTTGCTGGCCCTGGCGCTCTGCTACTGGCTGATCGACGTGAAGAAACTGAAGAAGTGGACCGTCTTCTTCAATATCGTGGGCACGAATCCACTCTTAATTTACCTGTTTACAATGACAGGCGGCGCGTGGTGGTTCAGCAGGATTGCCAAACCTTTCACCACGGGCCTGTTCGCCTGGGCTGGCGCCCTCCAGGCGGAGATTGTCACCAGTCTCGTCGTCTGGGGCATGCTCTGGCTGCTCTGCTTCTGGCTGTATAAGAGACGTATCTTCATTAGGCTCTGAAACCTGGTTCTCACCACCAAGTCACAAAGACGCCAAACTGCTGGTCAAATGAGGCAGGGGACCAGCCGACACGTTAGAGTTTGGGAATGAGGAAACCCGTATGTCGGCAGTGCTCCTTGAACGCCTCGCCGAATTGCTTCGCCAGCACTGCTTCTTCTTTTCGCGCCTTCATCGAATAGCCCAGGACGATGAAGACGACTCCGGCGACACATCGCCACAGGTCGATCGCCAAAGCCCCGCCGATTGCAGCCAGAATGATCCCGGAATATATGGGATGCCGGAAATGAGCGTAGGGTCCGGTGCGGATGAGCTTGTGGTCCTCTTTGAGAGTGACACTGGCGCTCCAGTACTGACCCAGGTGCCAGCGCGCCCACAAAGCGAGAGCGATGCCGATCCAGGTGAGTGCGACGCCCGTCGCGGCAACAGCGTATGTCCGAGGAACAACGAGCTGACCGAGAATGCCAAAATCCCCTAGGCTCGTGAAAAGCAAGACAAAACCAGAAATTTCGAGGAAGAGGAAGCCGGCACGCGACGTCAAGGATTCCCGGCTAATGGTCCGGCGGGTCTTCAACGCGCCCACGGCCCAGTAGACGCAGAAGATGATCCAGGGCACCTCAATGAGATAACGCCAAATCAATCCAATGCCGCTCCTGCAAGAAGTTCCCACCAACCCACGTCATTCCTGGCGGAGCAGGATTCCTCGCTCCGCTCGGAATGACACCTTCACAGCGTAACGCAGGTCTGCGCGTCGCGCCAGCGTGCCGGACACGGATTCAAGCTTCTTGGGAGAACAGGTACTCCAGATCGTGGAATCCGGACGCGCGCCACTGGCGGAGGCGATTGCGGCCTTCTTCAATCAGTTCGAGCACTTGCTGTTTTTGCTGCGCATTTGGAGAGGCCGGCTGCCACAAAGGCTCCAGCCAGGCCGCCAACGGAGTCTTGGTTTCCAGGGTATTACTATCTAACGCAGCCAGGGCGGCCGCTGCGCCGAAGGCGTAACGCCGCGGCCTGATGCCCTGTTCGAGCGCCACGCGCACGGTGCCCGCCAGGCGGTCGTCCCAGCCCAGTTTGCGCTGCGGATCGCGGCCAACCCTCTCGACGGTATCGCTAAGGAAAGGACTAACCATGCGCGCGAGCAGGTCATCCGCGTACTCGCGATAACCTTCATGAGTGAAGAGCCGGTCCCGGCCTGCGTGCTTGCGCACCAAGGCTTCTCCGGATTCTTGAATGAAGGCGGCGCGGAGGAACGCAAGGAGGTCAGGGTATTTGCTAAGATCGGCAATACGCTGCACGCCGCGCACAGCGCCCACGTAAGCGGCGAGTGCATGGGTGGAGTTGTGCCCGTACAGCTTGGCTTCTTCGAAAGGCAACAAGTCGTCCTTCTCTTCAAAGACCTTTACGCCGCGCTCGAAAGGGGGCTCGTCGCCGCTGCGTGGGAATCGAATCCGCGAAATCAGGATTCGGTTAAATGCTTCGACCAGAAAGGCACGCTGGCCGCCAGGAGTTACGGTGGCCAGGCCTTGCAGTCTGATTTCTTCCGGGTCGGAGACCACTCCACTCATTTTTCCAATCACCGTGTTCAGGAATCGAACACGGCTCGAGACACCATCCCTCTCGTTCTCCGGGATGCACTCCATGACTTTCGCTTCCAGGATTTCCGCCGCGTGATTGTGGTTTTCAGCCGCGTAAACGATTGCCTGCCTGCCCCTCGTGGCTGCCTTGCGCCGCAGGCCTTCGGCCAGGAGCCGGTGAATGCTGCTGGGACTTGGCGAAGTGTAGAATTCCACGCTCGGAACCGCTGTGGCAATCTCCTCCGCTTCCGCGATCGCGTCAACCAAACGAACCTGGCCGGACCTAGAGTCCGGATCTTCAATGTCAACTCGTCCAATCTGCTCCCGCTCGATGCGATCCGAGTGGGCGATGTTTACTGAGAAACGGCCTCCCGCTTTCCGCACCGCTTGGACGAGATCCGGCGCGACTTCCGCAACCACCAGGCGGCCAAAACCCCCGGACCGGAAAGCCTCGTATAGAAACAATCCTGCCTGGATGGGACCGAAGCCGAAGCCGACGAAGGTGCGTCGGCGGGAGGGGCCGGGAGCTAGGGGCTGGAGACTGGGGGCTGCGTGGAGGAGTTGAGATTCGGGAGTCGAAAGTCGAGAGCTCTCTGGTTCTGACTCTTGGCTTCTGACTCCTGACTTCTGCTCGTCGCTTGTCACTTGTCACTCGTCACTAGATAGTTCGCCTCGTCCTCGGCGCTCCACAACTTCACGGCCCTGATTTCAGCGCTGCGCCGGTGAGGATAAACAATGGCTTTGCCGTCGATCTCTTGGGCCTTGATCATTTTCAGGAATTCGGTGGCGTGTTCCAAGTCGCCGATGCGAGTGATGTGGCGTTCGGCGTTGATTTCACCCTGCGCCATCAATTCCAAAGTCCGAGCGATGTCCCAGGGACGGCCTCCACTGGAACCCGTGACGTTGATTTCCTTGTAATGTATGATCCCGGTGTCCAAGCCGATAATGTCTTCGCCTTTTTTCAGGCCGCCGAACAGGTCCAGGACGGCGCCGCGCCCAACCAGGCTTTGGGCGTTTTCAATCGCCTGCCTTGAACCCACGGCAACGATTACATCATCCGCCCCGCGGTAGTTTGTAAGTTCGTTCACGATCTTGTGCAAATCCGTTGTCGCCGAATTGACGACCTGAAGGTCAACTCCAAGCCGGGCGGCCCGAGACCCGAACAGCGTTTTCACCAACTCCAAACGAGCCTCAACGAGGTCGGCCACCGCCAGGGCGCGCGGTTGGTGGCTGAGCGCAACGTCTACGTGCATGCGGCCCATCGCCCCAGCGCCGATCACCACGGTCACGCCGCCCGGCTTGAGCCCTTTAACCACCTGCCGCGGCCCCGCCGGCGTCGGCTGCACCAAGTGCACGTGATGGTCTTGAGCCGAGACGCAGCAGGACACCGGCTCGCTGAGTGCCGCGTGTGCGAAGGGAAAGGAAGGGCTCGGCACGGGGAGAAGGCAGCCCGCCGCCACTGCCTCTTCCATGATGAGGATATACTCCGCCAGGTGTCCCGGCAGCGTATATCCGACGGCCACCTTGGCGACGCCTCGACCCCCGTCAGGATAACGCTCCAGGTGATTGATCGGCGGGTGATCGACGGCGGGCTGGATGACGTATCGCTCACCCGGATGGTATCGATCCGTCAGCTCCTGGCCCACCTCGACGAGCGTTACGCAGCCTTCGTCGCCAAGAATCAGGGGGAAGCGCCCGAGATCCCAGCCATACACCTGCGCGTGCGCCGGGCCTTGCTCGACGAGCTTGATGAGGGAGGTGCAAATCCCCGCCGCATCTACTCGGGCCAACATTTGACGCGGCCCGGGACGAGGAACCGGCACTCGCCGCACCTGCAAGCAGGCGAAGCCGGTCCCATCGAGAACCAGGGCGCGCATTTCAGGGGGAATGGATGGGATCATGGGACCTCAGGCAAAGGGCAGTAAGCAGATGGGCAGGTGGGCAGATAGGCAGGATTGTAATCATCCATCGCTTCCACGCTTGAAGGGCAAGCAAATCTCAGATTACAGATTTCAGATTCCAGATCTGAAACCCTCCCAACCAATGCTGCGGTCCGGCTCCAAGCGTGCAGCCGAAAGTAGACCACGGCACTTGAGCTTATTCACCAGGTGGCCAACAGGGCAGCGCCTGGCACCTGTCGTGCCCGCTCGCCGATTTCCCGACTCCCCGCCAACCTGGCTGCCCATCTGCCCATCTGCCCACTGCCTCGCTAGTCGTAGTACTCCAATCCCAGGTGAGTGATCAATTCTTCACCACGCAGGTGCCGGAGGGTGTTTTTAAGTTTCATAAGTTGAATAAAGATATCATGCTCCGGGTAAACACTGGCGTGGCACATGGGGCTCTTGAAGTAGAAGGACAGCCATTCCTGGATTCCCATCTTCGCCAGGTTTGGGCAGCGTTGAGCGAGGTCCGTGAAAAGGACGAGGTCGAGCGCCATGGGAGCGGCAAGGATCGAATCCCGGAAGAGGCAGTTCACCTTGATCTGCATCGGATAGCCGAGCCATCCGAAGATATCGAGGTTATCCCAGCTTTCCTTGTTGTCGCCGCGAGGCGGGTAGTACTCGATTCTCACTTTGTGGAAATAGTTCTCATACAGCTCAGGATAGAGATCCGGTTGAATGATGTACTCGAGCACTGAAAGCTTGCTTTCTTCCTTGCTGCGGAAAGCTTCGGGATCGTCCAGCACCTCGCCGTCGCGGTTGCCCAGGATGTTGGTTGAAAACCATCCCTTCAGCCCCAGCAGCTTTGCCTTGATGCCGGGAGCCAGGAGGGTCTTCATGAACGTCTGCCCTGACTTGAAATCTTTGCCGCAGACAGGCACGTTCTTCTCCAATGCCAAGGCAGTGAGTGCAGGAATATCCGTGGTGATGTGGGGTGCGCCGTTGGCGTGCGGGACACCCAGCTTCAACGCCGCGTAAGCGTAAATCATGCTGGGAGAGATGTCCGGACTGTTTGTTTTCAGGCCTTCCTCGAAAGTCTCGAGCGTGTCATGAACGGGATGAGGCTTCGAGAAAACTTCCGTCGAGCCGCACCAGATCATCACGAGCCGGTCAGCGCCGGATTGCTTCTTGAACCCCTCGATATCCTTCATCACCTGCTCGGCAAGGTCCATTTTTGTCTTGCCGGTCTTGACGTTGTTAGGGTGGAGGTTCTTGACCCATTTTTGCTCGAAGGCGGCCGGCATGGGCCTCAATTCCTGAAGAAAATCCTTCAACTGCTCGACGTGGCCCTTATCCAGGACTCCGGCTTTACTGGCCGCTTCATAGGCGCTGTCCGTAAACAGGTCCCAGCCGCCAAAGACCAGATCATCGAGATTAGCCAAGGGCACGAAATCTTTGATCAACGGAATCCGCTTTTCGGTGCGTTTCCCCAGGCGTATCGTGCCCATCTGGGTGAGTGACCCGATCGGCAGCGCAATCTTTCTGCGCACCGCTTCCACGCCGGCGATCATTGTCGTTGCCACCGCGCCCATCCCAACCGTAAGAACCCCCAGCTTCCCCTTTGGTGCTGCTACCGCAATCTCTTTTTTAACCACTTTGCTCGTCCTCCGCCTCTCAAGAAGATAATCACTTCATAAAACCAAATCGGCTATATTCTGCCAATAGCGGCGAAATTGCAAGAGAATAGCGCGGGTTAGCAGGCCTGTTCTCCAAGGTCTGTCGCCATGGGTCTTTGGCCCGCGAAAGCTGACGAAAATCACATTTTCGACCCTGCGGGTCTTCGCCAACACGCGCGGACGAACCGCGGAATCAAAAAAGCAGGTTCGCGCTACCCGCCGACGCCTGAATCCTAAGTGCCGGATCCTGAATCCTGGCTGAAGTGCTCGAACCGAGTACGGGCGTCGGCAATCGTCGGCCGGCCTTCCAGATCGACGAAACCTGGCTGGCCCTGCGCGACCAGCCGTTGGTGGCCGAGCAGGAGCGCGGTGCTTTCCCGGAACCAGGGCTCAAACTCCGGGTCAAGCGCGTAGGGGTCGAGGATGGGCTTAGCCTCTGGCGTGTTGTGTTCCGTGCCATTGAAGACGGGCCACCAGCGGCGCCGCGCGGTGGAGACGATCTCCGCCAGCCGCTCGCGTGTATTGCGATGCGGGATGACCTCGACGGCGTAGAAGCCCGCTGCCTCCAATCGGTCAAGGAGCGCCTCAATATCTCGTTCGCCGGAAGTAACCGGGTTCCCGAGGATTGGATAAGTGGGGATGGATCCGAAAGCCAGGAAGATGCTGCGCAGTTCGACCACGGAGACAAAGGCCTCTTCGTACTCGCGCACGTAGCAGGGAGCGCCCGCCTTAAGGAGCTTGGCGCGCAGGAAAATCTGGAGGGTGGCATCGTCAGCGCCGGGCGGTGGGGCCGCGCCGCAACATTTCGTGATGGCCTCGGCGAGCGGCACTCCCTGGGTGGCGGCCCACTGGCGCAAGCGCGCCAGAGTGGCCCAGGCCACATGCCGCTCCGTGGCATTTCCGCGCGGCGTCAAACCCCGCACAGATTCCCAGGTGGGGCCTTCGGCATGCATTCGCTCCGCGAAGAGCGCGGCGACCTGGGCGGTGATCTCGCGATTCCGGCGCTCGAGGGCCGCCCGCATGCGTGCCAGGTTTTGCATTTCGGTGGAAGAATCGGGCGGAGTCCTGGTCACACCCTTGCCGCAGAGATAGACACGGCCGGGATTGTCAGGGTCATTCAGCAGCACGCCCTGCGCCTCGGCGTCTCGATCCATGGCCACGGCTTCGAGAGAAAAAGCCGCCGCAACGCCCGCAATCTCACAGGCGCGCCGGAACTCCTCGTGCCCCGCAATGGTGTAGTGGTCGTTGATGCCGAGGACCGCCAAGCCCTCCCGCGCCGCCTGCCAAACGGCTTCCGTGGGGGAGCGAAAGACGCTGAACGATTCACTGGTGTGAATGTGGCAGTTGGTGCCGCGCGGGGTTCTGGGGCCGAGTTGGGCGCACAGTTGGCCGAGCGCGCGCAGGCGCTGTTCGAGCCCTCCCTGATAAAGCTCCGTTTCGAGCTGGACCCTACTTTGCAGTGGTGAAGTACTCATCAATGCTCTAATTAACTCGTAGCGCCCCGACCTGTCGGGGCACCTGCCGACCTGAAGGTCGGCGCTACACGCAGCTTTGACGTCTCCCTGCTCATCGAACCATAACCTGCCCGCCGTCTACCACCAGTGTCTGGCCGGTAATGCAGCGCGCCGCGTCGGAACAGAGAAATACGATGGCGGAGTTAACGTCCTCGTGCTTGATGTCGCGCTTCAGCGCGGTCAGCGAAATGTAATAAGGAATGACTTCTTCGGGCTTGATTCCCCTTTTGCGGGCGGCGGTCTTGATGTACTCCGGATTCCAGATCTTGGACCCTTCGAAGACATTGCCAGGGGCGACGCCATTGACGCGGATGCCGTCGGGCCCCAGTTCGAGCGCCCAGCCGCGCATCAGGTGGAGCTCGCCGGCTTTCGTCGCATTGTAAGCGGAATTGGCCTTCGAAGCGTCCAGGCCGCTCTTCGAGGAGAGCATGATCATGGCGCCGCCATCACCCTGCGCGCGCATAATGCGAGCCGCCTCCCGCGCCACCAGAAAATAGCCGGTGAGGTTAATCTCCAGGGCTTGGCGCCATTTATCCACCGGCATGTCGACCAATTCGTAGGCCGGGGCCACACCGGCCGCGCAAACCGCGATGTCCAGGCCGCCCCAGTAGCGCAGGAGCGTGTCGAAGGCGCGCGCCACGGACTTTTCGTCGGTAACATCCATGGGCACGGGAATGGCGCGAGAGGAGTCCGCCGAGGCCCCTACCGCTTCTTCTGCGCCCCGGTCGTCAACATCGCAGAACGCCACCGCCGCGCCCGCTTTCACCAGACCCTGAGCTATTCCACGGCCCAGGCCGGATGCCGCGCCCGTAACCAGCGCGACCTTGCGAGCCAGGGGAGCCGTAGCGGCATCAAACAGAGCCGCCCGATAGTGCTCCACTTCCCAATTAATGATGAAATCGGCGAAAGCCGGGGCGAGGTTATGCGCGCCGCCGCGCCCCATAGCCAAACGTGTAATCTTGGCGGCGGCTACGCCCAACGCCTCTGCCGCATCGAGCTTCGCGGGGTTGTCAGCAAGCAAGAACGACCCGGCGTTTCGAAGCATGGCGACGCGGGGGGGAGCCAGCTCGTTCAACGCAGGTTTCAGCTTCGACGCCACTTCGTCGATTGAATCACCCACAGTCGCGCGCGCGCCGGTGTAAACAATATGGTCGGGCGTCAGTGAGCCGGCAGCCAGCGTCTCCGCCCTTTCGTCGCACGCCACGCCGGCAAGTTCCGCATCATTCGTCAAGCGGATGAAAGGCGCGCTTCCTCGCACCTCTTTCCACGCTCGGCGCAAAGAGACCATCGCCTTGCGCATCGCTGAAGAATCCAAGCCCGTGGGCGTCCTGAGCGGCGGCGCTTGCGGCGTGAAGTACCGCTCGCATCGCGCCACCCATTCGTTATGGAGCGCCACGCAAGCCTGTGCCTCAGGAGCCGATACGAGAAGGCCGTGGTTCTCCATGAAAATCACATCGGGGCGGTGGTGGTGCTCTTTTTCGTAAGCCTCCGCACCCGCCTTGATGGTGTTGGCGAGGCGCCAGCCGGGGTCGCTGCAGGGCACCCAGAGCGGCGGAAGTTCGCCGGCGGGTGTAATTTCCTTTAAAGCCGTCAGCCCGGGCCCGCAATTCAAGGCGTTGGCCGCCACGGGATGAGTGTGGATAACTACCCTGCCGAGCATGGCGTGGAGGGCCGACTCGACCGAGGGCCGCCCCGCGCCGCCGATGACCGCGGAGGACAGATGCTGGAGCACGCGCGCTTCGCGGGTGCTCGACTCGAGCCTAGCGAGGTCGCTCCGATCGAAGATGCTCAACACTCTCGCGGTATCCAGTTCCACCCAGCCGGCGGTCTCACTCATCGTCGTCAGCGGCGTGCCGCTGGCCTTGATGGCCATCGTCCGCCCGTCCAGGGATTTCACCGAAGTATTACCACCGCCCGCCTGGACGTAGTCGAGATTCGCGCCGACGGCGCGCGAGATTGCAATCAATTGCGCTAGAGATTCCTTGTCCATAGTGGTGGTTATTCGCAGTCGATGACCGCCTTGATTCCTTGTCCCGCTTCGACCACGGCGTAGGCTTTCACCATATCCTGAAGCTTGAACCGGTGCGTGATGAAGCGGTCCCACGGCAGGTCGTCGCGGGAGACCATTTCGAGGGCCTGGTGGTAATGCTGGAGGTTGGAAGCAAAGCAGCCAAAGACGGAGATTTCGTTGTAATGAATGAGATTGGCGTCGAGGTCAAGAACCGGGTTGTCCTTGGGCACTCCGGCAAAGAATGAAACTCGGGCTTTCTTGCGAACCAGCTTGAGGGCGTCGGCCTGGGCCGCTTTCACGGAACAGGCGACGATGGCCACATCGAATTTCTCTCCGCCGCCGGCTGCCATGATCTTATCAAGTGCATTCCCGCCTGACGTGTTCACGGCTTGGCCCACACCGAACTCACTGACATAATCCAAACGCTCCTGCGACACATCGGACACGATCACGGGGTCGCAACGGCGCGCTTTCAGGATGCTGGCGTGCATCAACCCGATGGGTCCAGCCCCGAAGACCACGGCGCGATCCCCCGGCTGGGGCGATAGGTACTCCTGGCCGTTCAGAACGCAGGAAAGCGGCTCGACCAGCGCCGCGCGCTCCACGGACAGGGAGTTCGGGATTGGGATCACATTGCCCTGAGCTACCGCCGCGGCGGGAATCTTCACATACTCGGCGAATCCCCCGGCATAATCGTAGCCCAGCGCTGTGAACGAGTCGCACAAGTTGTATTGCTTGCGCCGGCAGTAAATGCACTTTCCGCAGCCCACCACCGTGGCAACCACGGCCCGCTGGCCGATGCTCAGCCCGCCATCCACACCCGGGCCGATCTCCTGAACCGTCCCGACAATCTCGTGCCCCGTAATCGCCGGCGGCACAACGTTTTTTTGCCCATGCGTGTAGATGCGCTTGTCCGTCCCGCACACTGAACAGCGGTGGACTCGAAGAACAACCTCGCCCGGTCCCGCCTTGGGCTTAGGAACATCCTCGATCCGCACGTCTCGCGGCCCGTAAAAGACTGCTGCTTTCATTTCGGTTATCGCCTTTCTCCAGCCTCAGGCGGCTGACACCCTGTTGGCCCTGTAGGGGCGCTTCGCCCTGCGGCCCAGAGCCAGCGGGCGACTGCTCACGGACTTACCATTGAATGAAAGCCCGAGCAAACAAGCCGACAGTATACACGCAAGCTCCCCTAACATTCAACGCACGGAAATGGCATCGTTTGCTCACTCGGCTGCTGCAAAAGGCAACGATTCCCGGGTATGCTTGTCCGTGCCCCGAAACTGGGAGTCCGCCCCGCAAGCTCTCGACGGCACGCTCCGGTGAATGGGTGTTTCCCGCAGCGACCCTTTGTTTTCATAGACATTCCCGGATCGTTCGTTGAATTCTGCTACCCACGTAGGGGCGGTTCGCGAACCGCCCCTACCAACGCCTTGGTCGAGAAGTCGAGCAGTTGACAGCCGACCTGCCACTTCCGACCTGACGGTTGTATTTGGCTCCTGCTTTCCACGTTTGACTTTTCGACTTCTCGACTTCTTGACCTCGTCCTTTGTTTTCATAGACATTCCCGGATCGTTCGTTGAATTCTGCTATCCACGTAGGGGCGGTTCGCGAACCGCCCCTACCAACGCCTTGATCGAGAAGTCGAGCAGTTGACAGCCGACCTGCCATTTCCGACCTGACGGTGGTATCTGGCTCCTGCTTTCCACGTTTGACTTTTCGACTCCTCAACTCCTCGACTTCTTGACCTCGTCCTTTGTTTTCATAAACATACCCGGTTCGTTCGTTGAATTTGCGGCGGCGACGCTGGTGGCTCGCACGGGCGGCCACAACGGCTGCCCCAACAACGTGCTGACCTGACGGCAGACACGGCGAGGGACGGGGAAGAGCGGTTTTGCAGCACACCGCATCCGGCAAGGCCCTGACGGGATGCCCGGTCTAACCCGAGGATTGTAGCCTATCAATGCAGGATTGTCAAGAGACAGAAAGTCCGGCAGTTCGCGAGAGCCGTTCGTGGACGCTTTGGCCATACTCGGCTACCGCTGTGAACCCATCCAGGCATTAATTCTTGATTCCAGCACGTCGAGGGGGAGGGGACCGTCGGCGAGCACGGCATCGTGGAAGGCGCGCAGGTCGAACTTATCGTCGAATGCTTCTTGAGCGCGCTGGCGCAGTTCGAGGATTTTCATCTGGCCAAGCTTATAGGCCAGCGCCTGCCCGGGCCAGGCAATGTAGCGGTCCACTTCGGTCTGAATGTTTGGCTCATCCATGGCGGTGTGTTGGCGGAAGAAATCCACCATCTGCTGGCGCGACCAGTGCTTGTAGTGCACGCCCGTATCCACTACAAGCCGCACTGAACGCCACATTTCGTTTTCCAAGCGTCCATATTCGCTATAGGGATCCTGGTAGAAGCCGGCTTCCTTGCCTAAGCGTTCGGCGTAGAACGCCCAGCCCTCGGAGTAGGCATTGTAAGAAGCAAACCTGCGGAAGGGCGGGAGGTTGGGCAGTTCCTGCGCGATGGAGAACTGGAGATGATGGCCGGGGATGCCCTCATGATAGGCAATCGCCTCGACATTGAGCAGCAGCCGATGCGAGGGATCATATTCGTTGACGTTGATGCGGCCGGGGCGTGAGCCGTCGCCGGCGCCGGGCGAGTAGTCGGCCGGGACGGAATCGGGAGCGCGAAAGGCCTCCATGGGGATTACTTCCAGCTTGGTCTTCGGCAGGTGTCCGAAAAGCTGCGGAAGCTTGGCATACATCTGATTCGTGTAATGATGGTAGAGGTTCAGAAGCTGCTCACCGGAAGTCGCATAGAGGTGGGAGTCGTGGCGGATGTGCTCGTTGAAGCTCGCCAGGTCCGGGAAACCCTGGCGGCGAGCGAGATCGAGCATTTGGGCCTCGATTTCGGCCACCTGTCTCAGGCCCATCTGGTGAGTCTCTTCCGGGCCCAGATCGGTTGTGGTCATTTGCCGAACGTCGAACCGGTAGCGGGCGTCGCCCTGCGGCAGAGCCCAGATGCCATAATCGGCGCGGCCGTGCGGGGCATATTCGGTGCGCACAAAGGCTGCAAAACTTGCGTAGGCGGGCGCCACCTGGTTCTTCACGGCAGCAAGCGTGGCATCGCGCAGGCGCTGCCGGTCAGCCTCCGAAATGCCCGCGGGAAACTTCAACGCGGGCTGTGTAAAGGGACTGTCGTGTGGGGACTTATCCGCAATATCCTGGGCCTGGACGGCGACCTTCTCCAGTAAATAGCGTGGCGGAACCAGGCCGTCCCGCAATCCGAGCTGCATATTCTCCCTGATCTGCTCGAAGACGCGTGGGATCTGGTGCAGGCGCGAAAGATAATCCTCATAGTCCTTCACGGAGCGGAAAGGGGTGGCTGAGGGCAGGGCCGCGTAGCTCAGATGGATGCCCCCAAACTGATCGACCGGCATCTCCCAATCTTTGAATCCGTAAGCTTCGATGTTTTCGCGCAGGCGGCGAACCATGAGAGTCTTATTCAACCGCTCCTGGGCCGGAAAGCCGTCAGTTGAGATCGCTTCGATGCTCCGTAGGGTTTGCCTGACGTGTTCGAGTTCCTGGGCGTAGGATGCGGCGGAATGATCGCTCAGTCGGTCGTTGTATCGGTTGTCGCCGATATAGGTCGCCATCTCGGGGTGAGTTTGCAGCTCATATTCCCACTGTTGCTGGAGGGCCGCAGCCAGTTGCGCTCGGCGCGTCTCAAGCGTCATTTCGTTCGGCCCACTCGTCATGACAATGGCTGGAATTGCAAGAAGCACGACAGGAACCCACCTCATATAAGGAACTCTCCTCTCAAGTTAGATGAGCAGCCCTCTGAACTTGTGAATCAGTCCCCGGGCGGACCAGCCGGTTTCACGCCAAGGCGCAAAGTACGCAAAGGGCGCAAAGAAGAACAAGAGCTCCCGCTTTGCGAGTCTTTGCGTCTTCGCGGCTTTGCGTGAGGTGTTTTGATTCTTCCCAACCTTCTCTCTCTTCGGGAGAGGGCTGTGAAAGGGAATTCAAGCCCGGGCGATCTCGGGCATGCGCCTGATGCGCGGGTCGGTAAAGACGTCCTGGTCGTCGGTGCTGCGCGTTGAGAATTCGGAGACGATGGCGCCTTCCGGCCCCGCCTGGAACCAGTGCAGGGTGTCCGGGCATAGGGTGTATTGTTCGCCGGGTTTCAGGCAGACTTGGTGGCCTACCGTGTAGTGGGCCTCGGAGCCTTCCGGCGGACGGCAGGCCGGCTGCGCCTCTCTGGGACCGGGCACGTAGAGATAGACCGTTCCCCAGCGGCAGCGAAAAGTCTCCTCCTTGCCAAGCCTGTTGCCCACCGCAGGGTGCCTGTGTTCCGGACAGGTTTGATGAGGCAGCAGGACCAGTTCCTTGGCGCACACACGATCAGTGTTGACGTAGGTGATGATCTCGAGGCCTGTCTTTTCCAGCTCGCCCAAGCCGAAATCCGCCACCTCGAGGCGGGCCCGTTCCTCCGGCGTGAGGACGATTCCGGCTCGTGCAAGCATTTGCGATGCGCGTCCGACCACCGATTCATATTGTTGTTGGGCAATCATTTCCTCATAATTTAACAACATTTCGCGAGTCGCGGCAAGGATCGGATACTTCAAGGTTCATTCGCCCGCGAGGGCGGCGTCAAGATCACCCATAAGGTCTCCCACATCTTCCAGGCCCGCCGAAATGCCGACCATCTTCGGCGTGATTGCCATTCGCGACCACCAAGACACGAGGGCACCGAGTAAAGGCGCTAGACCTATGGGGCCCTAACACTTGGTGACTTGGTGTCTTCGTGGTCTGTATAATGGCTGCCCGGAGGTTTCACCGTCATGTCTCGAATCCTAATGGCATTTGTGATGCTCTGTGCAGGCATTGCTTCATTGCCCGCTCAAACGCCCCCTAAGATCAAAGTGCTGATTCTGACAGGCGTTAATGGCCACGACTGGCGCGCCACCACTCCGCTGCTGCGCGAGATTCTGGAGCGGACGGGGAAGGTCGACGTTCACGTCAATGAGGAGGTCCGCGGCAACACGCTCGTAACGTTCTCGCCTTATGACGTCCTGCTGCTCAATTACAGTGACTGGAGAAATGCCGGCCCCTGGTGGGACAATGGCGCGCGCCAGGCGCTGCTCGATTTTGTAAGGAACGGCAAGGGCCTTGTCTCCTACCACTTTTCGATGAGCGCTTTCGCGGGCTGGCCGGACTTCGATAAGCTGGTGGGAGGAACTTGGCGCGAGACGGCCGGACACGGCCCCTACCACCCCTACACCGTGACCATCGTTGACCGCGAGCATCCCATCACCAAGGGAATGCCTGCCACCTTTGCCGAGAACGACGAACTCTACCACGGCCTCTCGCTCCAGCCCGACATTCACATCCTCGCCGCTGCCTTCGACGACCCCAGCAATTGCCGCAAGCTTGGCGAGGGGTGTGGAACGGGAAAAGATGAACCGCTCATCTGGACACTTCCCTACGGAGCAGGCCGCGTGTTCCAAACCGCGCTGGGACATGATGTGAAGGCCATGCAGAGCCCCGGCTTCATCTTGACGCTGCAACGCGGCACCGAATGGGCCGCCACAGGGCAAGTGACGATTTCCGTGCCCGACGACATGAAGTAGCGGCCGGTAAGGTAAAATCAGCGTATGAGGCAATCCGGAGTTCGTGCCTTCTCCGTTTGTATATTGATGAGCCTGCTCTTCTCTTTTGCTAAAGCGGGCCGGGGGCAGGACGAAACGCCGCCGTTCGAAATCCGCCTTCCTTCAGAAATCCGCTCGGAGCAGGTCCAGGTCCGTTATTTTCTAATGGGGCCTTTTGGGGCGAATGGTGGGTTTCTGAAGGCCGAGCCGGAGAGGAACTCGTACCTGATCGAAACCTCCGTGAATCATCAAGCCGCGGAGTCTCTCAAAGTGATTTTGTATGCGCCCGGATGCCAAATCGTGACCCTTTCAGTTGCCTCGATATCGGAGGCCGAGAAGGGCGCGGACGTTTCCTGCGAAGACCTCCCGCCGATAACCTTCAACGGAAGGGCAGATTTGCCGGAAGCGCTTCGCGGCAGGCCTTACGAGGTGGAAATCGTCTACATGGCTTACTGGGCGCACAGTTTCTTTCGCATCGAGGATGGGCCGGTGACGAGTTTTGTCTTGGCGCGCGTGGCGCCGGACGAAAGCGGGGCATTCCACGTCGAGCTTCCGAATTTCTACAAAGATAGAGTGACGGCGTCCTTCCATCGTGAGGCAGGGCTTCAATTCATCGCCCGGGAAGTCGATACAGGCAACATTGTGGCTTTTCTCACGCCGGTCAACGTGCACGGCAATGACTCGCGCGAGCTTGCAATCAAGCCTAAGTACCCGGCTGAGGTGATATTCAAGCCGGTTGCAGAACCGCCTTCGGACCGGAATGCTGGGCCGGCGGGGAAAGAGGCGCACTAACCGGGCTCGGAAGAGCGCTCCCGGATGTGGCAACCAGGCTATGCAGGGTAATCCATGCCTCCAAACTTCGCGGAATATTACGACGCCGTAATTAATTGGGAGAAGCGCTTGGCGCGCGAACTCCCGCTGCTGGTGGAACTCGCTCGCAGCGCCGGGCGGCGAGTTTTGATTCCGGCTTGCGGCACGGGAGCGCACGTCGTGGCGCTAGCCCGAAAAGGTTTCAGCGTGCTTGGCTTCGATGCGGACGAACAGATGGTGGCATTGACCCGGCAACGAATCGACCGTGAGGCGAATGCGATCTCTGCTGCCGGCGGCGAAGCCAAGGCATGCCTCCTCCGGATGGAGGACGCAGGGGAACTCGGCCCCACCCACGACGTTGCTTTTTGCTTGGGAAATGCCCTGCCCGGAATTTCAGGCGAGGGGCAGTTGGCGGCGGCGCTCAAGGGAGTCGCCGGAGCCTTGCGCGCCGGAGGCTTTTTCCTTACACAAAACCTCAACTACGACCTGCGCTGGAAAGAAAAGGCTCACTGGTTCCCGGTGCTTTCGGGAGAGACCGTCACAGAAGAAGTCTTGCTGGTGAAGTTCGCCGACTATGAACCGCAGGCGATCAACTTTCATGCCATGTTTCTGACACGCCAAAAAGCGGGAGGAAAGTGGCAATCCGAGGTCAGAAGCTCGCGACAGATCCCTCTTCTTCGAGGCCGGCTTGCCGAGCTTCTGACGGAAGCCGGCTTTGGGAAGCTGGAGTTTTGGGGCGATTACGCGAAGGCTCCCTTCGATCCGGGAAAATCAAACGACCTGTTGGTGGTGGGAGAGAGAACCGAGTAATACATTGCGGCTTTTCTGCGCGAATTCTGTGATCTGTGGTGAATCTCCTTAGGAGGAGTAGTGCAATATGACGAACTCAAGAAGACGATTCCTGCAAAACGCAGGCCTGGGGTTGACATCTCTGGCCTTGGGCTCCAAGGGATGGCTTCTGGCCAATCCCTACGGCATGCCCATCGGCTTGCAGCTTTACACCGTCCGTGACCACATTGAGAAAGACCTCGAGGGCACCATCAAGCGGGTAGCAGAAATTGGGTACAAAGAGGCGGAGGTGGACAGCTCGACCTATTATGGAAAGAAACCCGCAGAACTGGGCCGAATCCTTTCTGACAACGGCCTCAAGGTCGTCAGTACGCATTTTGTGGAGTACCAGCTCAAGCATAACCTTGAGAAAAACATTGCGGGCGCAAAGGAATGCGGCGTCAGCTACATAGGGCTGTCCAGCCTGGAGGATCGCGACCGTAAGACGCTCGAGGCCATTAAGCGGGACGCGGAATGGTTCAATCAGGTGGGGAAGACCATCAGCGAGGCGGGCTGCCATTTCTTTTATCACGGCCACAACTTCGATTACGCCAACGTGGATGGCGCGGTCATCTACGACGAACTGATCCGCAGGACGGACCCCAAATTCGTGAATTTCCAGTTGGACTGTTTCTGGTGCGTACGCGCCGGGAAAGACCCGGTGGACTACTTCCATCGCTTTCCGGGGCGCTTTCCGCAGCTTCACATTAAGGACTTGAAACCCGGTTTCCCACCCACCACCGGCGAAGGGCCCGCAGCCTTCACGGAAGTCGGCCAGGGGATTATCGACTGGAAGAAGATTTTCCAGGCCGCAAAGGAAGGCGGGCTGAAGCACTTCTACGTGGAGCAGGACGAGTGGGACCGCGACTCACTCGAAAGCGCTAAGATGAGTTACGAGTACCTGCACAACTTGACCTTTTGACCCGTGGGGGTGCCTCCCGCTGCTTGGGTGCGGAACTCAGCGAAGCTGATGACGCGACCTGATTGTGAAGAATGGGCTATCGCCCTCCTCAGACGGCCGTCGTTTGTCACCAGCACGCAAGAGGGGTCTGCAAGATAAAACAGCAACTCCGAGTCGACGATAAGTCCCGTGTCCCGCCGATAGTTGTATGAAGTGGTCAGGGCCTGACGCTTAATGAAACACGAGTGAGTGAAGTGTGCGTCAACGCTAGTCATCACTTTCGAAATCACTTCCGGAGTGAGTTCGATCGTCTCTGATAGCTGGCAGAATTCGACTATTTTCGCCGCATACCTGGCTTTGATTTTCTCCCCTTGGATAACGCGATCTATACCTGCCAACTTCGTCTTTGTAAGAGGGGGCTTGCTGGAACCTGGTGGAACCAACTCATATTCAGGGCATATCTCTGCAACGGCCTCGGAGATCTGGTCGTTCAGCACCTCGCGGCCTCTGTTCAGGGATTCGCGTATCGTGGATAGGTTAAGGCCATACGTCCTACTTTGGCTTTCCGTTCGAGCCACCAGACCCTCGGACAGTTCCTTTCTCGATCTGGCTCTGATGGCGACTTTGAGCCAGACTTGCAAGTCCGCCTGACTGAAGCCGATAGGGGCACCCTTAATCCCGAAGATCCTGTCTGACAAAAAGCTTTGCGGGAATTCGAGGATATGTTTGCCCCCGAAGTCCCAAGCTAGATTTAGTGCCCTCTGTGCCGTTCGAAAAGAGTCGTCGTCGGGCGCGACCCTAAGCCACTCGAGGAGCTCAACAAGAGTGAGTGCGGCGAGGACGGATTTGCACCCGCGGTCCCGAATGCACCGCCTCCATTCGTCAACGCTTAAGCGACCGGTCGCGGCCGCCGCGTAGACATTTTCGTCAAAGAAGATTCGTTCCTTCAACAAGGTGGTTTTTTCCCTTTCCGTGCAACGTGATTATACAGGCGGATAAGCGCCGACCCGCTGCTGCTTTCGAACCTAACCGGTTTTTTGCTTCGCGTGGCTTCTTCAGTTCTCCTTTTCTCGGTGGAGATGCGCAGCTTCAGTTGACGAAGCAGGTCGATGTCCCGCGGCCTTCTCGCTCACGTGCAAAGTACGGCTCGGGGATTTTTCTTGGCGATGGTGAGTAACTTGAGGGCTGCGTGATCCGGTTGGCGCACTCCCTGCTCCCAGCTTTCAACGGTATTGGGGCTGACGTTGAGAAACCGCGCAAAGAGCGTCTGGCTGGCGTTGAGCGCAAGGCGAATCTTGCGAATTTCAGCCGGCTTGAGGGGCCTAGGTGGCGCAGGAATTTCGGTGGTTCGGAGGTTGGCGTGCTCGCTCCGCTCGAAGGCTCTGGCGTCAGCCAGAGACTGGCGTAAATCATCAAAAACCTTCACTCGGATTTTTCTGGCCATGTTGCCTCCTAGTCGCCCTTCAGCTCTGCGACCATTCTCCGGAGCGCCGTCCGTTGTTGAGAATTCAGATCCTCTTGCTCGCCCTTATCCAATAGAATAAGCAGGTGGATATGATCGCGGCGCCGTAAGAATAAATACCAGTAGCGAAACCCTCCCCGCTTTCCTTTTCCGCGCCTGGGGTTTCCGACACGAGCCTTTCGTATTCCGCCCAATCCTCGGACGACGGTTCCTCGCTGAGGGTTGGCAATTAGATCATCTTGAATGCCATTTAGGACGTCTTCAGAGTTGTTACCCGTCAGTTCCCTCAAACGTCGTGTGAAGACCGCCGATTCAATGAATACCACAATGTGGGGTATACCACGTTGTGGTATAAGGGTCAAGATTTTTGATTACGAAAATCGCTTCACTCCCGCGAAAGCGGAAAGCCGGTTGGTTGGCGGCATGGCGTCCTATGCCGTGGTGTTTGATCCGCGCGGGCCTGGTGGTAACACGAATTGCAGGAATATAATACGATCGAACGAGAGTGTGCTATGCTGGCGAACGGGATCTTATGCATATCCCCGATGGCTATCTAAGTCCGAGCACGTGTGCGGTGTTGTACGCGGGCTCGGTTCCTTTCTGGTACGTCGCGCTGCGACGCTTGAAGCGCTGGCTGAGCACCCGGCTTATTCCGTTGCTTTCCGTCTTCGCGGCGTTTTGCTTCCTGGTGATGATGTTCAATCTGCCGCTTCCCGGCGGCACCACCGGGCACGCCGTGGGCGTCGGCATTGCCGCCGTAATCCTCGGCCCGTGGGCTTCCATTCTCGCTGTTTCGATTGCCCTGCTGATTCAGGCTCTTTTCTTTGGAGACGGCGGCATCACCACGCTCGGGGCCAATTGCTTTAACATGGCGATTGTCGGCTCGCTCGTGGCATACGTTGTTTACCGGCTCCTGGCCGGGCGGGCGGCCATCACGTCCTCGCGGCGAGTCGTGGCGGCGGCTCTGGCGGGCTACGCGGCGATCAACGCTTCGGCGTTTTGTGCCGCGATCGAGTTTGGCATTCAACCTCTACTCTTCAAGGACCCGAGCGGCGCTCCCTTGTATGCCCCTTACCCCTTGAGCGTTGCCATTCCCGCCATGATGATTGGGCACTTGACCTTTGCCGGCCTCGCGGAGTCGATTCTGTCGGGCGGAGTGGTGGCCTATTTCCAGCGCGCCAACCCGTCCATGCTGGAGCACACCGCCCCGGGCGCAGTTCGGGGCGAAGAAGGAGCCCGCCAAGTTGTGAGTCGGGGCGCTTGGAGCACCCTGCAACCTCTTTGGTTAGCACTGGCCTTGCTGTTGGCCTTGACCCCTCTGGGCATCCTGGCGGGCGGCGCAGCCTGGGGCGAGTGGGGCGTCCGCGACTTCTCGCAGCCAGAGGCGCGGCAACGGATCGCGGCGGCTTCCGGCAACGTGACTCCGCCTGCCCATGCACCTCAAGGCCTGGAGCGCCTCTGTTCTGTGTGGACTGCGCCATTTCCTCAATACGCTCCTGCGTTCGTCCGGCGTCCAGCCTTCGGCTACCTGCTTTCCGCCATGTTTGGTTCCGGCGCCATCATCCTGACGTTCCTCGTTGTCGGCGCGCTGTTGAAGCGCGGAAGCAGGCGGCGAGTAGCGGACGCGATGAAGACTACCATGAAGGATTCCTGACCGGATGAAACCCGCAGAGCTTGGAAAGCAGGTTTGCGCTACCAGTAAAGGTCGCGAATGAGTTTTATCGAACGCACACTTTCGAGTCTTGTGAATGCCATGGAGAGGGCTTTTTACGCGGAAGAACTCGCCAAAAGCGACGGCTTGCTTCAACGGCTGGATCCGCGCATCAAGGTGGTCGGAGTGCTGGCCCTGGTGGTGGCCTCCGCGATGGCTCACAAGCTCTGGGTTATCGGCGCGCTCTTTGTGATCGCGCTGGCCGTGGCCGTGATGTCTCGCGTTCCCTTGGGAACCCTGGCCAAGCGAGTGTGGCTTGCCATCCTTTTGTTCACCGGGGTCATTGCCCTGCCCGCGCCGTTTATTATTCCCGGCCGGGAGATCTGGCGGCTGCCAGGGGTAGGTTGGCCGGTGACGGCGCAGGGGCTGGCCAGCGCGTGCTATTTGATGGCGCGAGTGGAAACTGCCGCGACGCTATCCGTCTTGCTCATACTTTGCACTCCCTGGAGCCAGGTGCTGAAGGCGCTGCGCGTCCTGCGCGTGCCGGTGGTCTTCGTTGTCATCCTGGGAATGACGTACCGCTACATCCTCTTGCTGCTTCAATCTGCCCATGACATGTTCGAGTCGAGGCGGAGCCGGATGGTGGGAAGGCTCGAGGCAGCGGAACGCCGCCGCGTGGCGGCCTCAAGCGCGGGCGTTTTGATGTCGAAGAGCCTGCAGCTCAGTGGCGACGTTTACAGCGCCATGCTATCCCGAGGCTTTCGTGGAGAAGTCTTCGTCTTGGATGACTTTCGGACGTCGGCCCTCGATTGGTTGATGCTGGCTGTCTTTGGCGTGCTGGCTGTAGGCGGATTCTTTTTCGGGAGATAAGGCCGGAACACTGTCATTCCGAGCGCAGCCAGGAATCTCGCCTTGTACCGTGGGTGAGACGCTCAGAGTGAGATTCCTCGCTGCGCTCGGAATGACAGTCTTGGGACGTCGGGAAGAGCCCTGATGAGCGTTAGGGAGAGCTGAATGTCAGTCCCAGTCTTCGAGGTTCGAGACGTCACTTTTCGCTACCACAAGGTGACCGCGTTGAACGGTTTGAGTCTGGCCATTGACCCCGGCAGGCGGGTGGCGCTGCTGGGCGCCAACGGGTCGGGCAAGTCAACCCTGCTGCGCATCCTGGATGGGCTGGCCTACCCGGAAAGCGGCAGCGTTCAGTTCTATGGCGAGCCACTCACTGAGGATCGACTGCAAGACCTCGAGTTCAGCTACCAGTTCCGCCGCCGAGTGGGGATGCTATTTCAGAATCCCGATGTCCAACTCTTTTCCCCGACGGTTTTTGATGAGGTGGCCTTTGGCCCCTTGCAGCTTGGCTGGCCCAAGGAGGAGGTCCGCCGGCAAGTCGGCCGGATTCTAGAGGTCATGAATATAGCCCAACTTAAAGATCGTTCCCCTCATCATTTGTCGACGGGCGAGAAGAAGCGGGTAACGCTGGCGTGTGTGCTGGTGCTTGACCCTGAAGTGCTGCTCCTCGACGAGCCCACGGCGGCGCTGGACCCGAAGAGCGCCAGCCAGATGGTCGATTTCCTGGTGGGCTGGCGAGGCGGAGTCAAGACCGTGATCACAACCACACATCAACTGGATATCATCGAGGATATAGCCGATTACTGCTATGTTTTCGAGACCGGCCGCGTGGTGGGCGAAGGCGCACCTGCTGAGATTCTGCGCGACACGGCTTTGCTGGAGCGGACCAACCTGATCCACGTCCATCGGCACGTTCACCCCACGGGCGAAGTCCATTCGCACGCGCACGTGCATCCCCACAAACACTCCGGACTGTCATCCTGAGTGGGCCTGGGGCTGCGACTTAACTATCGATACGAAAGTCGATGCCTTGTCACCCCCGCGCAAGCGGGGGTCCATTGTCGGTCCGGGAGCCAATGGATTCCCGCTTTCGCGGGAATGACGAGTCTTCTCAATTCCGAGGGGACTACACTGAACGATTTCCGGCGGTCGTTTCCGCCCGGGATCTGAGGAGTTCCTTTGCTGCGCTCAGGACGACAGCTCAGAACAGGCTCAGCAAATCAAGCTTTTCTTGTTCCGGCAAAAATGTAGCACGGACGGCATTCTGCGCTATACAAAGAATCTGCTCGCGCGTTAGCTGGAAGGTTTTCGCCGCCAGCAGATATTCATTGACCAAATCTGTCCCGAACATCGCCGGGTCATCGCTGTTCAACGTCACCGCCACGCCGGCCTCCAGGAACTGCGGCAGGGGATGGTCTTCGATGCGCTCCAGCACGCCCGTGGCGACATTACTGGAAAGGCAAACTTCGAGTGGAATCCGGCGCTCGCGGAGCAAGGCCAGCACGGCAGGGTCGCGCGCTGCCGTGAGCCCGTGTCCGATGCGCTCCGCGCCCAGCGCTTCGACCGCCTGGCGGACGCTCTCCGGCCCGCAGGCTTCGCCAGCGTGGGCGACGACATGCAGGCCCATGGCGCGCGCCTCACTGAAAACTTCCCGGAACATCTCTGCCGGCCCGCGCGCTTCATCGCCGCCGATTCCCAAAGCCACTACGCCCAGTGACCGGAGACGCCCAGCCCAGTGCAGCACCTCGCGCGTATGCTCGACTCCGAAATGGCGGGTGGCGTCGAAGATCCACTGCACCCGCACGCCGCAGGCTTGCTGCGCCGCCTGCGCCGCGGAGGCTGCCGCCTCGAAGATCGCCTCGAGCGGTTGTTTCTTCCAAAGCACAACACCGGCGGCAAAGATGATCTCTGCATACTTCACATTCTGTTTCGCCAGTCCCTCGATCAGCCGGGTGGTGGCCAGGGCATAGTCGCTAGGAGTTTCGAGCAGCAAAGTCAGGAGCTTGAAGGCCTGGAGAAAATCCTGAAAGTCCTTGTAGCGGTATCCCTGATCGGCGCGTTCGGAGATCCAAGCGCGCGTCTCCTTCTCCAGGCGTCCTTTGGCATGTGAGAGTTCTTGCAGGGTTTCAGGCCGGACGCTTCCCTCCAGGTGGAGGTGCAACTCCACTTTGGGGAGGCGGCGAATGAATGACTCGAGTTGTGCGGCGGGCTCTTGCACGTTGCTTCCTCGCTCGTTCATAGAAAGCAGTAGGCAGAAGGCAGCAGGCACAGTCCAAAGCCGAGCCTGGGACGAAGCAGACGGCAGAGTCGCACTTCAAAACTCAAGATTCCAAATTCAAGAGAATCTAAGGCAAGTGATGCCGAGCAAGACCGCTAGCGCCTCTCGAAGCTCCACTCGTTGTGAACAGCTCCCTGCCAGCTCCGGTATTCTGCTTTCTGGTTTTTTATCGTGCCGGCAGCGGTGGCTTCCCCGCATTGAGCCAGGCTGTGTACCAGTACGACCCCGCATCGTGCGCTGAATCGTTGATGGCCCTCATCGCGGTGTCGCCGATCTGCGAATAAAAGCGATCGAAGTACTCGTCGCTATAATCGCGCAGGCCCTCGCGGGCGCGCATGTCCGCGAGGATGACGGAATTGAGCGAGGCATAAGCCTCGAGGCAGGCCCAGAAAGCATATTCGGTGGGATCCTCGATCTTCGCTGCATCTCCGGGATGGAGGATAAAGAACCTCGAGTAGCGGTCCAAGAGGCGCACCTCGAACCGGTCCTGTAAACCTGTCTGACCAGTCAATTGCCCGTCGTAGTTCCTGGTGACGTGCAGCGGATCGTGGGCGTCGGCCACGTAGTGGGCCAGTACAGCCGCCTCCAGTCTAACCTGATCCCAGTTGCGAGACTTGAAGGCCTCGGTCAAGCGCAGGCTGGACTCTCCCACCTGCCAGGGGAGCACCCCGTCGCGATTGATGCGCCCGGATCCGTAGTTCTGGACGGCCTGCTTGAATGAATGCGGCAACCCCAGGAACGGAAACATGCCGTACTTATCCAAATAGATGTAGTGGCGTTTGCGTTCGTAACGGTCTTTTTTCATCCAGAGGTCGGGATCGTTGGCGTGTTCAACGAGATACTGGCGATTCGCGTCAAAGAAGGGGCGCATCTCGGAAGGCAGGGTTTGGACGGCCCAATTATTCACGAGGTCGTGGCCCGTCGGGCCCCAGGCCGTCATCGGATGAACGACCAACAGCCAAAGCGCCGGCATCACAGCCAGCCGAACCAGGGATCTGGCAGACTTTAAACGCTTGCGGCTCCGCGCGCTGGACATAAGGGCGTTGTTCCTCTTCGTTTGGCACACCTCAGTACGGAGTCGTTCAGCCCGATTCTATCCTATTTCACAAGGATTTGTCGTTGGCAAGTGGTCGGCCCGCGCTGCGTGCGTTCAGGCGGCGCGTTTCCGCGCTTCCTGGCGGGTGTAGATGATTCGGTGAACCACCGTGACGTTGGAGAGCACGGCAATCAGCCAGAGCACAGGGGCCATACGGTCAAACAAGGCGCCGATGATGATCAGCACCACCCGTTCAGGCCGCTCCAGGAAGCCGACTTTGCAGGAGGGAATGACGTTTTCGGCTCGCGCCCGGGTGTAACTCACCATGACGGAGCCGATCATGGCCACGGCGACGAGGGACACGTAAAGAAATCGATTGATGCGCCCGTAGTAGATCAGCAATCCAATCAGCAAGCACAGGTCGGAATATCGATCCATCACGGAGTCGTAGAAGCCGCCGAACGGCGTGACGCGGCCCTCGAGGCGCGCCACGCGGCCGTCCGTCATGTCAAAGATCCCGGCCAGAATGATGGTGAGGCCAGCCCATCGAAAATAGCCGTAGGCAAACAAATACGCAGCCAGCAGATTGATTCCAAAACCTATAAAGGTGAGGAAATTAGGGTTAACGCCGCTGGCCGCAAAGCCGCGCACAATGGCGTCAAGCACGCGACCTAGTGTGTCGCCGATTTTCTCACTGACCACGGAGGTATGCCAACCTTCTACGCTTCGGACTGATCGTGGATGGTCTGAACGGCGCGGATTTCGAACTCCCGAGCACCGTTGGGCGTTGCAATCCTGACCGCATCACCGAGCTTCTTTCCCATCAAGCCACGGCCAATGGGCGAGGTGGTCGAGATTAAGCCCTTGCTGACGTCCGCCTCTTCGCTCGTCACCAATTTGTACTCGATCTCAGCGTCCCGGTCAATATCATATAAGACCACTTTCGAGCCAAAAGCGATCTTGTCCTTGGGAATGTTGCCGAGATTGACCAGCGAGAGTTCCCCCAACCTCCTCTTGAGCTGGGCAAGGCGCGCCCCAACATAGTCCTGACGTTGTTTGGCCATGATAAATTCTGCGTTCTCACTCAAGTCGCCGAGAGCGCGGGCGCGCTTCAACTCCTTGGGGAGTTCGTGATTCAATTCATGTTCCAACGCCTGAATCTCTTCCTGAAGTTTCTGCACGATGCTAGTGGGCATAGCAAAAACCCTGCCTCCAGAGGTGAGATTTCATTATAGGCGAAAGGCCCCGGAGGCGCAATTGGCGCGATTGGCCAGGCGCGATGCTGCGGAGGTGGTGCAGCCCAGACTTGCAGACATATTGTTCTTACCCTTTGTTTTCATAGACATTCCCGGATCGTTCGTTGAATTCTGCTACCCACGTAGGGGCGGTTCGCGAACCGCCCCTACCAACGCCTTGGTCGAGAAGTCGAGCAGTGGCCAGAGGCGCTCCGGCCACCGGTTCGCGGAGCACCCTAAGATCTTCCCTTCGCCGACTCCTTGACCCATCGACTCCTCGACTTTTTGACCGTGACTGAAGGCAGGAATCACCGGCAGGAAACACAGAGGAAACCAGAGGAAGACTTCCCAGCATAACCTATCCGGCAGGCCGTGGCCGCCTGCCCAACCCCACCAGACAACTCTAGCCTATGCTTTCCCGTTGGTCAAGAGAAAAATGTGCGGAGATGGAAAGTCCAGTGCGATCATCAAACCGGCGGCTGGCCGAGACATCCGGTTTTTGATGTCTGTCAGGGTTCTTGCCCGCGACGCGAAAGCTCCTGCCGGACACGGCGGCTAGGGGCAAGATCACACTCTTCCAGGGCTAAATGCAAAACTCCAGACGATAATGTCTAAAACACAAATAGGAAATGACAGCACCCGCTAAGAATGCGGGCCTGAGATTCACGCATCCCTGGACTTTAGCAAATTGCAAACGGAGAAGGGAGTCAGCGATGAACCTCAATATGCCGATCCCAACACAGTCTATCCAAGGCATCCGTCAGTTGGCCGAAGGTCACCCCGTTTTCCTCGTCAACCTTGAAAACGATTGTTTCGTTGTCAAAGCCGAGGAAACCCAAGTGAACAGGAACCTAAAGGATCCTCTGGAAATTATGAACGTGATTGATCCCAATTCTTTTACGCGGGTGCTGACGAAGCCCGAGTTGATGGGCCTCCGCGATTGGGTGCAACGCAACGGCGACAGCGTCGAAGAAGCCAATCACGGTTATATGCTGGATAAGCTGACAGGCGCATTGAGGCCGCCGATGCCGCCGCCGGTTCGGGGGGCCGCGTTACAACGGATGCAAACAAGCGTCTGGATTGTGATGCATGCCAAGTCGAACCTCAAGGACTTGGAGGGCGCGGGCAAGAAGAGACAGGATGGCGACAAGACCGACGTGAAGGCTATAGCCAAGGCGCTGAACGAGCCCGGGACGCTGGCGAAACTGGGAGAGATTATAGCGGCCGATGCGTTCAACGGCAACCAGGACAGGGTTAACTTCGAAGGTCGAGGCAAACCATGGGAAGAAAGCGGCGAATCGCTTGAATGTATACAGAATCCCGGGAACTTCTTCGTGGCGCAACAAGGCGGCAAGACCACCGTCCTCGGCCTGGACTCTTTTGATCCCACCAATCAGTTCAAAAACTTAGATACCTTTGCAAAGGCGAGTGACGGATTTAACTACCCGGGGACCATTCTGAGGCAGGATGCTGGCCCCGCTCGGCAGGCGCTGGCGCAGAAAATTGTTAACGACATGGGAACGATTTTGGGGCCGCGCAATCGCAAGATCATCTTTGCCAGAACGAAGCGGCTCCCGCCCGATGCGACGGCGCGGATTGTCCGGGGAATGCAGAGCGGCGCTCTGAAGATTCTGAACCACCTGAAAGACAAGTACCGGGGCCGTCCACAGTCGCCGGCCTTCCAGGAGAGGCTGCGCGCTCTGGGTTGGACGCTTTAAGCGAACAGGCCGCGTCTTGCTGTAGCGCCCGTCCGTGACCGCCGGTCGGCGCTCACGGAGCGCCGCCACAACTTGCCCCATTAAACCAAGTTCACTCTGCGAGAGTCTGTTGACAGGGTGTTAAAAGCGGCAGACATCCGGTTTTTGACGTCTGCGCCAGACCGCCCCGCGCGCAGCCGGGTAAACTCGAGAGAGGAATTACCTGATTGCTCGCCCCGGGGCCAAAGCTACGGTTATTTCCGACTTGCCGTCAACATGCAGCCACCTGCCGGTAATGACGCGACGGTGCCGACGGAGCATTAGTTCTTGATTCGCTGACCGGGCCTGAGCTTGTCTCTCACCAGTTGCTCCATTTGCTCATCATAGAACCACTGTTGGGACACAAAGAATGCCACATCCACCGTTCGAGTGCTCGTCAAGTCCCATCCGAAGCCAACCCACTGGTCGCATTTGGATTGGTACTTCTTTAACATCGCGAATGCTGCTGTCTGACCGAAAAGTTGCAGATGGGCACCTGCTGCGTCGTAGCATAGAAATGAATGTCCGCACTTCCCGTCCTTGAGAACAGCACCGAAAGAATGAAGCTCCTTATCCTGGCGGGACCGTTCCTTCGTTTGCCCGACCAGTTCCATAAAGCGCGTACGGCCTAGGGCGCCAGGGTCAAGCAAGCTGAGGGCACAGTCGATCGCGTAGTCGTTCTTAGCTCGTTCAACGTCATGCAGAAAGTCAGAGAACCCGTTTGGCATCGGCGAACTTGGGGGAGCCACAGGCCGCCCCAATTCGAATCGCTCAAAGACCCAACGATCGATGTCGCTCGACATACCGGCGAGACCGAGACCGTTGATTTCCTTAAACATCTTGACATTAAACTGCATGCCTTGTGATAAATAGAGGCTGAGGTAATCGATTTCATGCGCATGGATTTCGAACGGGGTTCGCTCGACTTCTCGACGTTTCAGCAAGTAGTGCAGGAATTGGGCTGGCGACACCAACACCTGTGTGAGTATGTCCAAATCGCCCAGCGACAATGACCAGGGATATTCTCCCCCCGAGAAAAGCTTTAACGCAGCATTCGTGTTCGCAAACCTCGCAGCGAAAGTCTGGAAAGGCATAGGGGTCATGCTTACGATATAGAGCCCGTTGTTTTTTGTCATGTCGATCGTCAAATCGCTTCCACCGGCGACAAACTTCGCTTCTTTGTTGCTCTGTAGATAGCGTTTCGCTTTGCTGGCTTGTTTGAAAGCGTCTGCGAAGGCCTTTTGCAAGTCGGAGCGAAGGGCGTGGAAATCTGCGCCGATTCGGGCGGCGTAGGTCAGCGCTTTAGACTTACACTGTACCAACAAAATCTTGTGGTCGTGCAGGACCATCACGTCGGCCATCTCCTCCCCATTTGGATACTGCGGGTTGCGCAACACACTCTCTTGAGGAAAAACGCGGCCTAGGCACTCCGCGGTTTGGTTTTCCAGGAACTTGCCACGCGCCTTCTCATACGTCGGCAAGTATTCCTTGTCCCTCAGGAGGTCGAAGTGAAACGTCGCGAAGAGGGTAGATCGGAGCAGCGATGGAACAAAAAGCCAATGCTTATCCAAGCGCCTCACGATTGGGCGCTCATTCAGGGTGTTGTAATCCCAGGGAGCAGCGGCAGGATTGGTAAATGAATTGGGGAAACTGTCATCTCTGTAACCAAACTGTTGCGACATCCGTCGAAGAAAACCCTGACACGTTTGTATCGAGATGCCCGCGAATTGAGCGAGTTCTTCCGATGTGAAGGCAAGCCACCTCGCGCACTGCCCGAAATGCAGCCAGCCCCCTGTGCGGGCCTCTACATCACGCCTGTCGGCCTCTGTTGTCTCTTGCCGGGCGACCAACTCCTCAGTCAACCTGCGAGCTTCCAGACGAGCGTTTCGCAGCGATTCGTTAAATCTCTCGTTGCACAACCGGTCTATAGCCTGTGAGAGCTCGATGGCTTCGCCTATCGTGAACCCGTAGCGACCGCGAAACCAAGCATCGTGAGGTTCGTACAGGTGTCGAGCGAAGATATAGTACTGGTGCGGGTAGGCGTCTCCACGAACGTATAGGGACTCGATCTTCGCCTCTTGAAGAAGCTGAGCCTCGTGAGAAACGCCCGTCGGCCCCTCGGGTTGCGGGGCCATATGGCGCAAGATCGCGCCGAAGTATTTCTCAAGGAATTCTTCCACGCGCTCCAAGGTGCTGCCATCGACTTCTGCAACTCGGTCAAGTGGGTAGGGCCGAACCAATAGGTAGCCCGCGAGGAATTCGATCCAGCGCTCCCACTTGGAGACCTCACCTGCTTCTCCTTGGAACTCCTCAGCAGGGACGAAGAGAAAGGTGCTTGTAAGTTGGCTCAGGAGGGCGATAGGGTCGTAATTCGCAACAAACGCACCGAGTTCGTCAAATGCTTCTTGAAGTTCTGCCACGGCGTTGACAACTCCCTTCGGGAAACCCCTCGGGCCGCACAGCGGGTAGCGCATCAGACATGCCAAAGAACGGCAGGTCTGGGCCACCCACGCGATTCGAGATTGCAGACTTCAAACGCGCGCCTGCCGGGTGTTACTTCCTTAGGTGCTGGTCGAAGAAATCCGAGGCGGCGTGATAGGCGGCCAGCCAGGTGCTATGGCGCAGGAAATCATGAATCTCGTTGGGGAAGACAAGCTGTTGGAATTCCACCTTCTGTTTCCTCAGTGCCTCGACCAGGCGGACCATTTCCGAAAAGGGCACGTTGCGGTCATCGTCCCCCTGCACCAGCAACACGGGCGAGCGCCACGTGCCGACCGACGCGAGCGGCGACGACTCCCACGCCAGCCTTGAGGCTTCCTGCTGCACGGGCGAGTGCGGCCAGTTCTCAATTTCAAGATTCCAGTCGTGCACGCCGTGCAGGTCAACGCCGCAGGCGAACAGGTCAGAGGCTCGAGCCAGACCCAGAGCCGTCAAGTAACCTCCGTAAGAGCCGCCCCAGAGTCCGATGCGAGTCGGGTCCACGTCGGCACGCTGGCGCAAATAGAGGCCGGCGCCCTCGACGTCGTTGAACTCGCTTGCGCCGCTGGGGCCGTAATTGAGCGCTTCGCGAAAGTCCAGCCCGTAGCCGATTCCGCTGCGATAATTGAGCGAGAGGACTACGTAGCCGCGGCTGGCGAGATACTGGTTGAGGGCATAAGCGTTGTGGTAGTAGCCCATGTAATGCCAGCCCAGCAGCATTTCACGCCGTGAGCCGCCGTGCATGAATATCACTGCCGGGTGCCGCTCGCCGGCTGCTTCATTCTTGGGCAGAAAAAGCTGTGCGTGCACGCGCAGGCCGTCGGCAGCGGGGAGAATCACTTGCTGCGGAGTGACGAGTTCGGCTGAGGGAAAATCGGCGGGAAGGCTTTCGGGAGCGAGGTCGCGGATTTCACCCCCGCTCGCGAGCACCGCCGGACGCGCCGGGCGCTGGGCGTCGGAATGAAGCAAGGCAATCGCGGCGCTGTCGTGCATCATCACCGGCGACCATTCGATCCCTTTGCCGCCCGTCAGTCGCGTGGGTGGGTCGCCCGAGACCGGCTCGGACCAGAGATGGCGGCGGTCAATGTCATCCTGGTTCGAGGCGAAAATCAACTTCTGCCGATCGGAACTGAGAGAAACGGACTCGACCTCGAAATCGCCCGGCGTGAGGAGCTTCGCCGTGCCGCCCGCTGCGGGAACGGAATAAAGATGCGTCCATCCGTCGCGTTCCCAGGGGAAAACCAAAACGTCTTGACCTCCCCATAGGATCTGATACTCGCCGACAATTCCGTGAAAAACACTCCCCTGGCCCGTATCGGCTCGCCACACTTCGCGGCCACGGCCGGTGGCGGCGTCGGCAACCTGGATCGACCACGGCGGGCCGGTTCGCCTCGGGCCGAAAGTCAGTTCGCCGCGCGCAGGAACGCGCAGGAAGGCAACCTGCCGGCTGTCGGGCGACCATGCCGGCTCGGAATCATGATCGACAGTCGGGTCGGGATAGATCAAGCTCTTGCTCCCTACGTTGTACACACCCACGAAGCTGTGATCTCCGCGGCGGCTGACAAAAGCCAGGCTCGAGCCGTCCGGCGACCAGTGCAGCGAATCGCATTTGCCCTTGTCGTGGATTAATTGTTCCGGCTTGGCGCCTTCCCCCAACTTGACCAACCATACTTGGTCCTTGAAAACGTAGGCCACACTATCGCCCTTGGGAGAAACGGCAGGCGAGTGGCCCTCGGCCAGCTTGCGCGGCGCTCCGCCCTCGACTGAGACCACCCAGACGTCCTGCTCGACACCCTCGGGCACGCTCGCCGGATTGGGATAATTGCCGCCATTCTCGAGGTCGCCCCCGCGAACGTAGACGATCGCCAGGCCGTCGGGAGTCCAGGTGAGTTCGCCTACGTCCTGCCCGTCGTCCTGCGTGTATTGGGTGATTTGCCGTGAACGGTAAGCTCCGCCGGCGCCCGCCTCGGCCACCCAGACGTTGCGCAAGCCCCGCGCGTAGAACACCCAGGCGACCCTGTTGCCGGCGGGCGAGGCGACAAGTTCGGTTGGGAAGGGTGAACTCAGCACCTGCTCGATGGTGAAGGAGCCGCGCGCCATAACGACACCCGTGATAACGAAGAGCAGAAGGGCAGTTATCTGCAATCTGCTTCGAGGGGAGATGACTCGCATGTTTCCTCCTGCATTACGCACAAGTTGGGTTAGGGTTAAGCGCAAGGCCAACCCCACCGGCATTTCATCCCGCGGAGTCCTCTAACTTGACCGCCATTTCCAGCAGGTTTGTCACACTGTTCCAGTTCCTCGCCGTCCCCGCCTTCTTCAGAGCTGATGCGGTTGTGCGGACCCACGTTCACTCCGCGCAGCATCGCGATTATCGCTGGCATGTCAGCTCCGTCCCCCGGCGGTGGAGTAGCAGTTGCGGGAACCCCAGAAGCCGCCTGAAGGTCACGCAGTTGAGCTTACCTCTTCGAGCTGCGGGCTGCAAATTGGGGATGAGACGATGCCACATAAACAGCGCATCGGTTAGTCGCTGGCGCGGGGAAGGTGTGAAGAGATGGCGGGCGTGTCATCTCGGCTCACCTAACCCGTTGGGAATTCGTGCAGGGGCGCGCCATGGCGTGTTCCGAGGGAGGATTTCCCCACGACCTGCGGGCCAGCGGGAAGACCCGCTGGCTTGCGCGGGTCCGTGAAACCTTCGACATGGAAGACCCATGACGATAGGCTAGCACGAGTGGAACGCACCGGCGAAGTTGGCGGAACTGCCGCCTCCTTCCCGACGCCTCAACGCTGCCTGGCAGAACTCCCATCCGGCGAGCCAGCTTCGGATGCCACGCTCACTCGTTTTTGAGTAGAATGGCATGACGATGCTGGGCGAATCCACAGTTCGCCGGTTGCTCGAACCGTTCGGACTGGCCTTGAGCGGTGAACAAGCCGGCCAGGTGGTCTCTTATTTGGAACTGCTGCTGCGCTGGAACGAGAAGATCAACTTGACGAGTATCCGCGACCCTGTCGAGTGTGTGCGACGGCATTTTGGGGAGAGCCTCTATCTGGGACGCTGCGTGGAGCTAAGCGGGAGGTTGTTGGACATCGGAAGCGGGGCTGGGTTTCCGGGGTTGTGCTTGAAGATCCTGTTTCCGGAACTGTTGGTGACGCTGCTCGAGCCGGTGGCCAAGAAGCGGGGATTCCTCAAGGAGGCGGCCAGGGTGTGCGGAATGAGCGGGGTGGAAGTGCGGCGGGAACGCCTGGAGGAGTTTGCGCGCTTGGCGGGGGCGGCGGGGGCCTATGACTCGGCGACGGCGCGGGCGGTGGGGAACTTCGAGGAGCTTATTCCGCTCGCCGCGCGTTGCCTGAGAGGCGGAGGCCGGCTCTTCCTCTGGCTGAGCCCTCGGCAGGCAAGAGAGATAGGCTACTATGGGAGCGGAATGAAGAGGGTGAAGAGTCTGGGTGTGCCCGGTGGCGCGCAAGGTGAAATCTGGTGGGGAGAGAAGGGTCTTGCAGAGCCGGAGATGGGAGTAGAAACGCGGGCTAATGAATGAACCGGAGCCGGGAGGGGTTCTCTTCTTTGCGAACTTTGCGTGCTTTGCACCTTGGCGTGAAACCGGTTTGGTTTGAAATGGGGGTTATCGGTGCAGCAGTGGCGGAATGTTCCACGTGAAACATAATTGCGCTCAAGCGAGGTCGGCGCCGGATCCAGGGCCACACGTTCCACGTGAAACACCTTTCGCTTGCCTTATTTCCCCGCCTTTGATACATTCGCTCTGACTCTTAACAGGCAGGTGCCTTTGGGACGGGTCATCGCCATCGCCAATCAAAAAGGCGGCGTCGGCAAGACAACTACCGCCATAAACCTTGGGGCAGCCCTCGCTCGCAACGAAATGTGGACCCTGATCATCGATTGCGATCCCCAGGCCAACACCACCGGCGGACTCGGCCTCGCCCGCGATCCAGCGCGCAAGACGCTGTACCACGCGCTCATGCTGGATCTTCCCCTTAAAGAATTGGTGCTCACTACCCCAATCGAGGGACTACACCTCATCCCCTCAAACAAGAATCTAGTCGGCGCCACACTCGAACTTGTGGATCGCCCAGACCGCGAGAAGACTCTGCGCAAGAAAATGGAGAGTTTCCGGAACGACTTCAACTATATCCTTCTCGACTGCCCCCCTGCCCTCGACCTGCTCACTCTCAACGCCCTGGTGGCGGCGGATTCCGTCATCGTGCCCGTGCAGTGCGAGTATTTTGCGCTGGAAGGAGTCTCCGAACTCATCGACACCCTGATCCGAATCCGCCGCTCTCACAATCGCAACCTGGCCGTAGAAGGAATCCTTCTCACCATGTTCGACGAACGCACCAACCTTGCGCACCAAGTACGGGACGATTTGCGGGACTTCTTCGGAGACCAAGTCTTCTCGACCGTAATTCCCCGCAACGTCCGCCTGGCGGAGGCGCCGAGCTTCGGTCAGCCCATCTTCCTTTACGACCCCGACTGCAAGGGAGCGTCGAGTTATCTCGAGCTAGCAAAGGAGGTTATCAGTCATGACGAGAAAGGCGTTGGGTCGGGGGCTGAACGCCCTCCTTCAGACGGTTGAGACCGCCACGGCCGGCCTCGAGCAGGTGCGCCTCGACCTCATTGATCCCAACCCGTTTCAGCCGCGCCGCGAATTCCCGGAGGATTCTCTTGCCGAGCTGGCCGATTCCATCCGGTCGAGCGGCGTCATACAACCTATCCTCCTGCGGCGCAACGTCCCGACCGAAGGCCGGTTCCAGCTTGTGGTGGGTGAGCGCCGCTGGCGCGCCGCCCGTCTCGCCGGGCTTGAGACCGTGCCCGCGATTGTCCGTGAGCTTGCGGACCAGGACGCCCTCGAATTCGCCCTTGCCGAAAACCTGCTTCGCCGCGACCTCAATCCCATCGAGGTGGCCCACGCCTATCAGACGCTCCAGGATGAGTTCCACCTCAGCCATGAACAGGTCGCCGAGCGTCTCGGCATTAACCGCTCCTCGGTCACAAACATGCTGCGCCTCCTGCGCCTTCCAAAAGGCGTGCAGGAGATGATTGCGCGAGAGGAAATCTCCTATGGGCACGCGCGGGCGCTTCTGGCCCTGGACTCCGAAGCCGCCCAATTACGGCTTGCCGCGAGGATTGCACAGCAGGGCCTTTCAGTGCGCGACGTTGAGAGCCTTGTGGCGCCCCGGCAGCCAAAACAGCCTGAGCGAACGAGCGAGGCCAAGCCGCCGATGGACCCCAACGTCCGTGCTGCCGCGCAGGAACTGGAACGAACGCTTGGCACTCGCGTCAAAATCCGTGGCGATGGTCGCCGCGGAGCCATAGAAATCAGCTACTTCTCATCCGAAGATCTCAACAGGATCTACGACTTGATCGTAAGGCAATAGGACCAGAACATAGGCGGGGTCCACAACCCCCGAGGGAGGCAACGATGCCATTCGGCTTAGGAAAGTCCAGGCGACGTCAACTGGCTGATCTCTCCGGCGACTGGGTCGGCTGGCTCGACCCGGGCGTGGAGGTTGAAGGAAAGATGAAAGTGGCCTCCGGCCTCATCCGCGTCAACACCCACTTCAAAGGCGAGATCAATTCTGAAGGCGCGGTGGTCGTCCACGACCAGGGCGAAGTGGACGGCGACATTCGCACCAGGATCCTCAGCGTCACCGGTAAGATCAAAGGGAACGTCCACGCGTCCGAACGCCTGGAGATTAAGGAGCACGGCGTGGTCCTCGGCTCGATTTACACGCCCTGCCTCCTCGTCGATCCCGGAGGCTTCTTCGACGGCCAATGCCACATGCCGACTCCCGGACCTGCAGCCCAGCCCACGCCTGCCCCTGAAGCCAAGAACAACTCTCCGGACGCAGCACGGCCCGTGGAAGACGCCCCGGCGCCGCACTGAGACACCGCTGAGGCGCGGATGCCTCATGCCCTCCATCCCCCGTGCCTCCGCGGAGGACCGCCTTGTGAGCCCGGTGTGCTTTGCGCTCGGCCGTGAACTCCTTCGACCCGTCTCGCCCCAGGTGACGAAGGATCTCCCCAGTTCGTTGAAACAACAACTGCTGAGGTTCCCCGCTTCGCCCTGGACCGTCCGGTCCAGGGCTTCGCTCAGAGTTTGTGACTTTTTTCGATTTTTGGCCATTTGAGAACACTTAAGTCTTTTGTTATCAGTGCCGGTTTTCGGCCAAATTCAAAAAAGTCACGCGCTCTCAGAATGACTGCCTGCAGAGATCTTTCCGCAGCCTGTGAAGCCCCGCTCTTCCCGAGCGGCGGCGAGAATCAGCGCCTAGGCTGCCATATGTCATCTTACGTGTCTAGCCGATACGTCGAGCGGGCCGCCACTTCCAGCGAGCCTCGCAATTCCAGCACGGTCACGGAATGCGCGGGAACTGTGCAGACGAAAGGCAGGCGCTCGAGGGCGAATGTCTTCTCCGGAATGCACTACGCGCTTCACATCGGCCGGATCACCTTCCTCGCCAAACATCTCCAGTCTTCCCGCTGGGTGTTGCTGAACATCCCGCGCGGCAAGTCAGGGGATTTCAACCCCCGGGTGGCGAGCGTCCAAGCCAGCCAAAGGTGAAGGCAGGAGACGCACACACAAGATACAGAGTCTTGGTAAGGCGTCGCAGGGGCAGCCGTTCGGTTTGCCCAGGCCGGCCACCAGGGTCGTCCCTGAGGTGAACGAGAGTCTTTACAAGGCACTACGGGCTGCGGGAAGTCGTTTGACAGGTGTACCCTCGGCGCGGATGCCCAAGGCAATCCGGAAGGGTCTGAGAAGGCGTTGGTCGTCAACTTGCCATATCTGGACGAGCCTCAGGGACCGATCGAGGTGGTCTGCCTTTCATTCTTCGACCGCGGGGCTTTTTGATCCGGTCCTGAACAATGACTCGCTGGCAGTCGATACAGATGAAGTGTAGGCCGCTAGGCGATTTGTTGACGCGCGCCGAACCGCAATGAGGACACAGTATTGGTGCCATATTTTGCTGGCGCGTAGATGGCGATTTTGGACAGCCGTACCGAGCTCTCTATTTCACAGGTCTGGTAATACACGATTCGAGGCCAAGCTGTCAAGAGGCAAGGCGCTCATACAAACAGACTTATCACAGCGCCGGATTCGGGAATCTTCTCAGGGGACTCATATCCTCATTGCCGTCGCGGCCGAGCAGGAAATCGAAGTCGCAGCCCTGGTGGGCCTGGAGAATGTGATCGAGGTACATTTTCCCGTAGCCGCGTGAATAATGAGGGGCCGGCGGCGTCCATTGGGCCAGGCGCGCTTTGATTTCCGCCTCCGGCAGCAACAATTCCAGTCTCTTCCCACGCACATCCAACTCGATCTCGTCGCCGTCTTTGACGATGGCCAACGCAGCCCCTTGGGCGGCCTCGGGCGAGATGTGAACGACGATAGTGCCAAAACTCGTGCCGCTGATGCGGGCATCGCTCAACCGGACCATGTCTTTCACGCCGGCCTTGAGCAATTTGGCGGGGATCGGCAAGTGGCCCCATTCCGGCATGCCTGGAGCGCCCTTGGGGCCGGCGTTCTTGAGGACGAGGATCGAATCTTCCTCGACCTGAAGATGCGGATCGTCAATGCGCGCCAGCAAATCACGATTGTTCTGGAACACCACAGCCTTGCCCTTGTGCCGGAGCAAGTGAGGCGAAGAGGCGGATTGCTTGATCACCGCGCCGCAGGGGGCGAGGTTTCCGCCGAGGACCACCAAGCCTCCTTCGGGGTACAGCGGCTGGCTGAATGGCTTGATGACTTCCCGATTGAAACACGTGGAGCGGGAGATGTTCTCACCCAGGGTCTTGCCGGTGGCCGTGGCGGCTTCCAGGTGAAGTCGCGACGCGATCTCCTTCAGAACGGCGGGCACCCCTCCCGCGTAGCTGAAATCCTCCATCAAGTACTCGCCCGAGGGCTTCACGTTCGCCAGCACAGGCGTGGTGCGAGAGATCTCTTCGAATTTCGAGAGGGGAAGATCGAGGCCTACTCGGCCGGCGATGGCGACCAGGTGAATGATCGCATTCGTGGACCCTCCGAGAGCCATGAGCAGACAAATGGCGTTCTCGAAGGCAGCGGGAGTAAGAATCCGCGAAGGGCGAAGGTCCTCTGCCACGATTTCCACAATGCGCCGCCCGCTCTGCTCGGCGATGGAGAGGCGGCGCGAGTCCGGGGCGGGAATATCCGCCGCCCCCGGCAAGGTCATTCCTAGGGCCTCGGCGAGGCTGGCCATCGTGGAAGCGGTGCCCATCACGGTGCAGTGGCCGGCGCTGCGCGAGACGCAACTTTCAATTTCGCAAAACTCCTCTTCGCTCAGGCGGCCCGCCCGGACCTCTTCCCAAAAGCGCCGTACGTCGGTTCCCGAGCCGAGTTCGGTGCCGTGCCACATGCCGCGCAGCATGGGCCCGCCGGGAACCATGAGCGCCGGCACATCGGCGCTGGCTGCGCCCATCAGCTGAGCTGGCGTCGTCTTGTCGCAGCCGCAAAGCAGCACCACTCCGTCCAAGGGGTAGGCGCGAATGCATTCCTCCACGTCCATCGCCATTAAGTTGCGATAGAGCATGGTGGTAGGCTTCATCAACATCTCACCCAGCGATATCGTGCAGAATTCGAGCGGAAATCCCCCCGCTTCCCAAACCCCTCGCTTGACGGCCTCCGCCACCTGGCGCAAATGCGCATTGCAGTTGTTGAGCTCGCTCCAAGAGTTGCAGATGCCAATAACGGGCTTGCCCGCGAACACGCGCTCGCTGAAGCCCTCGGCGCGCAGCCAGGCCCGATGCGCCACGCCCCAGCGATCGTCTTTTCCGAACCAGTCGCGGCTGCGGAGTTTGAGATTCGTAGTGTTCATAGCCTGATCCCCTTTTGGGCCTCGAGCACGAGAGTCACACCGCCCTAGTACCTGCTGACGAAAGTCCGCGTCATGTTGCGGAGTGCCGGGAAGGTCGGGGCTTCAGCCCCGCCACGGATAACGGCTCATCACTGGGGGCCTTAGCCCCTGAGGCAACATTGCTTCAGGGCCTAAAGGCCCAACTCGTCGGGTTCGCGGAGGCGGCGGGGCTGAAGCCCCGCCCTTCCAAGGGGCCACATCATCACGGCGTATTCCGTCATTAAGTACTAGACGCGTTTTCGGCAGCGGTCCTTTGTAGCCGACTTATTGTCACTTGCTCGGCCTCGCCTTGCCGCTCGAACCCTTCGGTTCGTTTGCTCAAAACGTGCGGTTTTTGCTCAATTCAGGCTCTAAATTGTGCTAAATTGCGCGCAAAACGCATACAAATTGCACCGCTCAAAAAAGTGATGTGCTTTGTTTTCAGGTACTTCTTAGCTTCGTTCCCACTATTTTTCATTTTTTGTATTTCCCTACATTCCCCCATAGCCGGCGCCCTTCGGCTTTCCCTTGCTCCTCGGCGCGCCCCGGCGCTCGCCTACGACAACGTGTCCACCACAAGGCCACCATGATAGGCTATCACAGGTCCGTGAGGTTGTCAAGTGGAAAATGCAGCGAAAATCCACGCACGCGGGGCTGGCGCAGAGCGAAGCTCTGCGGTTTGCGTCGGCAGGCTCGGGCTTGATGAGTAAATGAAGGTGCTCCGGCATCAGAACCCAGCCGATGTGCAGGAAGCCCTTCTCCTGCCGCAGTTGCCGCAGGACATCAACGAACACGCCGCGCCGGCGGGGACTAACAAGGACTTTCAGGCGGCGGTAAACGCTGGAAGTGACAAACTGCAACTGGCCGGGGGCGAAATAACGTCGGGAGACTGACATGGCCAGGGGAGCATACTACATGGGCGGCGAAACGCAGAGCTTTGCTCTGCGCCAACCCGCGTGGCGGTTCATACAAAGTTCATTAAGAGTTCACCTCTGGTCCATTGAAGTCGCAGTGGACCTCAGCCAAACTGGCTGTGGGTGGGCGATGCACCTGTCCAGCCCGTGAGGGCAGGACGCAGCCGTCGCTGCTACATTCAGATATGGAGGACGACTATGACTCTCGATCGAAGATTCAAGATACTTGCACCTCTCGGCCTTGCGCTTTTGGCCGGTTGCTTCACTGCAAACCTCGCAAGCGCACAAGAGGCTTACAGAGGCAGATTCACTTTGCCCGTGGAAGCACGGTGGGGACACGTAGTTCTGCCCCCCGGCGACTACTCGTTCACCCTCGACCATGCCTCGAATGACGGCAAGATCATGGTCCGGCGAGGAACCGGGAACTTGGGCATAATCCTGACCCAAGCGATCCGCGACCGACAGACTTCTGACCAAAGCGCGCTGGTCCTTGTCCGCAGTGGAGGAAACTACACAATCCGTGCCCTGCGGCTGGCAGAACTGGGCATGACTCTCGAATACTCAGTACCTAAGGCTGGGAAGCAACTCATCGTTCAGGCGCCTCAACTCCTCGAACGCATCCCGGTTACAATGGGTGGGTAGTATAGACCGTCGGACGGCCCGATATGGAGGGCAAGCTTTCTTGCACCATCAGCTCAAGTGGAGGACAGGCTTGCCCCCCCCACCGCTTTTCGGGTATCTTTGCCTCTGAGACCCATACGATAGCTTGGAGGTTGGGAAAGCTTGGAGGTAGCCCGCCTTGGTTTACGACAGGAAGATCGTCGCGGCGCTCCGGTGGGCTCCGTTGTTAAGCTTCTGCCTCACGCTGGTGGCGGCGCCCACGTCGCCAAGCCAGGAAAAGGAGATCAATGCGCTGCCTGAAGCGACCTTGAAGGTTTCAACGGTGGTAGTCAACGCCTACGCGATCGTCAAGGACAAGCGAGGCCGTTTGATCCCGAACCTCAATAAGGAAGATTTCCAGCTTACCGAGGATCACGCCCCACAACAGATTCGTTATTTTTCTCGCGAGACAAACAGCCGACTGACCCTGGGCATCATGATTGACACGAGCCCCAGCCAGGAGCAACTGTTGGCAACCGAGCAGGAACAAGCCCGGGCGTTCATCCAGCAAGTGCTGCGCCCCGAGGATTCGGCTTTTGTGCTCCGATTCGACGTAGAGGTTGAGCTGCTTCAGGACTTCACCAGTGAACAGCGCCTGCTTGGGCACGCCATCGACAGCGCAGTCATTAATGAAGGCGGGCACCAGCTTCTACCGCAGCCGCAGGCGGGCGCGAGTGTCGGCGGCACTCACCTTTACGACGCTCTGTACTTGGCCTCCAATGAGCTGATGAAGAGTAATGTGGGACGTAAGGTGCTCATCATGCTCACTGACGGCGAAGACCAGGGCAGCAAGGTGACGTGCGACGGGGCGCTCGAAGCTGCGGAGAAAGCCGATGTCATCATCTATTCCGTGGCCCTCACCGACGACTCATTTTATTGGGCGCAGGATATGGCTTTTAGAGGCAATTCGGTTTTGAAGAAGTTGTCGGAGGAGACGGGGGGCCAGATGGTTCGGGTGAGCCACGCGCGCGACACTGGTGCGGCTTTTCGGGAGATTGCCGACGAGCTGCGTGCGCAGTACTTCCTTGGGTACTCACCCTCGAATAAGCTGCGTGACGGGTCTTTTCGCAAGATTCGTGTGAGCCTGCGCAACCGGAACTGTAGAGCCCGAGTTCGCCGCGGCTACTACGCTCAAGGCAAGTAGATGATCCTGGCACAAAACTCCTGGCAAGCCAGGGTGCCATATTAGCTTGGATTCATAGCGTGAAAGGGGTGTACGAGATAAAAGTGGGGGCTAAGGAGCACGCGAGGCCCAAAAGTCTTCAAATCGACCGGAGAGAATGCAACAGCGCAGGGCAAGGATGGCGTTGGCTCCGCGAACGGACCAGCGCAATCCAGATTGTTTGAGGCGCTCCCCGACGACTGTACGACAACCAGCCTCGACCACCCCGGAGCCCACAAAGAACTTCTTTCCCCGGTATTCGGCGTAGCGCATCTGCGGCGCATTGTTTTCGAAGTAGCACAGTTGTTTGAGCATCGATTTTTTGCTGGGGGCGGAGGCGGCGGGGCTGAAGCCCCACCCTTCCAAGGGGCCACGTTATCACGGCGTATTCCGTCATTAAGCACTAGACGCGCTTTCGGCAGCGGTCCTCTGTAGCCGACTTCTTGTCACTTGCTCGGCCTCGCCTTGCCGCTCGAACCCTTCGCTTCGTTTGCTCAGAACGTGCGGTTTTTCCTCAATTCAGGCTCTAAATTGTGCTAAATTGCGCGCAAAACGCACACAAATTGCACCACTCAAAAAAGTGATGTGCTTTGTTTTCAGATACTTCTTAGCTTCGTTCCCACTATTTTTCATTTTTTGTATTTCCCTACATTCCCCCATAGCCAGTGCCCTTCGGCTTTCTCTTGCTCCTCGGCGCGCCCCGGCACCCGCCTGCGACAATGTGTCCGTAACAAGACCACTACAGTAGGCTATCACAGGTCCGTGAGGTTGTCAAGTGGAAAATGCAAAAAGCGTGCGCCGGCTGGCGCCGAGCGGCTAGCACACGGAGACTCTACTAAGGCGATCCACGGTAGCCTTCAATCTGCAGGAAGGGCTACTACTCTTGCCACACCGATCAGTTCGACGTCTTCTTCCCAATCCCAGAGCTGGACGGTGCGTTCAACATGGTCTTTGGCCCGCTGAAAGGCTTCCTCGACGTCCACTTTGTCGAGCGAATCCAAAGCTCTTTCGATTTGCGGTGAGAGCGACCCATACTCGCTATAGCTACTTGCAGCCAAAGAGGAAAGCTCTGGGTCGATGCCGCCATCAGGCAGCACAACCACCGTGTGCATGTCGAAAAGGTATTCATCCCCGTCTTCCCGCTGAACTCGCGAGCGCACGGTGAAATTAAACTGGTAGCCTGCTTTGGGGGCAGCAGAATCAACTCCATTTGCCGGAATCATCCGAACGGTTGTGTGTCCACCAAAACTGTAATCTCCCACGTGGCGCAGCATGGCGTCAATGAACGGATGCCCGAGGGCGAGGAAATCCGCCTGGGAATTACGGATTGCCGTTGCGCGGTCAAACGTGGCCATCCGGTAGCGCCCATCAAGGCCGTACTCTTTCATCGCCTCGGGTGTTAGGAATTCATAGAATCCGTCTTTGCGTTGCACTTGCCGGCGTTCGCGGGCCAGAAACTGCAGCGTGAAGTCTTCCAAGTCCCTCAAGCTTACGGGGCTGGCCAGGGCCTTTTGGTAACTGTCAAAGCTATAGCTTGAAGCATCCTTAAACAGGCTCTGGGTGGCAATCTCGAAGGCTTCTTGAGCCCGCCGCACGGCCGCTTGGATTTCCTCTTTGGTCTGTTTATTCAGCGTGCCATCCACCAGAGCCCGCTTATAAATTTCGTCCGGCTCGATCTCCGTTTCCAGTTGCCAATTCAGGCTGGCGATCAATTCCTCGGGGTTTTCGCCGGTCACCTGCTGGAGGGCCTGCGCCGCCACGCGCAAACGCTGTTCGAAATAGGAGCGCACGGTGTCCTCCACCGTATCTTTGGCGCGGAGGTTGTAAATCTGGACCACTTTCTGCTGACCGTAGCGGTAGACGCGCCCCACGCGCTGCTCGTAACGCATGGGATTCCAAGGAAGGTCGTAATTCACCACGATGTAGCAGAACTGGAGGTTAATGCCTTCGCCGCCGGCCTCGGTTGAGACCATGAACCGCACTGTGGGGTCTTCGCGGAAGACGCGCTGGCTGCGACGTTTGCTCTCCGCTTCCGGCGTCTTGCCCTCCAGTTCCATGTCGCCGTTAATCAGGACTACGGTGTTTGCTCCGTACCATTTTTCCAGTCGCTCTTGCAGGAATTCCTGGGTACGGCGGTATTCCGTGAAGATCAGCACCTTGGCGCCCGGCGTTTCCGTGTCAATCTTCTTCAGCAGATCGCGCAGGCTGTCGATTTTCTTTTCGCGCGTCACCGGAATGGCCAAGAGCTTCCTGAGAGTCCTGATTTCGTCCTTCAGAAACTCGCGGTCGGTCTTCAGCACCACGTCCCGTTCGTCAAGTTCGCCCTGGAAGCGCTCATCGCGGTCCTCTTCCTCTTCTTCCGGGAGCTCCTCCAGCTTTTTCCCCAGGCGGGCGAGGCGTCCTTCCAGCGCCGCCTTGATGGCCTGGAACGAACTGGCATTCAACTTCTGGAAAGTGGTCAGGATGAATCCCACGGCGCGCTTGTGCATGGGGTCTTCAATTTTTTCAATCGAGTTGTAACCCGTGCGGATGTAATCCTCGACGGCGCTGTAAAACTCCTTTTCGTCGGGATACATCGCGAAGGGCAAGGGATGAGTCATGCGTCCCTTGAAGACCACCTTCCCTTCTGCGTCCGTCACCCGCAGCTTCGGCGTGCGCAGGATCAACTGGGAATAAGGCACCGCGCCGGGTTCGCGGAAGAGGGGCTGGTCGGTGAGTGTGGAAAAATCCACCTTGGACTCGAGCAGCCGCACGAGGTTCATAAAGCGGCTGTGGTCGGGATCGCCCGAGTGAGGTGTGCCGGTCAGCAGCAGCAAGGCGTCCGTGTAACCGCGCAGGGCTTCCGCCAGTTGATAGTTCTGCGTCCGGTCGGTTTTTCTCCCGTATTCCTTGGCGCTCAGCCGGTGCGCCTCGTCAAATATGATCAGGTCCCAGGGGCGGTTTTCCAGCAGGATGCGCTTGTGCTCCTTGCGCTTCAAGCGGTCGAGCGAGGCGATGGCGCGGGCGCGCAGGTCCCAGATTCGCGGGTTGGTGGCCGTGAAGTCGCGGCCGAAAATCTCAAAATCGTCGGCCTGAAACTTGTCCTTGAATTCTTCCTGCCACTGGCGGGTAAGTCCTGCCGGCGTAATGATGAGAGTTCGATTGGCGTAACCGCGCTGAAAGAGCGCCTGCCAAACCATGCCCGCTTCAATGGTCTTGCCCAGGCCCACTTCGTCGGCCAACATGAAGCGCCGCCGGGGACTGGAAACCACGGTATACGCCGTGAAGATTTGATGAGGCAGAATCTCCGTGCGGGCGTTCGAAAGCTGCCCGCCCTTGTTCGTGGTCAGGAAGCGCGCCGCCATCTGCCGCAGGTCGAATTTCCAGGCTTCCTCCCATTGGCCCGCCTTCGCCCGTTCCAGCGGCGTGGGGCAAACCTCCACTTCGTCCAGGCTCAGAATGAAGTTTTCCGAGCGGAAAGGCGGGAGAGAAAAAACGGAGGGGTTGAATTCAACCTTGCAGAGACCGTCCCGGGCTTTGTACACCTTGCCGACCCCGTAATCCCGGTACATGGAGTTCAGGCTGCGAACGTGCGTGCCGAGTTCGACGGTAGCCGTGTTGTGGTTGAGATTAGCAGGGCTTTCCACAGTCATGCATTATACCCCGCAATCATTAAAGATCTATCGCGGTGGTGGCCTCTCGGTTTGATCTAACTTCCGCCTTTATCCACCCTGACGATGGCCTGATAATAAAGGGCTCGCAAATCGCGTGTCTGGCCTTCTACGGCCACGCCACCTAACGGTTGCCAGCCGGCACTGATCGCCTTTTTGACAGTTTCTTGGAGTAGCTCTTTGCTGCTAGCACAACATATGAAATAGTCGGTGATCATTGGTGGTCACCTCTTATGCGTAAGATTTTCAAGCTTGTGCGCCCGGTTCGAGGGTGACCGTCATGTGATTAAGGGCGGAAGTCCTCGGCACGATTTGGGATTATACACGGCCGCAGCGGCGACTTTACGTCGCCACAAGGTCCATTATACCCGGCAATTCTCAGCTACCCATCGCAGGGACTCTACTGAGCCGGCGCTCACCCACACAAACTATTCGGTCTGCTCATCCTCGTCCTTGCCCCGCGCGCGTAGAGCTAGGAGTTCGCCGTAGTAGTTGACAATGTGCTTGAGCTCCTTGCCTGAGATACTCCAGACTGCTGAAACTGCCTCGGCGAGGTCCATTTCGACACCACCCAATCGGTGGCGATTCTCTCGCTCTGTTGCATTTTCGTGACATGCCCGCGATATGCGGACGATCTCGCTGTGGATATTGTCCTTCGGTCGGTATTCTGGTAGTAGGAGGCGAGAAACATCGGTGGGAAAATATCGCTGCGTTTGCACCCCGACGGACGCACTATGGAGGGCAGCGCGAGCCGGAAGCGAATTCAGCAAACCGGCCTGAAAATAGGCCTCGTTCTCCTCTTGGCAGGCAATAAAAAGCAATGTGTGATCAGGCATGACGGGCCGCGGTGGCAACCCTCCAAAGCTTTTCGGACCAACGACTGCACACTGGAACATTTCAGTTAGGTCTTTGAATACCACTTTGTAGGGCGATAATAAGTACCTGCCAGTATTGCCCACGACATAAAACTCGGGCCGCTCGTTATAGAGCTGCTTGTAACCGCTCCGCGCCTTCAACTGTTTCTCGAACCGCTTGAAGAATTCGAAAGTGAGGGGAGTCTTCCGCCGCATCTCGGCGGTTTCCACCGGCTCCGAGAAGTCCTCCGCATAGTGCGGAATTATGATCATGGCGGAAGGGTTGGCCCGCCATGCTTGCACATCTCGGCCACGTAGGAGTGGAAAAAGAAATACGTCCTCCACCGGGGCGGTCACAGATTGTACCCTCGTCTTCCCAACATCACTGAGGTTTCGGATAACGGCGCGGTGCCCATCTGTCTTCACGGATTCAACCCAAAAAACTCCATTAAGCCATGTACACGATCCCGCGTACGTCCGGCCCATGATGTCCGGGGATCGGTCGCCAATGACCTTCCGCAAAAGAGGAAACGCTCGGCTCGATGCAGTGAGCCACGTGCTTTCGGGCACGCTGGGCTCCACGGGAGCTGCAAGCCAGTCGCGAATATTGATGTCCTTTAGCACCTCGCTGAGCGCGGCTTCCTCCACCGTAGAGCGCGGCGAATCTGGCAACCAAAGACGGTAAGGAACCGGGTACTTTGTTGGAGCGCCTTTTTGGGCAGTTAGGACAGCCGTGCGGTTTATTGCACTTTCGAACGGGAGCAAAAGAGACAAATCGGAAACGCTTTTTACTCGGAAAGGTTTTCCATCCCCGCAAGAGAAACGGCGGAACCCCTCGTTGGCACCAGTTTTGAAAACCGACTGCGTGATAACAAAGCCTAATGACCCACCGTTGGCCACGTAGTGATCTAGGCAAACGTAGGCAAACAGGGCTGACAGCTCCTTCTTGACGTTGCCAAGGCGCGCGCCGCGAGTGGCCCGTTCTCTCAGCCTGTATTGGTCCCAAAGCTCGATAGTGCCCTCGCGGTACTCAACGGGCAGGCTTTCCCAATTCACCCACGGCGGGTTGCCGACGACATAGTCAAACGACTCCAGCCCTTCGAAGAGCGGCGCGAAGTTGTTCTTGATAATCCTCGCCCAAATACCATTTTTGTTTTCTTTGTCCAGACGTACTAGTTCTTTGTATAGGGCAATGTGCGCGTCGGTGGCTTTGATGTTCAGACCTTCGTCGCGGCAACGGGAAAGGAATTCGTTGGACGCGTAAGCATTCTTCACGCAAGCCTCAAGCAATTGCGCATATGTCGCAACATCTTTGGGATTCTTGGCGATTTCTTTAGGAACCAGCAAGTGGGGCGGCTTCATGGCGCTGCACGGGACCTTCGCGACTTTGCCCTGCCCACCCGTGAATAAATCCCCATACTCCGCCGGAGTCATAATGGAGTCGCACAAGTAAACGGGAATTTCGACGGCCTCCACGTGTCGAATCAGGTCCTTGATCGCAACCAAGTAATTTGTCCGCGCCGCCATTACAGCAAGTGGGTTCAAGTCGAAGCCAATCACGTTGGCCAGAATCTTCTTCAGCAAGTCACCTTCGTCATAAGCGCATTTTTCGCGGTTCAGGTCGTACCAGCGGCGGATGCGGTTGATGGCCATTACGAGGAACGTGCCCGAGCCACAGGCCGGATCGAGCAGCCGCTTTTCCGGGTCGCCTTCGTAGCCGAGTTCGTTCAACACGTGTTCCGCCAACCAATCGGGCGTGTAATACTCACCCAGATCGTGCCGCACGGATTTGGGGAACAATTGCTGGTAAAGCTTTTTGAGCAGGTCGCGGGACTGCGCCGGGTCCTCTGAAAAAGTGCCGGGATTATAAAGGTCGAGCTTCGTCACCATCGCCCGCACAAGCTTCTCCACCGGCGCGCTCCACGCTGCGAGATACCAGGCGAAGAGGTCGCCCTCCAGGAAGTTCGTGATGCCGAGCGTGTGAAAGACGCCGCCCTGTTCCAACTCTTCGAGCTCGCGCTTGAGTTTGGCGGAGCTGTTAGCGCTCTGGAGCTTTTCCACCTGCCGGGTCATCCACGGGTTGAAAAAGCTCACGATCTCTGAGGCCAGTAGTTTGATCAGGATGGCGTAATACGTGTGAACCGCAAACAGAAGCTGGGCGGGCTGCGTTTCGCCCTCCACCAGGTAAAACTCGGCCAGCCTGTTCAGCTTGTCGGAGAGGTTTTCCACATCGTAACCGCAAACCTCGCCAAACAGAATTTTCCACTGGTTGAAGAACACCTGCGCCTTGGGATTCGTGGTGTTCAGGATCTCTTCGTAAAGGGCGCGCACCCCCTCCTGCGCCGTCTGGCTGTCAGACCCGAAGTCACCATGCAGGTATTCCGGCTGGTACGGTTTGCCCTTCTGCCCCAGGTTATACAGCGCCCAAAGGAATCGTTCGGTAGAGTAGCGGTTGACTTCCAGGGGCTCCTGGTCCGTCCACTTGTCATCCCGGAAACGGAGAAAGATGAAGAACTTCCCGTCTGTCCCCACGCCGAACATGCTGTTCCATTGCCGGTTTTCTTCGCGGCGCATGTCGTAAAAGCGCTTCTTGAGCTGATCAATCACCGCCTTGTTGGGGGCCGCGTCCTTGTTGGGTGAAAGCTTGCCCGGCTCTTTGTATTCCACAATCACACTGCCGTAAACGGAATCAGGACGGCCCGTCGCAATTGTGACGTTGTGGTGGCCCTCGAGGGTGATCTTGGCGTCGCCGGCAAATTTCTTGAGTGCGGCGGCCACGTCGATTTGCAGGTCCATTTCCGACCTGGCTAACGCCGCCGCCTTCTGAATCTGCTCAGCAATAACAGCCGCGCTGCGAGTAACGATTTCATCCAGAGATGGCTGACTTCGGGAATCTGCCGGGCGTTCCATTGCGGGTCCACCTCAAAGCGGGGTTGTCTTCCAAGCTACAGCGGCGTCGATTCTACACCCGATGACCAATCCATGAGCAGAATTCCGTCCAGTGCGGCTGTGGCTTTGTTCCACAAAGTACTTGACAAACATTTGCCCTGGCTGTATAAACGCTCCATGACTTGCGCGGGGCCAGTTCGCTCACGACATTCCAGGGCGGCGGCCATGCCTGCCCACGCCATCGACGATTTGCGCTTCATCCGCGAGACCATGGAAAGCGCCGCTTCCTTTACCGCCGTTCCCGGTTGGGGCGGCGTCATGATCGGGATCACGGCCCTGGGGGCCGCCCTGGTTGCCTCGCTGCGCGCGCCGGTGGGGTGGTGGGTTTCGGTCTGGGGGCTCGAAGCCCTGTGCGCGTTTGCGGTGGGGGCGTCGGCGGCTTTCTGGAAGGCGCGCAGGGCGCAGACGCCGCTATTTTCCAGGCCGGGCCGCAAGTTTGTGCTCGGTTTGCTTCCGCCCATGTTGGCGGCGGCGGTGCTGAGCGCGGTGGTTTATCGCGCCGGGGCATTTTACCTGCTGCCGGGCATATGGCTGCTGCTTTACGGCGTGGGCATCGTAACGGGAGGGGCATACTCCGTAAAAGTCGTGCCGATGATGGGCCTGTGCTTCATGTTCGCGGGAATGGTGGCCCTGCTCAGCCCTCCTGCCTGGGCCAATTCGATCATGGCGGCGGGATTCGGCGGGCTGCACATTGTCTTCGGGACGATTATTGCCAGGAGGTACGGTGGCTAGAGAGAATTCCAAGGCCGCAAGCCGGGCTGCGGGGGCGAGCCAGCTTGTGCAGCAGGTTCGGCAATTGCGGAGCAGAGCGCCGCGGGGCTCGCCCGTTGAAGTGGATCGTCTGATTCACGAACGCTTTCGACTGGGCATGGTCAGCGCCCTGGCGGTGAACGAATCACTCAGCTTCAACGATCTGAAGAAATTGCTCAAGACTACGGATGGGAATCTGAGCGTGCACGCCCGCCGGCTCGAGGAGGCGGAGTACGTGATTTGCGAGAAGTCTTTCGTAGGCCGTGTCCCGAAAACCGTCTACCGGCTGACCGCGGCCGGCCGACAGGCCCTGGAGCGATATCTGGATGACATGGAGGCGTTGATCCATTCCATGCGCCCGCGGTAATTGCACGGGCGGAAATTTTTTTGAGCGAGTGCTTTGTATGACAAAGTCCTTTGAGCACGTGGCAGTTGAAGTGCCATCTCGGGTTGTGCCAGGGCGGCCTCCAGGGCCACCCCTACGTCACGTTGTTGCCACGCCGCACGAAAGGGTTGAGGCAGGCGGGGAATCTGGCCCCTTGATTCATGCCGCAATCATTATGGACGGCAGCGGCCGCTGGGCGGAAAGGCGCGGCCTGAGGCGCAGCGCCGGACACCGCGCAGGGGTAGCCGCGGTTTGCCGTTCCGTCCAAGCCGCGCCCGGCCTGGGGATCGGGACGTTGACACTGCACGCCTTTTCTGCGGATAACTGGCAGCGCCCTGCGTATGAAGTCCACGAGCTGATGAGTATTTTTACGGAGTTCCTGCGCAGCTCCGTGGAGGGGTGGGTGAGCGCCGGAATAAGAACCAGCGTCATCGGACGCCGGGATCGGATCGAGCCGTCGCTGGTCGCGGCCATCGAGGCTGCCGAGGCCGCGACGCGGGAGGGGCCTGGCTTGCACCTCCGCCTGGCGATTGATTACTCAGGCCGCGAGGCGATACTTCGAGCGGCGCAAACTCTGCCGGAGGGTGAAGAAGCCACGCCGCTGGAGTTTGGGCGCTTACTTGGCGCCGACGGGCGCCACGCGGAGCTGGTCCCCGAGCTCGATCTGCTGATTCGCACTGGCGGCGAGCAGCGATTGAGCGATTTCATGCTGTGGGAGTGCGCTTACGCGGAACTTGTCTTCACGCAGCGTCTGTGGCCCGACTTCGATGCGGAAGACCTCGAGGCGGCGGTGCGCGAGTTTCATTCGCGAGATCGGCGTTTTGGGCGTGTTGAAGAGACCGTCGCGGCTGGGTCGTGAGTTTAGCGTTGGCCCATTGGCCTTCGCCATTTTGACTTTCCCGTATTCCCCTTCTTTCGCCAGCCGCCGCCATTGCCGGCTGGCGCAGACACCTGGGGTTTGGTGTCTGCGGCGTCCCGCGGTCCATGTGGAGGACCGGCGCTCCCCCTCTTAAACCGTGCGCGGCTGCCTCCAAATTCAGCTGCTCATAATCGGACAGGACCTCCTGGCGAACCGCAACTGTCCCTTCGGGACATCGCAGACCCCACACAACAGGGTCTGCGCCAGCCTGCCGTTTGCCTGCGGCCCTAGTTGCAGGCTAATCTATTCTCACACTAGTATTTTGAGCGGGGAGGGATCGCGATGACAAATGAGCTAAAAGGCAAGGTCGCTGTGGTCACAGGCGCGTCACGCGGCATCGGTTATTGCATCGTCGAAAGGCTGCTCAAAGAAGGCGCGAAGGTGTACATCTGCGCGCGTGACCCGCAGATTCTCGAGAGGTCGCTCGAGGCACTGCGGACACTTGGCAAAACCGCGGTTGAAGGCATGACGGCGGATGTGGGCCGCTATGAGGATTGCCGGAAGCTGATCCACACAGCCGCCCGGCATTTCGGAGGCATTGATATTCTTGTGAACAATGCCGGAATCGGGATCATGAAGCCCGTGGATCAGCTCACGCCCGAGGAGTGGGATGCCACGATTCACACCAACTTGTCGGGAGTGTTCTACTGCTGCCGAGAGGCCATCCCCTTCATGCGCCAGCGAGGGGGAGGCTACATCTTCAACATTTCCAGCTTGGCTGGAGTGAATCCTTTCCCCGGCGGCAGCGCTTACAATGCCTCGAAGTTTGGGCTCAACGGATTCAGCGAGGCCATGATGCAGGATGTTCGCTACGACGGCATTCGCGTAAGCTACATCATGCCCGGCAGCGTGGATACGGATTTTGGGGGACCTCCGGGCAGCAGGACCCATCATAGCTGGAAGCTCACCGGAGAAGACATCGCCAAGGCAGTGGTTGACCTATACACGTACCCCGCGACGACGCTCGCCAGCCGCATCGAGATGCGGCCTTCACAGCCGCCGCGCAAGAAATAGAGCCGGCGCGCGGGTTCACCACCCCCTGGCCCCCGCCTCAGAGAGGAGGGGAGTTTGTGCTCCGGCACATCGCCATGGAGACGGCGAGTTGCTGTGCCCACTCCCCTGCTTGGTAAGGAGGGGCGAGGAGGAGTTGCTCCTTTACTTCAGCAATAGGATGAATCCATCTCACGTGGCTGGCCGCTTGCAATGGGACGATAACGTCTGTGATTTGAGGGCTGTGGGTGCGAGGAGCGCCCATGTCCACTCGGGCTGACGAACAAAACGCTATGCTCCTGCGGGAAGCTGTGGCAAAATCCTTGAGCGGCAGACCATAAGTCAGTTCGGCCCCCAAAATGCGTGGATGACAGCGTGGGAGGGCGAGTAGGGGCACTTTGTCGCTGTGACCCGCGAAAGGAAGTGAGAAAATGCGCACTCTGTTGGGCTGTTCGGGACAAGTCGCGTTGGGCAATCTCAACCGCGATACGCAGCAAAGGCTGGGACAGGTCGAAGCGACTTGGCTGGAATTTGTCCCCGAGTCCGTGTCGCTGGAGATTCGCCATGTCCAACCTGACGACCGGCCTGTGCTCCCGGAGATCGTGCGGGAATTAGTCGACTTTCTCAGTCAACTGTCCGACGGCGAACGCGCCGAGGTGGCGGGGGGAACCGTCTACTACCAGGATGCCGTCAAAGGACAGTACGTTAGGGTCAGGGTTTGGAAAGGTGGGTTCTTAACCATTTCCTGGGCTCGGCCGGATTACGAACACGCGGACTGGGAACGATATCGCAGCCAGCCTGTCTCGGTTGTGCCCGAACCCTACCAACGGCTGAACGGCAAGTTCAGCTTCGAGGGGGTTCCCTCCGCTGCGGATGACATTCGCGAACTTCTGGAGCGAACGGCGGGCCTCTATTCGGAAGGCGATTTTGAAATTGTTGCCCGCGTTGATCGAATCGAGGTCTCCCTGCGGGACGTGAATGCGAGCGTGTTACCCCTCGTTTACGCGCTCCAGGTGCTCGCGAAGCCGGGCACGCTGGAAGGTGAGATCGACGTTAGTTCATTTCGGGCTGGGGATCTTGAAGAATGCTGCCGTTTTGCCTTCCGCACCGGCGAGGCATGGTTGGTGAGGCCGGCGTTGTGGCAAAGCTGTGCAGAGGGAGAATAGCAGAAGAGCGAAAATAGAAAATCGAAAATGGAAAACCAGAAACCAGCGGTTGGCCTCGTAGTCCACCTTCAAAGCGCCTGACCCGCTTTCGATTTTCCATTTTCGATTTTCTGACTTTTACGCTGAGGTGAGTATGGATTACGGATTTACGGAGTACCAAAGGGCCATCCGAGATCTTGCCCGCGAGATCGCCGACAAGGAAATCCGGCCGGTGGCGGCGGAATATGACCGCGAGGCCAAGTTTCCGTGGCCGATCGTGAAAATACTCGCGCAGACCGACCTGTTTCGAGTTTTCATTGATGAGAAATACGGCGGGCTGCCGGAGGGGACTCCGATCATGAACATGGTGATCGTGACGGAAGAACTCTCCAAGGCCTGCGGCGGCATCGCGCTCAGTTTCGCGGGCACCGCGCTGGGCGCGCTGCCGATTATCCTTTCCGGCAGCGAGGAGCAAAAGCAGAAATGGCTGCCGGACGTAGCCGCCGGCAAGCGACTGGTGGGCTTCGCGCTTACCGAGCCACAGGCTGGTTCGGATGCCGCAGCGGTGCGCACCACGGCTTTGCGCGATGGCGACCACTACGTGCTGAACGGCACCAAACAGTGGATCACCAACGGCGGCGAAGCAGAACTCTACTCCGTCATCGCGCTCACCAATCCCGCCAAGGGCCCGCGCGGCGCGTCCTGCATCGTGGTCGAGAAGGGCACGCCGGGCTTCAGCTTCGGCAAGAAGGAAGACAAATTAGGAATTCGCGCCTCTGCCACCCGCGAACTGGTCTTCCAGGACTGCCGCGTGCCGGTGGAGAACTGCCTGGGACGGGAAGGTACGGGTTTCATAACCGCCATGCGCACCTTCGACGTCTCGCGTCCCGGAGTGGGCGCACAGGCGGTGGGGATCGCGCAAGGAGCTTTCGACCTGGCGCTCGAGTACGCCTGCACGCGCAAGCAGTTCAACGCGCCGATCGGCTCTTTCCAGGGACTGCGCTTCCTGATGGCCGACATGGCGATGAAGATTGAGGCGGCGCGCGCGCTCGTCTATGCTACGGCGCGCTACATCGATACCCAGCCCAAGGAGCGGCCGACGCTCTACTCCGCCATGTGCAAGTGCTTTGCCTCCGACGTGGCCATGGACGTCACCGTGGACGCGCTTCAGATCTTCGGCGGCTACGGGTACATGCGCGACTACCCGGTGGAAAAGTATATGCGCGACGCCAAAATCACGCAGATCTACGAAGGCACCAACCAGATCCAGCGCGAGGAGATGTCCAAAACGCTGATCAGCGGCTTCCACTCGAGACGCTCCGCCGGTGATGCCCGGGCTGCGTAGGAAAAGCAGAAATCAGAAATTAGAAATTAGAAACTGGAAACTGGAAAATAGAAACTGGGCCGTGGGAATTGCAGTCTGGAGAACGACCCCAGATTTTCCCATTTTCTATTTTCCAATTTCTAATTTCTGCTTTGGTCACCATGGTTACAAAATCACAAAGCGCCCTTCCGGTGCCGGCCGCGGCTATCGCTTTTCGGCCGGATTATCTCGATTTCCGCCGTGGCATCCATGTGGGAAATCTCGAGGATAACGAGCGGATCACGCGCATTCTGAAGCTGGCGCTCGAATCCCGCTACGCTCAGCCCTTCGTGACCGAACGCTGGGGGCGGGGAGTTTACTGGCAATGGATCGGCTACCTGCCGCGAGCCAATCGCGAAGCCATGCCGCTTTCCTCGCACGTCAGTTTCGGCTGCTCGAAGTTCTTCATCAGTGTGGACACGGAAGAGAAGCTCTTCAAGTGCGGCATGCAAGTGGAGCGGGGGTATGTGAAAGCGCCGCGCGACTACCGCGAGTGCCAATTGCAATCCGATTGGGACTGGCACCGATTGCTTGGCGCACTGAAGCTGCGAAGCCCCATGGAGCACGAGCTCAAACGCTTGGTGCGGGAAGGTTTTATGCTCCGCGGCGGCAGTTGGGAAAGCGAGTCCCCGGGCCTTGATCGCAACAGTTTTCCTTCCATGACGAAACTTCGAGGGCTGCTGAAGGCTGCGCCCGCAGCGCACTGGGCGGGATTTCAACTCTATTATCCGATGACCGAAGGTGAGGTTGGGGCATCAACCGGACTCGACCTCGTCGAGTCCATGCTCGCAATCTTCCACGAAGTCACCCCTGTCATGAACCTCTGCATGAAGGTCCAACTCACGGAGGAGTGAGCGTCCGGCAGTAGGGAGTCGGCGCCAAGGCGGAGGCCCTCCGCAAATCAGGCGCCCCTTTAGTCAAAGACGGACGTCGGGGACGACTTCTCTTTCGAGGGTGACTTCTCCTTCGCGGACGACTTCTCCTTCGCGGGCGATGGCTGACGGGAGGTGCGGGGCGTCTTGGTCTCAGCGGACGATGGTTTCCCTCCGCCGAAATGATACACAATGCCTATCGTGTATTGGATATTATGCGCGTTGCCGCTGATCGGAAAGTACGCGTTCGAGGTTGGGGTGATACCGTAAGGCAAGCCGAGCATTGGGGAACCGGTGAGGTGGTCGCGCACGTCAATCCGTGCGCCCCATTTCTCCGTTAACTGATAATCAAGGCCCCCGCCGATGTTAACGCCCCCGTGGCCTTCGGAGCTCAACTTGGCTACGGCCGCAGAAGCGCCGAACCCGTGAGACTGAGCGTAACTCACCGCGGCACTGGTAGGCGAATAGCGGTCGTATTCGGGACCCGCGACGAAGTAAGGACGAATATTCCGATAGGTCGACGGCGAGTGCACCACAATGTCGGCGCTGAACCTGTTGTCCCTCAGGCCGTACGATGCTGTGGTCGTCGGGTTGGTGTTTTGATTGGTTAGTTCAAGATTATTTTGGCTGAGGCCGTAGGAAAGTTCGAGGCCGAAGATTTTGCTCCTCTTCAGCGGCAGTTCAAATCCCACGTTCCCTCCTCCACCGCTCGCATACTTCGAGGTAAAGGGGATATAAAGCAGATCAAAGGACCTGGCGTCACCGAGCGCGTTGGCACCCCCCGAAACAAAAACCAGACTATTCTGCGCCTCGCCCACAGTGGCAGTGAGGCCGAGCGCCGCTGCTACGATCAAGCCTTGCAGGAATCTCTTCATGGTCATATCAGGTCAAGCCTCCCAAGTGTCTGGAACTCAAAGTGCTTCGATGCGTTGTGTTTGTCGGAAGTTGGTTCAGTTGCGCAAACCACCCCGGAAAAAACCACAACCATAGAGTCAACTCTGGGGGTGCCCCGGTAACGGCGGAGCACCACTAGCCTAACAGTATGCTGCTGAGAATGCAAGAAAACGAGCGCGCTCTGTGATAAACCGCTTGCCTCCTCTGACGCTGCCGAGTAGCATTTCTCTGTGGGTTTAGCAGGCCGGCGAAGAGTGCCTGCGAGCTGTCATTCTGAGCGAAGCGAAGAATCTCCGCACGAATCTGGGGGTTCGGGTGGCCGACAACACTCCTTCATCATTTTCCTCAATAACCCCGCTGACGGTTCTCAGCGAGGAAGAACGGATGTTCCAGGTGGCGGCGCGCGAATTCGCCGAAAACGAAATCCGCCCGCACGTCGAGACGATGGACCGTGAGGGCGTTTTCAATCACGAGTTGCTGGGGAAATTCTTCGAGCAGGGGTTTATGGGCCTGGCCGTTCCGGAAGCTTACGGGGGCAGCGGGGGAACATTCTTCATGGCCACTTTGGCGATCGAGGAGTTCTCGCGGGTCGATGCTTCAGCAGGCGTGGTGGTCGACGTCCAGAATACGCTGGCGAACAATGCCCTGGAGCGCTGGGGCAGCGAAGCGCAGAAGCAGAAATACCTGCCGCGCCTGGTGCGAGACACCGTGGGTGCGTACGCCCTCTCGGAAGCGGGTTCCGGCAGCGATGCGTTTTCGCTTGCTGCCCGTGGCCGCCAGGATGGCGACCACTTCGTTTTGAATGGGCGAAAGCTTTGGATCACCAACGCCAAAGAAGCCGGATTGTTCATTGTCTTTGCGAACGTCAGTCCCGAACTCGGCCACAAGGGGATCACAGCATTTATCGTTGAGCGCGACACACCGGGCTTCAGCGTGGGCAAGAAGGAAGACAAGCTGGGCATCCGCGCCTCTTCAACTTGCGAATTGATCCTGGAAGATTGCCGCCTGCCCCGGGCGAATGTGCTGGGGGAAGTGGGCAAAGGCTACAAGTTGGCGATGGAAACTTTGAACGAGGGGCGCATCGGCATCGGCGCACAGATGCTCGGCGTGGCGCGCGGCGCCCTTGAACACGCGATCGCCTATGCCAAAGAACGCAAGCAGTTCGGCAAGCCTATTGCCGAATTTCAGGCCATCCAGTTTCAGCTTGCCCGGCTGGCCACGGATGTGGAAGCGGCGCGGCTGATGGTTTACAACGCCGCCCGACTCAAAGACGCACGGCTGCCGTTCCTGAAAGAAGCCGCCATGGTCAAGTATTTCTGCTCCCAGGTGGCCGAGCGCGTGGCCTCTGAATGCCTCGAAGTGTACGGCGGTTACGGCTTCACCAAGGACTATCCCGCCGAGAAATACCTCCGCGACTCGAAGATTGGAAAAATCTACGAAGGCACGTCGTTCATGCAGCTCCAGACCATCGCCAAGTCGATTCTGGGGTAATGCGGCGCCGCTCCCTCGCTTTAGTTTGGGAAGGGCGGGGCTTCAGCCCCGCCGTGACCGGCAACTCCCTCTCCCCCGACCCCCATAGGCGCTAGAATAAGCCCGTCACCCCACGCCAAGCCGCATCAGCGGCGCAAGAATGTGGCCCACGGCGCCAGCCGTGGGATCGCGGCACACAGAGAGCACGCTGAGCCACGTGGTGGCGACAGAAGATCTGCGATCATCAAGACAGCTCTGTCGCCCCTCCCGGGGCTTTTCAGGCGCATCGTCCCTGCTTTCTCCCCACGGCTGTCGCCGTGGGCCACATTCTTGCGCCCGCCCCGGCGGGCTGCAGGACCCGATCGAGCCTATTCTAGCGCCTATGCCCCCCCCTCTTCCCTGTTTCCTATTCCCTGTTCCCTACTAAGCGTTCATCACCTTCTCGAACGCCGCCTTGAATTTCTCCATATCCTCATGCGAGCCTACTGTCACGCGGACGTGCGTTGGCCAGATGGGCCAGACTCGCCCAATGTAGACGTTTTCCTTGGCCATGGCCGCCACAAATTCCTGCCCCGGACGCTTCACATCCACCATGAACTTGTTGGAAACCGAGGGAATAAACGAGTAGTTCTTCCGGGTCATCCAATCGAAGACGTCGTTTCGGATGTCGGCGATAATCTTGCGGCGCTCGGGCACAACATTCTTGGCGCAGAGACTGGCCGTGGCTCCCACCATGGCGGTGACGGGCATCGTCGGCATGCCGTATTCTTTCAGCTTCTCCAGCAGGTCAGGGCGGCCGAGCGCCACTCCGGCGCGCAGCCCCGCCATGCCATAGATCTTGGAGAAAGTGCGCAGCATAATCACGTCTTTATCCGCGGCGGTCAATCCCACCGATGAAGGTTCTCCACTGATGTGAATGTAGGCTTCGTCGATCATCACCACCGAGCCGGCAGGCTTATTGGCCACCAGCCATTCGATATCCGACTTGCTGGTGATGGTTCCTGTCGGATTGTTGGGATTACAGACGTAAATGAGCCCGGCGTCCGGCGAGGCCGCCGCCATGGCTCTCACGTCGTGCGAATAATCCGGACGCAAAGGGACGTGGATGACCGGCGCGCCAATGAAGCTCGCCGCCTTCTCGGGAGCCTCGTAGCTTGGATCGGCGATCACGAGCGGCCGTGCGGGAGAAGTATGGGCCAGCACGGCGCGATGCAACGGATCGCTCGATCCCGGGAACGCCATCGCGTAAGAAGGCTGCAGGCCCTCCTGCTCCGCCAGGGTCTGGGCCATCTTGAAACCTTCCTGGTACATGTAACGCCCGCACTTCTGCACCACATTGTGGATGGCCTCGGCAGCTTCCGGGCACGGGCCCATGGGGTTCTCGTTGGCGTTCAGCTTGGTCGCATCCGGCGGTATGGGACCGATGTCAGATAATTGCGCCAAAGCCGATTCATTGTAAAACGGAAGCGCAGCTGCGGCGCTCAGCAGCAGCGAGATACGTGTGAAGTCGCGGCGTGAAAAACCGCGCCGCAGAAACTCGCCTTCCCTTCCTTTTGGAAGGTCAGCGTCCATCGTCGCACCTCCTTGGTTTTACTGCACAGCCACCGGGATATTCAGCGTGTGAGTGACGGTGGCGCTATTGATCGTACTGGTGCCCGTTAAGGTGACATTGTAACTTCCCGTGGGAGTGCCGGGGTTGCTCTGAGTCGTTGTGCCACCGCCACCACCGCAGGCGACAAAGCTGGCGGCCAGCACCGCAAAGACGAGCAGGCCGAAGGCCAGCTTCACCCGGCGGTGCTTCCCTGCCGCAAAGAGCAGGAGGATCCAGGCAAACAGCAGAACCCCAGCGCCAGGCAGGAACCAGCGGGGACGGTTCGGCAGGCGCAAGGCAGCCGACGGGGCCGTGGTGGCCACGGTCAACTGCGCACCGGCGCCGCCCGGAGTAAGCGTGCTGGTGGTCAGAGTGCATGTACTATAAGACATCGACGACGGCAGCGTACAAGTGATGCTCACGGTGCCGGTAAAACCGTTGATGGCGCTTGCCGAAACGGTTGTGCTCCCGGACTGGCCCGGCGACGTAATCGTAAAGCTGCTCGGAGAGGCGCTCAATCCGAAGTCGGGTGTGGCCGTGATGGTTACTGTGACCGCCGACGAGGTCGAAGTCGTGTAATTCGGGTCGCCGCTGTAAGTTACCGTGATGCTGGCGTTGGCCGTGAAGGATGTCGAGAGGGTTGCGGTCAGGGAAGCAGTGCCTGCGTACGAGCCTGCCGCGTAGGTGTAAGTCGGCGTGCCGCTGATCTGATTACTTCCGTTGAGGAACGTCACGGTGCCGGTGGGCGCAAGGCCCAGGCTGCTGGTGGTCACGGTGGCAGTCAGGGTGACTGTCTCGCCGGATGTGATGGTTGATTGAGAAGGCGTAACGCTGGTTACGGTGGCGGCCTTCGTTATCGTAACCCCGGCGGCGGTGGATACGCTCGAGTTGTAGCTGTTGTTCGGCGAGACCGGGTGAGGTTCGTAAGTAGCAACCAGGGAGTCTGCCCCTACCGGAAGCTGGATGAACTGATCTTCAGCAGTGCCCTGGCTGTTCAGATTGTACGTCCCGGGAGTGTTCCCGGAGGGCGCGCCTACGTCGACTGTGAGGGGCATGCTGCTCCCGTTGAGCGTCACCGTCACCTGCCCGGCAGGACATTGATATGCCGGACTGTCAAAGCACGCGCCCGCGACGCCACCCGGATTCGCAGCATTAGCGCTGCCCGTTCCGTTGGTCACGTTCATGACTAACCGATATTGACTGTAAAGAACGCCGGAACAACTGATGCTGTTCCCATAGGCGAATTGCCCTGTCGTGACATAGGTGATATTCCCACTGCAATCCTCAGTTGCCAATTCCAGGAACGTCTCGCTGTTTTCCGCAGCTACGGTAACTTTGACCGGCGAAGAAGTGCTCGCCGCATGGGTTCCGTCTCCCGCGTAACGCGCCGTCACGTCATAGGTACCGCCAGGCAGCATCGTTGTGGACCCGGAGGCGGCGCCGTTGGACAAGGTCGCAAAATCAATGCCGAGATTGCAGGGAGTTGACGTGCAAGAGGCGTTGTAGCCGGCCGGCCCGCCGAGCAGCGAGACATCGCCCGTGGAAGCTGCGGGACTGACGCTGACCGCAACAGTCACCGCCTGGCCGTGCGGAATGTTGGACAAGGTGTAACCGGCAGGCGGGGTTATGGTGAGCGTGGTGGTCGTAGGTGTGAAGGTGACCGTATTCCACTGCGAGACCAGGTTCGCCGCGTTGACCGTACCCAATCCGGTGGCCATGTCATAGCCGGCGGTGGTTGTCCAGGCCGCTTGAGCACTGTTGCTGGGATTTACAAGAATTCCGTAACCGGTGCCGCCCGTCGATTGATCGCTGCAGTTGGGTGAGTCCGCCACGCAGGCCACCGAGTTGTTGCCGGTCTGCGTATCATAGAAGACGCAGCTCGAACTGCCGGCTGTGGGAGCCATGGCCGCGGTCGAGGCACAGCTCGCGCCGCTCTTTGCCGCCAGTGGGTACAAAACGTAGTTCGCAACCCCTTGTGGGCCGTACTTCTGGTTGACCAGCGCCATGATGCCGCCAAAGGCTTGTACCGACGCAGAGGTTCCCCCTACGCCCAGGAAGTTCACACTCCCGCCGCTCTCGACGCAGGAGCTTGAACCTGCCTGAAGCGCATCGGCCTCGCAAATCACATAAAAACTGTTGGCGTAGCCGTCGCCCGCAAACAACGAGAGGTCAGGCAGGTCTCGCACGCCATCGGCCGGCACCCCGGTTCCCGACTGCCAGGAAGGCTTGGAGTATCCGGCGACGCACTCTATCTCCGTGCCTCCCACAGTAACAATGCTTGTGGATGAGGAGCAGTTGCTTTCTCCCCCGCCTCCTCCGACTAGGTCCGAACCCGTGTCGGAAACTCCGGACGAGCAGCCATTCAATGACCCTGAATTCGCGCAGGTATCATTCCAAGCCATTTCGGGAATGTACGACATGGCGGAGGAGAGAGTCGTCGAGTTGTTTGACGAGGACCAGTAGGTACTGAAGCTGCTGGAATCGTTGAAGTCTGTCCCGCCCACCGCAACGTTGAAGGGCGTGGAAGCGTTTCCGACCACGTTCAAGCCGGATTGCGCGGCCCCGATGCTGGTAGTCACCTCAAAGACGTCGCAAGCCGCGGAGCCCTGGTCGCCCGCTGCTTCGAGAATGGTAATTCCCTCCGCAGCGCCCTGTTCCCACAAGGCGTTGTAAAAGGCATTGCCGCTACTCAGCAAGTAAGCTTCGCACTCCCCGTAGCTCTCAGTCATGATCGGCGCCAGGTTGTTGTCAATGATGTAAAGAGCGGAGAGATCGATCCCGGCAGTCACCTCGGTGGTTTCCGAAACAACGAAGGCAATGGTGGCCGCCGGTGCGGCCACGCCGCTCCATTCGACGTCGAGGTCGGCCTCACCCTCGTCTTGTAAATCCGCGATCCCCGGGTCGGGGCCATTCACACAGATGCCGACGGGAATAGGGTGCGTCGTCGAGACAGCGGGGCATGGGGAGTTGGCCGCTGGGGACAGCGGCTTGATCCCAAACAAGGTCCGGAAGTCATCCACATCCTGGGGGTTGATATTGGTCTGGCCTACTACGGCGATCGTCTGCCCAGAGCCGCCAGTGAAGGCACTCCAATTCGGAACGTTGTAAATCTTGGCAAAATCCGCCGGCCCAAGGGCATAGTAGGTTACTCCGCCGCTGCTAGCCGTCAGCAATGGCTTCACCTGCACGGTGCTTTTCGACTTGGTATAGGAGCCCAGTTGGCGGTGCATGGGCTTCCTGGGGAAACTGTTCAGCGAGGCAAAACCCGCCACCACGGGCGTCAGGGCGGCCGGAATCTGCGGATCGGTGGCGTTGGCCCAGTGCTCTTCACCGTTCACCATGTATTTGTGGATTTCCGTATGCAGGGCCTGCCGCACCGCACCCGCCGTGCCGGAGAACTCGATTACGGTGCGGCCCGCCGCCACACGATTGACCTGAAAGCCCTGTGACGAGAGCCAATTCGTCACCGCCTGAATATCCGCGTCGGCAGGGCCGAACTGCCGGCCAAACTCCTCGGGAGTGAGCCACACGTGATAATTGGGCGACGACTTGGTTTGCTGTGCGTCCAAGAGTTCCCGCAACGCGGTTTCCTGGTCGGTCGAGCGCTTCAAGACCAGCAGCATGCGTTCTGTGGCCAGGCCGTCGGGCGCGGCCCCTTGGTCGAACTCGGGACGCGCCAGCGGGTGCGTGTTCCCCCGCAGCGTAACCCGGTTTTCAGGGTCCACAGCCTGCGTCACCCGCGCCGGCACTGCCGCCGCTTGCTGCCCTTTAGACATCAAAGCGAACGAAACAACAAATGCGCATACCAATGCCGCTCGTACGCCTATTGCCCGTGCGTGTCTCATGCTTCCTCCCATGACCCATCTTGATCTGTTTCGACCTTTTAGCGCTGTTCTGCGATCGGATTACTCACAGCCTCCGATGCCCTGCCGAAGTTGACTAACATTGTAAAGGATTTCAGCCCTATGCACTACCCCTTCGTGACTCCCTCGATTGAGATTGCCTTCGCGCCTGCTAAAAGTTCCAAAAAACCGTTTCAACTTCGGGAAGACTGTCCCCAGTATGGATGCAGAATCTTCGCGGCGAGATTTCTGCACGCGGCTGGGCAGATGGGCGGCTTGGCAAGCCGGCGAGTGGCAGCCGGGAGCGTTCTCTGCCTTTTGCCTTTTGCCTTTCGCTTTCCACTCTGCCCAGTCGCCCACTGCCTTCCTTCTCCGTGTTATGATCTAGCTCGCATGCCTGAACTCCCTTATCCTCGCGTGGCAAGTTTTCGCACGTCGCTGGAACTGGCGAGCCATCTCAAGCGGCTGGGATGGGACCTTCCTGTGGACGACGCGATTCTCTCCGCCCCGGCTTCGCCGCTCGCCGCCCCTATTGTGTTGCCCTGGCTGAAGGGACAGCGCCGCGTCGGAAACCGATTTGCCGTGCAGCCCATGGAAGGCTGGGATGCCGAGCCGGACGGAACGCCTTCGGATTTAACCCGCCGGCGTTGGATGCGATTCGCGCAGAGTGGGGCCAAACTGCTCTGGGGATGCGAAGCTGTGGCGGTGCTTCCCGAGGCGCGAGCCAACCCGCATCAATTGCTTTTGAATGAACGAACCGCACCTGCCCTGGCGGAGCTGCGCCGCCAGATGGTTGAGGCTCACCGCGCACGCTTTGGCGAGACTGGCGACCTTATTATCGGCCTACAGCTCACGCACTCCGGACGTTTCTGCCGGCCGCGCGAGGAAGCGCGGCTGGAGCCGATCATTGCCTATCACCATCCGATTTTGGACATCAGGTACCCGGCCTGCGTCAACGTGGCGGCGGTTTCTGATGACGAACTCGTCCGCATCGTAGAGGCTTTTGGCCGGGCCGCACGCTTGGCCCAAGAGAGCGGCTTCGATTTTGTAGACCTGAAGCACTGCCACGGCTACCTCGGGCACGAACTCTTGAGCGCTTATCATCGCCCCGGTCCTTATGGGGGCTCATTTGATAATCGCACCCGCTTCTTGCGCGGGCTGGTGGATGCCGTTCGGTCCTCGGCCCCCGCGCTCGAGATCGGCGTCCGGCTGAGTGCTTACGACTGTGTTCCGTTTGTGCCGGATGCTCAAACCAAGCGGGGCGTACCGGTCAGTGCCCCCGGCCAACAGCCATATACCTGGGGCTTTGGAGTAGACGCGCAAAACCCGGTTCGCTCCGACCTTTCGGAGGCGCGGCGCGTCCTGGCTCTCCTTTCGTCATTGAATGTGCGCCTCGTGAACATCAGCGCCGGCAGCCCCTATTACTCCCCACATCTGCAACGGCCGGCCTTGTTCCCGCCATGCGACGCGTATCTGCCTCCCGAAGACCCACTCGAGGGTGCGGTCCGGATGTGGGCAGCGGCCGCGGAGCTAAAGGCTTCTGCACCTGACTTGGTTTTTGTTTCCTCAGGGGGAACGTATTTTCAGGAGTACCTCCCGCACTTCGCACAAGCGGTGGTAAGGGCGGGGTGGACGGATTTCGTAGGCCTGGGCCGGATGATGCTCTCCTATCCGGAGTTCCCTGCGGACGTCCTCGAGAAAGGCCGGCTGGACCGCAAAAGAATTTGCCGGACCTTCAGCGACTGCACGAATGCCCCGCGCCAGGGGCTCGCCTCGGGATGCTACCCGCTGGACCCATTCTATAAAGGGCGTCCGGAGGCGAAGGTACTGCAAGCTAAGAAGCTGGAAACTGCAAAACCTCCCGCCACGGCTGCGCAGGCCAGCGGGCTGCCGCGGCCAATCACTCGCAAGGCAGCGGAACCGGTTGTTGCCGCGCAGATAACCCCGCCCGTTGCCCTCATCACCGGCGCCTCGCGCGGAATCGGGCGCGGCATCGCGATTGAGCTGGCGCGCCTCGGTTTCAGCGTCGCCATCAACTACGCCCACAACCGCGAGTCGGCCCTCGAATGCGCAAGGCTGTGCGAGCAGGCGGGGCGAGCGAGCGCATCTGCCACCCCAAAGGGCGGCAGCACGCCGGCGTTCGAAGTATTCCCTGCGGATATTTCCAAAACCACGGACCGCGCCCGCCTCTTAAAAGCCGTCCTGGAGCGCTTTGCTTGGATCGATCTCCTGGTCAACAACGCCGGTGTTGCCCCAACGGTCCGAGCAGATATCCTGGAAGCCGGCGAAGAGAGCTTCGATAGGCTGATGAACACCAATGTTCGCGGGCCTTATTTCCTCACCCAGGCAGTTGCCAATTTCTGGATTCGCGGCTTAAAAACCAGGCCGGAAAACAGCGGCAGGCCGAAGATCGTCAACATCTCATCCGTCTCCGCCTATGCCCCCAGTGTGAACCGGGGCGACTACTGCATGAGCAAAGCCGCGCTCTCCATGATGACCCAGCTCTTCGCCGCGCGCCTGGCGGAGTACGGAATCAATGTGTACGAGATCCGGCCGGGGATTGTGCTGACCGATATGACCGGCCCGGCGAAAGAGAAATACGATGCCATGATTGCCGAAGGCTTGACGCCCCTCGCCCGCTGGGGAACACCAGAAGACGTGGGCCGCGCCGTGGCCGCCATCGCCGAGGGTCGCCTGCCCTTTTCCACCGGCGAAGTCATCAACGTGGACGGCGGCTTTCACCTGCGGCGACTCTGATAAAGGGTAAAGGCTCGAGGCAGAGGAGACACGGAACTCGATTGTCATTCTGAGGCCCCGTTCTTTGGGGCCGGAGAACCCCTGTAGTGGCTCGACTCCTCAGTATGACATGCCTGGGAAGGTGCAGCAGACAAGACCATGATACGCATCGCCGGAGAACTCACACCGGAAAAACTGAAACCTCGAATCGAGCGCCTTTTCGCCATCTCCGCCGGGAAAATCCGCGCCATCGAAAAGACCTTCGACGCGTCACGCGGATCGCCGGTCTCGACGGTCGAGGGCGTCTACGCGGCGCGCGAATGGACCGACTGGACACAGGGCTTCATGTACGGCTCGGCGCTTCTCCAGTACGACGCCACGGGTGATGAGTGGTTCCTGGAGTACGGACGCCGCAACACCCTGGAGCGCATGACCCTGCACCTCACTCACACCGGCGTGCACGACCACGGATTCAACTGCGTCAGCACCTACGGCAACCTG
>Ga0326728_10001790_pt1 | contig 74112 bp, 64 predicted proteins | sample MB3enrmetagenome_FD_207602 | JGI IMG/M metagenome (GOLD analysis project Ga0326728, IMG submission 207602) | Lab enriched peat soil microbial communities from McLean, Ithaca, NY, United States - MB31MN | ecosystem: Environmental > Terrestrial > Soil > Wetlands > Peat | place: USA: New York...
CAGGTTGTGGGGAGTGGAGGTCTGAATTACCAGTGGCAGTGCAATGGGACGAACATTGCCAATGCCACCAATGCCACGCTGGTTTTGACCAATGCGCAGACCAGCAATGATGGCACTTACACGGTGACGGTGAGCAATTGGGTGGGTGTCACGACCAGTTCCAACGCGGTGCTGGCGGTGGGGTATGCGCCCTCGATCACGGCCCAGCCGCAGAGCGTGGAGGCGGCACAGGGAACGAACATGACATTCTCAGTCGGGGTGAGTGGCACGGGGCCATTCAGTTGTCAATGGTACTTCGACAGCACGGCCCTGGCACAGGGAACCAACTCGACGTTGGGGCTGTCGGATATTCAGGCCACCAACAGCGGCACGTATAACGTGGTGGTGAGCAGTCCGTTTGGGTCAGTGGCCAGTTCCAACGCCCTATTGAGAGTGGATTTGCTGCCAATCATCGTCACCCAGCCGCAAAGCCAGAACGCTCTTGTCGGCGCCAATGTGACCTTTGCGGTGTCTGCCCAAGGCGCCTCAGCGACGTTGCCGGCGGTGGGTTCGGGGACGGTACAACTCTGGCTGCGGGCGGACTTGGGGGTGGTGACCAACAGCGCGGGGCTGGTCAGCCAGTGGCAGGACCAGTCGGGCAACACCAATCATGCCTTGCAAGCTAACATCAATCTGCAGCCAACGCTGGTCTCAGCCTCCGGTCTGGGGGGCAACCAGGTCGTGCGGTTTAACGGCATCCAGAACAACACCTACGGCAGCTACCTTTTTGGGAGTGGGCAGGTGGCGGTGCCCAACGCCATGACAGCGTTCATGATTTACAATGCGTTTAGCGCCACCAACAACGAGAACACCATTTGGGACATTGGGATTCCGGACACGTTTTACGCCAACCGGATAGCGATGATCACCGGGGGGGACATGCTCTTTGGGTTCTGGAGCGACGATTATCGGACATCGTTTGTGGTGCCGACCAACACGTATCGGCTGCGGACGGACCGGTTGGACACCAATCTGGACACGCTGAACCTGTTCGACGCGACGGTCAACAGCGCGACGAACTTCACGATGGCGGTCACGGGGGCGCAGGCGCCTGGGGCGGGGTATTACGTGGCGGGGATCAACTCGTCGCTGGGGCCGTATGTGGGATCGAGCCGGAACTTTTACGGGGACATCGCGGAGCTGATCATTTACAGCGGGTGTTTGAGCGAGGCGGACCGGCTGGCGGTAGCGAATTACTTGGAGCAGAAATATTTCCAGATTGGCTCCGCCTCCGGGCTGACTTACCAGTGGCAGTGGAACGGAACCAACATCGCCAATGCCACCAATGCCACGCTGGTGTTGACCAATGTGCAGTTCACCAACTGGGGCAATTACACCGTGCTGGTCAGCAACGGTTGCGCCGTCACCATCAGCTCCAACGCGGTGCTGAGCGTTGGAAGGCCGCCGAGAATTATGGAGCAACCGGCCAGCCAGTCCGTGGAGCTCAATTGCGGCGCCACCTTCAGCGTGTCCGCCTGTGGGGCCCCACCGTTGAGTTATCAATGGTGGAGTAACGGCGTGGCAATGGCTGCTCAGACGAATGCGACGCTCACCATAGCCAGCGTTCAAGCTGCTGATTTCGGCTCCTACAGCGTGACCGTCAGCAACGGCTTTGGAACCACGCCAAGCCTGCCCGCCGTGCTGGCGCTGGCCGGGACGCTGGTGGCTAATCCGGTGACGGTGCTGCGTTTTGGAGAAGGGGGAGTCCGGGTCAATGCCGGTGATTTAACGACCAACGACACGGTGGCAGTTTACAATCAGCTCGCCGTCACCGCGGTCAGTTCCAACAGTTTGGCCGGAGGCACGGTCAGCCTGGAGGGGCCATGGATCTATTATATGCCGCCGGCGGGCGGGGTGGCCGGCGACACCTTCAGCTACACGATCAGCGATGGGCATTGCGGGACGGCCACGGGAACGGTCACGGTGCAGATCAAGGCGGACAACCCGCAGCCGGCGCGTTTCGCCATTGGGCTGATGAGCGATGGGTCGCTGCAATTGAGCGCGGACGGGATTCCTGGCCTAACCTATGTTATTGTTTACTCGGACAGCTTGTCGCCGGCGGACTGGCAGGTGCTGACCAACCAGGCGGCGGACGACTGTGGAGTGATCCGAGTGACCGACTGGCCGCAGACCAACGTCCCGACACGTTTTTACCAGGCCGTCGGGCCTTGATATCGCATCTCCTCAGCTTTGGGTCCTGATCCTCCCGTTAGCGGGCGTGTTGCCGGGGTGTGTAATGAAGGAGGGAACGGCACTCAGGATGCGGGTGGCGATGTCCGCGGGTGATTGGTTTTCCGGCATAATCCAAGCCAGCTTCATTTGCCGCCGAAACCAGGTTAGTTGGCGTTTGGCATACTGGCGGGTGCGAATCTTCACCAGCTCAATCGTTTCGGCCAGGGGCCGCTCGCCGCGAAGATGCTGCACGACCTGGCGGTAACCCAGGGCTTGCATCGCGGTTGGGTTGTCGGCCAGGCCCCGGCCCAACAACGCTTCCGTTTCCGCGACCAGGCCGGCGGCAAACATGTCATCGACGCGCCGGCGCATGCGTTCGGACAAATCGCCGGGCGGGCGGGTCAGGCCGATGAAAAGGCCGGGGACGGCGGGGCGGGCGGCCTGCCAGTCGGCGCGCTGGCCGGAAAAGGGCTGGCCGGTGATGCGGATGACTTCCAAGGCGCGAATGACGCGGCGGGGATTCCGCTGGTCCACTTTGCGGAAGGCCGCCGGATCGCGCCGCTCCAACTCCGCCAATAATGTTTCCAGCGGCGTCGCTTCAAGTTCAGCGCGGATTTTTGGATCAGCCGGCGGCGCGGCGCCCAGCCCTTCGAGGAAAGCCTTGAAGTACAGCCCGGTGCCGCCGCAGAAAATCGGGACGCGCCCGCCCGCGCGGAGGGCGGCCACGGCGGCGCCGGCCAGGGCCACGAAGCGGGCGGCGTCGAAAGATTCGTCCAGGCCGGCCACGTCGATCAGGTGATGGGGGACGCGTTTTTGCTGGGCGGGCGAAGGTTTGCCGGTGCCAATGTCCAGGCCGCGATAGACCTGCATGGAATCCACGGAAATAATCCCGCCGCCGATGCGTTCGGCCAGTTCCAGGGCGATGGCGGATTTTCCCGCGGCAGTTGGGCCGGCCAGAAACACAGCGGGCGGCTCGGGAAGTTTTTCCATCTTTAAGCTTTGCCGGCCACGGTCGCTTTGACGACGGCGCGCATCGGGACGATTTTTCGCGGAAGTTTCCAGAGCAGGATCGCGCCCGCCAGGAGGATGCCGGCGCTGACCAACTGGCCGGGGGTGAGCCAACCCCAGTAAAGGGCCGGGTAATCGCCGCGGAAAACCTCCACGAACGACCGGAGCACGGCGTAACAGATCAGGTAGAGGGCGAAAATCTGGCCGTCGAATTTTTTGCGTCGAAAGAGCCAGGCCAAAAAGACGTACAACCCGAGGTTCAGAAGCGAATCATAAATTTCCGTCGGGTGGAGCGCCTGCGCGCCGTAATAGGGCCAACTGTAACTGTCCTTGGGAAAATGAATGCCCCAAGGCAGCGTGGTTGGACGGCCATAGCAACAGCCATTCATCAAGCAGCCCCAGCGCCCGAAGAAACTGCCGAGGGCGATGCTGGGCGCGAGCACATCCCCCAGCCGCCACAAGGGAAGATGCCTGCGCCGGGCGAACAGGAGGCAGGCCAAAGCGGCGCCGATCAGGCCGCCGTAAAAGACCAAGCCGCCATGTTGCACCATGAAAATCTCCGTGATGGGCGCGTGGGCAAAGTCCTTCTTCCAGTAAGAGACGACATACAGCGCGCGCGCCCCCAGGATCGTGCCGGCCAGGAGCCAGGGACCGAGATCGAAGATGGTTTCGGGGCGCATGTTCTCGCGCAAGGCGCGGCGGCTGGCCGTCCACAAGCCCGCCAGGAAGCCTGCCACCACAAAAATCCCGTACCATGTCACCTTCAAAGCCCCAAACTGAAATGCCACCGGATGCACTGGGATCAGGGTACTGGCTAACCGGCCAAAGATCAAACCCCGGCTGCGCCGGCCGGCCATGCGGGACGCAAAATAATCTTTGACGGGCGGCATCGTTTGAATAAATTGACCGCATGTTGTCAAAATCCTTGATTATTACAGGCGCGCTTCTTGCTGTTGGCGCCCTGGCTGATGAGAAAAAGACGGGCTACGATGCCAGCCGGCTGCCGCCGGCCGCCGCCAAAGACGGCGTGACTTACGCGGCGGACATCCAGCCGATCTTCGATAAATCATGCTATCCCTGCCACGGGCCGAAAACGCCCAAGCCGAAAGGGGGATTGCGGGTGGACTCGCTGGCGCTGGTGTTGAAGGGCAGCAAAGACGGCGCGGTCGTCGTGGCCGGGAACATCGCGAAAAGCCCGTTGCTGGGCGATGTGGCGCACCTGGGCGATCGGGACGACTATATGCCGCCGCCCAAGAACAAAGGCCACATTGAGCCGCTGAGCAAGGAGCAAGTCGGCCTGATCCGCGCTTGGATTGAACAAGGCGCCAAGTAAGGGATGGGCGCGGGAATTCCGCCGCTACGTCAACAAACGAAAGTGCCCGATCCAGGGCAGCGGCTTGTATTCGCCGGAGGCGGCGTGAACGATGCCGATGACCATCAGCACCAGCCCGCCCGCCGAGACGATGAACCCCGATGGCAGCCAGACTGGAATTAAAATAATATTGAGAAATGGGATGGCGGCCAGCACGCCCAGGCCAAACCACAGGATCACCACGGAGAGAAACAGCACCATGCCCTGATTGGTATGGTAGCGCGCAAACCGGGAGCGCGGCGCGGCCAGCAGCGGCACCAGAAAAAGAATCCCAATGTAGGCCAGCACGGCAAAAACCTTGTTCTGCTCGATGTCCAGCGCCTCCGGGTCCGTGGAGGATGGAACGGGCGGTTTGACCGCCAGGGGCGGCACGGGCGGCGGGCCGCCGCCCGCCGGGATGGAGGCGGCGAAATCGGCCACGGAACGGGCCGGGACCCAATCGGACATGCCCTGCTTCCAAACGAGGGCGTCGGAGCCTAGCGCGCCGTTTTGCAGGAGCGCCTGCAACGCGGGCGTGTCGATGGGACCGCAGGCCCGGCCATTTTGGACGTAGTGCCACATACCAATCTCGCCCCATGACTCGACCACGAGGCATCCGCCCTGTCAAGCTTCCTTGCGCTTGCCAATGCCGTGTCGCCTGCCGGGGCGCCGATGTTCCATTCCAGCCCCAAAACGGTCACGCATCGCCCATCACCGTGATGGCAACGCTGCGCCGGCGCGGTTTGATGTCGCACTCCAGGTGGATGATCTGCTGCCAGGTGCCCAGGAGGAGCTTGCGGTCCTTGACCGGCACGGTGAGAGAGGGGCCCAGGAGCGTGGCCTGCAAATGGGAATGGCCGTTGCCATCGTGCCAGGCGTGTTCGTGGCCGTAGTCCCGGCTCGGCGGAATGAGTTTGTCCAGGAGGTCGGGGAGATCTTCCTGGAGGCCAGGCTCGAATTCGAGGGTGCCGACCGCGGCGGTGCTGCCGACGTTGAAGATGTGCGCCACGCCGCATCGCACGCCGGAGTCGCTCACAATCCGCGCCACCTGGCCGGTGAGGTCGTGCATTTCTTTATGTCCGGTGGTTTGAAGCTGGATTTCTCGTTGATAGGTCATGCCGTGGTTTATACCGAAGGCGCCCGCCGGGCGAGATTTTCCCCGCGGGCCGCCCGCGGTTCACCCTTGCCAGGCGGCCAAGCCTGCTGTTCGGCCAGACTCAGCGCTTCCTCCCGCGCAGGCTCGCCGTAATGAAAGCCGGTTTCGTCCTCGTAACCGATCGGCGCCAGATAATCAAGGGCCATGTCCCACGTGATCGCGAGTCGCGCCCAGGGAGTCCGCCGCGCGCCTGAAACAACCTGATGGTTGCCGTTGGCTGAGCCAACCCGCTCGCCTAAAACGCCCTCCACTGCATGACTGATCTCAATCATGCAGCAGACATAGCGGAGGGGGCGGAGGCTGGCTTACCATTTCTTGCGAATGAATGCGCAAAATTTGGCTAGGCCATCACGACCCCGCACAGCCGCTCCGTCAACAGGTCGCGGAACCCGTCCAAATCGTTCCACGCCGTGGCGACGTTCATCCGCCGGGCCTGATCGTCAATGACAGTGAAGCCGTCGTTGGTCACGCGGATGCCGGGACGTTCCATGCGGCAGAATCGCCGCGAGAAAGCGAGATAAACCGCCACCGGGTCGAAGAGAGTCGAGGAATGGCGCTCCGCCGCGGCCTCGTTCCCTTTGGCCCTGCTCCACAGGCGATAGTTCTCCACGATCGTGGCGGGCACGGGGTCGCGCGCGCGCAGAATCCGCTGGTAACGGGCGCCATCGAGGCTGACGAGGCCGCAGGTGTCGAGCGGCGTGATGGTGATGTCCCAGCCGGCCGAAAGCCCTTTTTGCGCGGCGGCGGGATCGGCTTTGACGTTCCACTCGGCGCACGGTTTTTTTGCGCCGCCGTACCCCAGCCGCACGCTGCCGTCCATCCCCACGAAGCGGGCGCGCCGGGCGATGCGCGGCTCGCGTTGCAAGGCGGCGGCGACGTTGGCCATCGGGCCGATGCAGATCAAGGTCACCGGCTGCGGCGAGTTCATGATGACGTCGATCATGGCGCCCACGCCGTCGGCGTGGACCCGGCCCGGATAGGCGCTCAAGTCATAGTCCCGGACCCAATCGGCCAGCGGCCCGCCGCCGCGGGGCTCGACATCCGGCCCGACGGCAATGGGGACGTTGGCGTGGCCGGTCTGCTGCAGGAACTTGCCCAGGAGCCGGGCGCGGTAAGGAGCTTTGCCGAATTCCGTGGCGGCGAGTTTCAGGCTCAATTCGGGGCACTTCAGCAGAAAGCCCAAGGCCCACGTATCGTCAATGTCGTCGCCGATGTCCGTGGCCAGGATGACGGGGATGGGATGGGAATGCGGCGGCGCGGTCGGGCGGTCCGTGCGGCAGCCGGCGAAGAGGCCGGCCGACAAGGCGGCGCCCGCGGAGGCCTTGATGAAGCGGCGGCGGTTTATCTGCATGGCTTGAACATGGACGTTTTCATAGTATGCGCGGAAACCTGCCTTGCGCGCAACCACTTCGTCCCTGTGAAATTTCCGCCACAAGCCCGCAACGCCCGCAAAGGGCTTGCCATTCGGCGGGGAGCGGCCCATTTTTCCGGCTGATGAAAACCGGCATCCGCCAAAATTTATTACTGACAATGTGCGCGCTTTTATCATCGGGAATTCTCACGGCCCGCTCCCAGGAGGCCCCGCTGGGCGAGTTTGAATCGCATGGGGACATTGGGTCGCCCAAGCTGGCCGGCTCGGCTGCTTACGACCCGGCCGGCCAGGAATACACCTTGAGCGGAGCGGGCACGAACATGTGGTTCACGACCGACCAGTTCCATTTTCTTTGGAGGAAGATGAAGGGGGATTTCATCCTGCGCGCCCGGCTGGAGTTCGTCGGGAAGGGCGCCGTGGCCCACCGCAAAGCGGGCTGGATGGCGCGGCCCAGCCTGGAGGCGGGCGCGCCTTGCGCGGATGGCGCGGAGCACGGGGACGGCCTGACTTCCCTGCAATTCCGCCGCGCGGCGGGCAGCAACACGGAGCAAATCGCCCTGAGCATCAGCAACGCGGACGTGCTGCAATTCGAGCGCAGGGGAGACACGTATGTCTTTTCCGCGGCGCGTTACGGGGAGCCGTTGGCCAGCGCGCAACTCACCAACCTGGACCTGGGCGACGAGGTGTACGCCGGGCTGTTCGTTTGCTCGCACACGGCGGACGTGGTGGAGAAGGCCATTTTCCGCGACGTCCGCATCATCCGCCCCGCGCCGCAAGGATTTGCGCCCTACCACGATTACATCGGGAGCGTCCTGCAAATCCTCAACGTTGCAACCGGCAAGCTGGAGCAGATTTACAAATCGGACGAGCCGTTTGAGGCGCCCAACTGGACGCGCGACGGCCGGGCGCTCATTTACAACATCAGCGGCCAGGGAGCGAGGCGGGGACTTTTGTGCCGCTTTGATCTCGCCAGCCGGACACCGTCAATCCTGAACACCGGCGCGTGCGCGCGGAACAACAACGATCATGTGCTGTCGTTCGACGGGAGGATGCTGGGCCTCAGCGACCAGAGCGACGTCCACGGCGGGAAGTCGCGCGTCTTCACGGTGCCGGTCGAGGGCGGCGACCCCAGGGCCATCACGCCCCTGACACCGTCCTATTTCCACGGCTGGTCGCCCAACGGAAAGTACCTGGTCTATACCGGGGGGCGGAACGGAAAGTTCGACATTTACAAGATTCGCTCCGACGGCAGCGGGACGGAGACGAGGCTGACGGAGGCGCCGGGGTTGAACGACGGCCCCGAATTCGCGCCGGACGGCAAGCACATCTATTTCAATTCCAGCCGGAGCGGGACCATGCAACTTTGGCGCATGACGGCGGACGGCCAGGACCAGGAACAGGTGACGAACGACGAATTCAACAATTGGTTTCCGCATGTTTCTCCCGATGGCAAATGGATCGCATTCATTTCCTTCAGCAAGGAGGTGGATCCCATGGACCATCCCTATTACAAACAGGTCCTGATCCGGCTGTTGCCGGTCAAAGGGGGCCGGCCCAGGGTGATCGCCTACGTTTATGGCGGCCAAGGCACGATGAATGTCCCTTCGTGGTCGCCGGACAGCACGCGGATCGCGTTTGTGAGCAATACGCGATGAGATCAGTGGGGAACCGGACCGTCCGCCGGTTTGGTTTCAAAGACCTCCATTTGTTGCAACGCCTCGTCGTGGCCCAGGATCAGGGCGGCGGCGATTTGTTTCGGTTCCACGGAGAAGGAACCCACCGGCATTGGCCGGAGCGGACGAAACACCTGGATGCGGATCCCGGCCGGCGGTTGTTTCATCAGGTCGAGGGCGGCGTTGTAATTGACATTTTGCCGCGCGGTCCAGACTTGGGCCACCTTGGGGAAATCCGGGTAGGCCAGCCGGCCCATCCAGTGCGGGACCGGCTTGAGGCGGAAGGCGGGATTGTGTGTCAACACCACGGTGATGTCCGTCGCGCCATCCTGGATCGCCCGCTGCAGCGGAATCGGGTCCGCCACCCCGCCGTCAGCGAAGGGCCGGCCGTCCACGTAATCAAACCCGCGCGTTGCCAGAGGCATGGAAGACGTGGCGCGGAGGGCCGCAAAGACCCGGTCATCGCAGGCGCGGAAGTACACCGGCTCGCCCGTTTGACAATCGGTCAGCACGATGAAAAACCGGGTGGGCATCTTCTGCAGCAGCTCGACGGAAAGCGGCACGCGCTTGCGGATGACATAATCCACCAGGTAAGCCAGGTCAATAATTGGTTTACGCCGCAGGAAATTGCTTTTGCGAACGACGTTGCAGGCCAGTTCGCGCCAGATGGCCAGACCCGGCCCCCACATGTCGGCGACGAAATAGGCCGCCGAACAGGCGCCGGAAGAAGCCGCATAAACCAGGTCGTATTGCCGCCGCCCGCATTCCTGGAGATAGGCCAGCACCCCTGCCGCCCACGCCCCGCGCATCGCTCCGCCTTCCACGATCAGTGCTGACTTGTGGCTGGCGACCGGCGCTGCATTTTCAACCATGGGCGACAACATCCCGTTTCTTTCATCGGCAACCTGGCTGATTTACCTGAGTTCCCTGATGAGATTCCTCTTCCTTTGCTTCAATATAGCACACTTCGGCTGGAAGCCAAATCTCAATCTACGGGGAAAATGTCGAATGCGACTGCTCTGCGAAACACGGAAGGGAAAGAGGTCATAAAGATACGCACTCACGACAGGGAAACTGGTCGAAACGCATGAAAAGTTTCCAGTGGATAGAGGCCACCAGAAAGCGTAGGATGTCATCATGATAATCACGAAACATGTCGTGGCGGACCAGATCGCGGCGTATCTTCAAATAACTTTATGTCATTGACGCCTTCCACCATGCTGCCGCTGGGCACCGGCGCGCCGGACTTCCGCCTGCCGGACACGCGCGGGCAAATGGTTTCGCCGGCTGACTTCAAATCGGCCCCGGCCCTGCTCGTCCTGTTCATCTGCAACCATTGCCCCTATGTCAAACATATCCGGGCCGGCCTGGCGGAGCTGGGGCGCGACTACCAGCGGCGGGGCGCGGCCATCGTGGCCATCAATTCCAACGACGTCCAAAATTACCCGGAAGACAGCCCGGAGCGGATGAAGCAGGAGGTGAAGGCGACGGGGTACGTCTTTCCCTATCTCTACGACGAGACGCAGGCGGTGGCGCGGGCTTACCAGGCGGCCTGCACGCCCGATATTTTTCTATTTGACAAAAACCGCAGGCTGGTCTATCGGGGGCAGTTCGACGACAGCCGCCCCGGCAACGGGCGGCCGGTGACGGGCCGGGACCTGCGCGCGGCCCTCGACGCCGTGCTGGCGGGCAGGCCGGTTTCGGAGGCGCAGACCCCCAGCATGGGCTGCAACATCAAATGGAAGGCGGGCAACGCGCCCGATTACTCCTGAGGGACGCCCGGCCGGCCGGGGTCGGCGAAGTCCGGCGGCGCGGGTTGCACCAGGCGGCCGAAGCGCGGGATTTCCGGCCAAATCCAGGCCACCGCCAGCACCACCGCGATGGTGGCCGCGCCTCCCGACACGACCGAGAACACCGGGCCGAACCATTGGCTGACCAGGCCGGATTCGAACCAGCCCAGCTCGTTGGAGGTGCTGATAAACAAATTGTTGACGGACGAGACCCGTCCGCGCATGGCGTCGGGGGTGAGCAATTGCACGAGGGTATGGCGGACGATGACGCTGATGTTATCCACAAAGCCGCAGAGAAAGAGCATCAGGATCGAAAACCAAAACCAGCGCGACCAGCCAAAGGCCATGGTGGCCAGGCCAAAGAGCATCACCGCCACGATGAGGGCGCGGCCGGCTTTTTTCATGGGCGGACGGTAGGCCATGAGCAGGGCGCAAGTCATCGAGCCGACCGGCAGGGCCGCCGTCAGAAGCCCCAGTCCCTGCGGCCCGACCTTGAGGATGTCCTTGGCGTATTGGGGCAACAAGCCGGTGGCCCCGCCAAACAAGACGGCGAACATGTCCAGGGTGATGGCGCCCAGGATGACCCGGTGGTCAAAGACAAATCGAAATCCGCCCAGCAGCGAGTCCAGGGAAATTTTGTGTGTCACGACCGGCTTGGGCTTCCCGCGGACGAGGGAAATCATGGCCATGCAGAACAAAGCGGCCAGGGCGTTGAGGGCATAGACCACAGCCGGGCTGCGGGTCAGCGCCACCAGGGCGCCGCCCGCCACCGGACCGGTCACGGCCGCAAACTGAAAGCTGCTGGAAGACCAGTTGACGGCCAGGGGAAATTCCTCGCGATCCACCAATTGCGGCAGGAACGACGCGTTGGCTGACCAGAAAAAGGCGCGCGCCACCCCCGCCGCGCCGAGACAGAGGTAAACCCACGCCACGGCCATTTTCTCCAGGGAAACCAGCGCCAGCCCCAACGAGGCCAGGGCCAGCGCCCCTTGCATGAGCAGGATGACGCGCTTGCGTTCATAAGTGTCGGCGACGTGGCCGGCCGGCAGGGTCATGGCCACCATGGGCAAAAAGGCGGTCAATCCCACCAGGCCCAAGGCGAGCGGGGATTGAGTGCGCTCATAAATCTCCCAGCCCACCGCCACCGTGAGCATTTGCTGGCCGAAGGAGGCCGCGAACCGGCCCATCAGATAAAACGAGAAGTCCCGGTTGCGCAGGATGGCGTAAGGGCCGGCCTTTGGGGGTGTCGATGCGGGCGCCACGCGAAAAGCCTACGAGGCGGCGCGGTTTTGCGGCACGTCCGCCAGCTCGATCCCGCCCTCGAACACAAAGTCGGCGGGACCGCTCAGGACGACGTTGGCGAACTGGCCGCCGGCCTTCTCAAAACTCACTTTCAGCACTTTGCCGCCCAGCACCTGCACCGCGACGGGGGAGGACAAATGATGCAGCTCGGCGGCGATCAGGGCCGAAGCCGTCACCCCCGTGCCGCAGGCCAGCGTTTCGCCCTCCACCCCGCGCTCGTAGGTGCGGACGCGGATGGCGTTGCCGCCGGACAACTGGACGAAGTTCACATTGGCGCCGCGCGGCGCGAAACGGGCGTGGTTCCGAATTTCCGCGCCGAGGTTCTGCACCATGGCGCGGTCCGCGTCCGGGACAAACAGCACGGCGTGGGGCACGCCCGTGTCCACCGAATGAATCGTCGCCGGCCCGATGCTCAGCGAAATCGTCTCGTTCAAGCGCAAATCCCTGGGGGCGGTCAGGGTGACGGCCACGGCATCGCCATCGAAGCGGACGCGGACCACGCCGGCGCGGGTCTCGAAGGTGAAGCCGTTGCGGGCGCCGGTCAGCCGCTGGACAAAGCGGCCAAAACAACGCGCGCCGTTGCCGCACATCTCGCCCTGGCTGCCGTCGCTGTTGTAGAAGTCCCAGGCCCAGTCCGCCTTGCCGGAAGCGCAGGGCTTGAGGGCGATGAGGCCGTCGGCCCCGACGCCCCAATGGCGGTCGCACAGGCGCGCGGCCAGCGCGGCGTCGAGCGGGACCTTTTGCGTCCGATTGTCAATCAAGACGAAATCGTTCCCCGCCCCGCTCATTTTGCTGAATTTGACGAGCATGCGGAAGAAGGTAGCAGCGGAAGCCGCCCCTTCAAAGTGGAAAGTCCGCTGTTCAATCCATGTCCGGCTGCGGCCGATGTGAATGATGCCCTGACGGGATGGTTGACCTGCCGCACCCGAATCCTTGCCAAGGATTGGGGCGGCCAGCTTTCTCTTCCAAATCGCCACGTGTTTGTGGCATGATTTCTCCAGATTCTAATGACCCCGCCGCCGAGACAATCGCCGTCGCTCCGGCCCCCTGCGCAAGGGCCGGGCGGGTATTTATGCACGACACGGCGGCCGCAGGCCGGCGAGGCGAAAGCCGGCCCGGTCAGGTATTGGGTGCTGAACGTGCTGGTTTTGCTCTCGTTCCTTGTGGTTCTTGTGGTCTCTGACAATCTGGCGCATGAGAGGCCCGCTGCAACCGCCGGCGGGCAGCGTCCCTCCAGAGCCGGGAGCTACACGATCACCTCCGTGCTGCAAGTGCTCCAGCCGGCCAATCCGGCCGACATGAACGATGATTTCCAGCAGGCGCGGGTGCTGGCGCAGGACAAGGACTCCTATACTGTTGAAATCACATACTACCCGCTTTATTTGCCTGAAATCGGCGAAAATCCGAATTGGCGCTCTGAGGACGCCGGCATGACGGAGTATCTCCAGCCCACCGCAACGGAGAACTGGGACGACGCCATGCGGCGCGACTTGGTGCAGGAGCTGGGCGCGGCCGGCATCGACCCGGAACGGCTGACCGACAAGCAAGTGGTGGAGAAAGTGTCGCAATGGGCGATGAAGCGGGCGCATTCGACGGCGGCGTTCGGCATTTGGGCCGTCTATTTTCCCGATGGCAAGCCGGCGGTCTATCCGCCATTGCGAGCCGCCTTTGACAGGCAGAAACCGGATCGGAACTGGAGCGACGAACAGACGTTCGAGAACGAGGCCCTGGGCCGGTCGATGTTCTACGGCAAAGTCCACGGCTCCTGCACGTCCTCGGCCGTTTACATGGCCACCATCCTCCGCGCTTTGGGCATCCCCACCCGCATTGTCTTTTGCATCCCTCCTTTCGACCCTAATGATGACGCCCAAGCCAGGATGTTTTACGATAACATCCATCATAACAAGGTGCGCGAAACGGTCCGGGCCGCGCTCGACGGCACCGGCGGCTTTGCCAACCACCTGTTCAATGAAGTCTATGTGGGTCATCGGTGGGTGCGGCTCAATTACAGCAGGCTGGGCCAGCCGATTCTCGACAGCCATTATTTCGGGCTGCTGACGCACATCTACACCTGCCCGGACTTGAGCCGGGCGCCGTTGGCCCGGACGTGGGGAATGCGCTATTTCAATTACGAGAGCAGCGGCCAGCCGAAGCTCTCCTCGATCAACCCGTATCGGCTCCTGTCCGTCCATGACGATTTTGGCCCGGGAGCCAGGATTGACAATCCGCCGGTGGCGGAATTGCGCACCGTAACCATCAGCGCCTTGTTGCCGGGCGACTCCCCGGCACTTCCTGCATGGGTGGATAAGAACAAGACGAAGGAGTCCGGGACCGATTTTTTCGTCGTCTTTCCGGAGTGGATTCCCGGCAGCTACACCCAAATGCGCGCTTTTGCCAAACGGGCGGGGAATGGTTTTCTGCTGGCGGCGCCGGGCTGTGCCGCCATTAAAGCGCGCCTCAGCGATGCGAAGGTGAGCCAGGGCGATGGCCGATTCCAAGCCTTTGGCGTCCGAGTCGCGCCTGAAGACAGGGACAAAGTGGTCCCCGGCGTCGCCTATAAAATTCAGCCCATGAACACGAGCGACCTCTATCGCTGGGCCGTTGCCTCGAACCTGGCTCCAATTGTTCTCGGCCCGCTGGGGCAGTCGGGCCTGCCGGCGCCAGCCGCCAGCGGAAGCTCCGCCGGACCCACCCATTAGGACGGGTGCCGGTCCCGGGATTATGGCTTTCGCAAACGCAGATTTTGGACGCCGTCGCCGCCATTGACCACCTGCTGGTGGTTAATTCTCGCTTTTGGCAATGGCTGCTTTTGCCCATTGGTTTGGCGCAAGTACGCAAACCGAAGCAACCATCCTCTAAAGCGTAACACATTGCGGGGCAGATGGTTGTGCAGTTATTACCAATTCTCCTATGAAGCCTGCTGTGAATGGATTGTGAACATCGGCAAAACCAACGAGGAAATCGGCTGTGAATAAAGGTGAATAATGTGTGAAGAATGTCCAATAAATTTTTATTCTATTTACGCTACGGGTATTCGATATTGAATGCGTTATCGTGGGGTGGGGATCCCGCGAATTGCGCCAGCGTGGTCGGAGCCGAAACGTGGGAGCGCGGAAAGAAAAACGGCGGGGTTGGTAGCAGCCAACCACCGCCGCAAGGCTGAAACAACGCCGCCGGATGGCTGGCATGGTCTCAAACTACGATAAGACCATAGCATAGCCATCCGGTTGGCGTCAACCGAAATCTGTATAAAAACAGTAAGGAGGTGTGCTATGGCAAAAAACCGAAAATGCACACCCGGAGTCAGAAAGGGCCGATTCACGTACAGCAGGTGGCGAAGAGGCTGCGGAAACATGGGCCGACCATGCCCCGCTACCATTCGCGCCAGTACGCAGAGGCAAATCTTGCTCCGGTAACAAGACAAAACGGTGCGCCTCACCTGATAACAGGCGGGGCGCACCCGCCATTTAAAAGTTGACAAACCCAGCTTGATGGGTTACGATTGCCGCCATGAATAAAACGGAAATGAAAAAGTACGCCTCGGCGTTCGCACGGCTGGGCGGATTGACCAAATCCCCCGCACGGGCAGCAGCCAGCAGGCGCAACGGCAGGCTCGGTGGACGCCCGAAAAAGACCGCCGCGCCAGCCGAAAAGACCAACTGAATTCCTTTGATTATCAAAGACTTACGCAAGAACCCAATCTTTTCCATTGCATAACCTAGCAAGCTGGGTTATTTTAGGGGCATGAAAATGAAATTTGACGCAGAAGAGTTGAACCTGATTGAACTGGCGCAGAACTACGCCGACGAGGGCAAGGCCCGCGAACTGCTGGAATCCCTGCTCTGGCCAAACGGCCCGGTCTGCCCGCACTGCAAGTGCGACGACGGAGTCTATAATTCAAGGTGCCTCGTAATTATCAGCTTTAATTCTGCGATGTGCGCTTCTAAGAACGCCAACTGGCCTTCCCGCATTCTTACTTGATTGTCCATGTCGTAAAATGATGTCTGAGGCGGAAGTGGTCTTGGCTTTGCGTCCCTGAATATTGCAGCCTCTGCGCGACTGACATGTTCCTGTAAAAAGTTAATGATGCTGTTGAGCGTTTGTACTATTTGCACATCCTTTTCCTTCCCGACGGCCTCTGTGTAATGAACTACACTGATTTTCCCGATGTCCTTCTTTATATTCTGGAGTTCAACAAGCCAATCGCCAAGACGGTTGACTTTGTCCTTCCGAATAATCTTTTCTAATTGTTGCGGCATGGTGTCGCTCGGCGCGACTGATTTATTGGACCATTCAAGTTTTTCTTGGGCGTGCCGCTTTTCCTGTTCCTCATACCGTTTAAACGGCAGCCAAAATATCGCCCTAGCGCCCAACACAACTGCGGCAGCAGTTGAGATGCCGGTAATGACGGGATTGATGAATGCTTTAGAAAATCCAAGAACCGCCAAGACAAGCGCAATTAAAAACACAATACCCACAATTAGGTCGTGCTCCTTTTTAGTGCAGGTAAATGTCTCCACCCAGTACGCGACAAATTTGCGAAGGCGTTCCATGCCGTCAAATCCTGTCCCCACCGCCCGCCTCGGTCAACGCATTTGAGGCTGCCGCAACCGCCGTTCCCGGCCCCGCCCCGCGCCAGAACCGCAGCCCGGCAATCACCGAAACGGGTGCAAAACGCATTAAAAGCACTTGTGTAAGTCATTGGTGACAGGCTAGTTGCGGGAGTCAAAAATCTGCGTTTGCGAAAGCCATAATCCCGGCTGGGTCTGTCACCAGTATTGGTGACTGGCGGGCAGAGAGGGATGGGGTAAGCTGATCACGTTGACGGCGCGAAATGCAGTGTTCCGTGTGTGTGAAATCGGCGTGAGTCTGCAGCGCGGCGCTTGAAACGCAAAGATCGTTACTTTGTTCTCATACACGAAGGCCGGGCCAAAAGCCCGGCTCTTTCTTTTTGGGGGAGGTCCGGCAAATCGCACTGGCCAGGGCGGCTGTGGCAGGCTAGATTCACCTTCATTGAGGATTGGCCAATGAGAAATTGTTATCTGTCATTTCGAAGGATGGACCGGAAATGAAAACGACGGCTACACCCCTGCCCAAACGCCAGGCCTGGAAGGCGCTGGCGGCCCATTGCAAGAAAATCCGCCAGCGGCACCTGCGCGAGCTATTCGCCGCCGACCCCAGGCGCGGCGAGCGCATGACCGTCGAGGCCGCGGGACTGGTGCTGGATTATTCCAAGAACCGCGTTTCCGCCGAGACGCTGCGGCTGCTGTTCAAGCTGGCGGAGGAATCGGGCCTGCGGGCGGCCATCGAGGCCATGTTCCGGGGCGAGAAGATCAACGTGACGGAGAACCGGGCGGTGCTGCACGTGGCCCTGCGCGCGCCGCAAGGGGCCGGCATTGTGGTGGACGGCAGGAACGTCGTGCCGGAAGTCCACGCCGTGCTGGAGAAGATGGCCGGGTTCTCCAAGCGCGTTCGCACCGGGGAGTGGACGGGGCAGACCGGCAGGCGGATGCGTAACATCGTCAACATCGGCATTGGCGGTTCGGACCTGGGGCCGGTCATGGCATACGAGGCGCTGCGCCATTACAGCGACCGGAGCCTGACGTTTCGCTTCGTTTCCAACGTGGATGGGATCGATTTCGTGGAAGCGACCCGCGATCTCGACCCGGCGGAAACGCTGTTCATTGTTTCCTCCAAAACGTTTACCACGCTGGAGACGATGACCAACGCCGGGAGCGCGCGCGAATGGCTGCTGCAGGGATTGGGCGGGAACAAGCAGGCGGTGGCCCGGCATTTCGTGGCGGTCTCGACCAACGAGGCCAAGGTGGCGGCCTTCGGCATCGATCCCGCCAACATGTTCGGATTCTGGGACTGGGTGGGGGGACGTTATTCGATGGATTCGGCGATTGGCCTTTCGACGATGCTGGCCATTGGGCCGGAGCACTTCCGCGCCATGCTGGGCGGATTTCACGCCATGGACGAGCATTTCCGCACCGCGCCGTTCGGGAAGAACCTGCCGGCGTTGCTGGGCCTGCTGTCGATCTGGAACAATGACTTTCTGGGCGCGGAGACGGTGGCCGTGCTGCCTTATGAGCAATACCTGAAACGCTTTCCGGCTTACTTGCAGCAGTTGACGATGGAGAGCAACGGCAAACACGTCACGCTCGACGGGCGGACGGTGAATTATCAGACCGGCCCCGTCTTCTGGGGCGAACCGGGCACCAATGGGCAGCATTCGTTTTATCAACTGATTCATCAAGGCACGCGGCTGGTTCCGTGCGATTTTCTGGCGTTTGGCCGCGCATTGACGCCGCTGGGACGCCACCACGACATCCTGCTGGCCAACGTCTTCGCCCAAGCCGAGGCGCTGGCCTTCGGGAAGACGCTCGAGGAAGTCAAGGCCGAAGGCACGCCGGACCGGCTGGCGCCGCACCGCGTTTTCGAGGGCAACCGGCCGTCGAACATGATCCTGGCGGAGCGCCTGACGCCGGACACGCTGGGCAGGCTGGTGGCGCTTTACGAGCACAGCGTTTTCACGCAAGGGGTAATCTGGAACATCGATTCATTCGACCAATGGGGGGTGGAGTTGGGCAAGGTGCTGGCGCAACGCATCATTCCGGAACTGGAAGCCAGGACCCCGCCCCGGCTCAAGCATGACAGCTCAACCAATCACCTGATTCGCCGCTGCCGGCAATGGAGGGAAGCGCCATGAAAACCACGCGGCAGCTTGGCATAATCGGCTTGGGCCGGATGGGCGCCAACATGGCGCGTCGGCTGCTCAAAGGCGGCCATCAATGTGTGGTCTTCGATCGCGCGCCGCAGGCCGTAAAGGACCTGGCCAGGGACAAAGCCATCGGCGCCGCCTCGCCCGGCGATCTGGCGAAGAAACTGGCCAAGCCGCGCGCCGTCTGGCTGATGGTGCCGGCCGGGGCCGTGGACGAAACCATCGCCGGCATCCTGCCGCATCTTGCTGCGGGGGACATTCTGATTGATGGCGGCAACTCATACTATGTGGACGACATCCGGCGCGCCCGAAAGCTGGCGGCCAAAGGAATCCACTACGTCGATGTCGGCACCAGCGGCGGGGTGTGGGGATTGGAGCGCGGTTATTGTATGATGATCGGCGGAGAGCCGGAAGTGGTCCGACGCCTGGACCCCATTTTCGCCTCGCTGGCGCCGGGCCGGGGCAAAATCCCGCGCACGCCCGGGCGCAAGGGGCTGGGCGGCACTGCCGAGCAGGGTTATCTCCACTGCGGGCCCAACGGCGCGGGGCACTTCGTGAAAATGGTCCACAACGGGATTGAATACGGCATCATGGCTGCCTACGCCGAGGGATTGGGCGTCCTGCACGAAGCCAATGTCGGGAAACAGCAAGCCGGGACGGATGCGGAAACAGCGCCGTTGCGCGAGCCGGCTCATTACCAATACGATCTCAACGTGGCCGACATCGCCGAGGTCTGGCGGCGCGGCAGTGTGATCGCCTCCTGGCTGCTGGACTTGACAGCGGAGGCGCTGGCCAGGGACCCCAAACTTGCCCAATTCGCCGGCCGGGTATCTGATTCGGGCGAGGGCCGTTGGACGGTGCAGGCGGCCATCGACGAAGGCGTGCCGACGCCGGTGCTGAGCACGGCGCTTTATGAACGGTTCATGTCGCGCGGCCATGCGGATTTCCAGGATAAAGTGCTCTCAGCCATGCGATATGGATTCGGTGGTCACTTGGAAAAAAAGGGTTAAATCTATTGACATAGTATGGATGGTCCGGTATCATTGGACAATGATTCCGAATGGAGCAACAAAATGACGCGGAAAAGCGGCTGCGTTCGGCAGTTAAATCGACTTTTGAGAAGCTGGCAAAGTGGCGGCGGGGAGGGCCTTAAACGGGAGCCTTGCGCGAAGGCGAGAAAACGCTTGACGGGCGACATTATATCTTGTAGTCATTAAGGGTGCGTTCTGTTAAGATTGCCGTGGAATGCACGGATTACCAACAATGCAAAACACAAATCCAGCATGGTATTGCGCGAGGACAAAGCCGAAGCACGAGCACATTGCCGCGGCCAATGTCACCAAGAATTTGGATCTGGAAGTATTCCATCCCCGCCTGCGGATGGAGCGGGCGACGCGGCGCGGGGTGATGCGGGTCGTGGAGCCGTTGTTCCCCTGCTACATCTTCATTCGTTGCATTCTTGAGAATCGGCTGGACGAAATCCGGCATGTGACGGGGATCAGCAGCCTGGTGCATTTTGGGCGGAAGATACCGGTGGTGCCGGACAGCGCGATAGAGGAATTGAAGCAATGCTTTGGCTCCGAGGAGCCCATGATGGTGCAGGACAGCGTGGCGCCAGGGGCGCAAGTGACGATTGTGGAAGGAGCATTTCTTGGATTTTCGGGAATGGTGGTGCGGGCATTATCAGCCGGGCAAAGGGTACAGATTCTGCTGGATTTCCTGGGGCGGGTGACTCTCACAGAAGTGGATCGGAAGTCGTTGAAGCTTGAGAACCGGCGGGTGGCAGACCTCCTGCCGTTGCTGGCGACGACCCATCCGGCGGACGTTGCCGCCGCGAGTTAATCCGTCTCATCAGGATTGAGAACATGGGCAACAAGGGAACCAAGACAAAAGAGATGGTCAAACAACCGGGTGGCCATCAAGTGCGGAGCTTTAGGCAAAAGAAGCTATGGCTGCAAGAAGAACCAAAGCGGGGATACACGGGTCATTTGTTCGTGACACGCGGGAATTGAGCGAAGTTGGCCAGGCCCGTTTGGGGGCCTGTGGCCGTTGAGTTGGAATAAAATGCTAAAATCGAACCAAGCAGCGTCAATCAGCGTGAATTACACTGCGGAAACAGAGGGGGAAGGACCTCTGTCCGCAGCGGTGCAGAACCCGCTGCCCCTGTGGAAGCGGACGCTTGATATTGCGTGCGTCCTACTGGCCCTTCCAGTCATCATTCCGCTGGGCGTGCTGATCGCCCTGTTTATCAAGGTGGTGTCTCCCGGACCCGCCTTTTTCCGTCAGCAACGCATCGGGACACTGGGGAAAGCGTTCATGTGTTTGAAGTTCCGCACCATGAAGATCGATGCGGACACCACCGTTCACCAGGCGCATCTCCGGCACCTGATCACTTCCAACCGCCCGACCAAGAAACTGGACTGCGGCGGCGACAAGCGGTTGATTTTTGGCGGCCTGCTTCTCAGGTCGCTGGGCCTGGACGAACTGCCGCAACTGATCAACGTCATGCGCGGCGAGATGAGTTTGGTGGGGCCGCGGCCCTGCACGCCGTATGAGTTCAACCTGTTCCTCCCCCGCCACAAACGCCGTTGCGAAGCGCCGCCGGGGCTGACGGGGCTGTGGCAGATCAGCGGCAAGAACAAGACGACCTTCGAAGAGCAGATTGGCCTGGATCTCTATTACGTGGAGAACAAGTCGTTGTGGCTGGATTTCAAGATCATCGTCCTGACCATCCCGGCGATTTTGCTCCTGGTTTGGGAAATGAAGACCGCCAGCCCGATTGCTCCGGAGAAGCCGATCAAAGTGTCTCCATGAAAAAGCCGGCGCCGCCTGTCAAGGGCACGGTTTGTGCTCTTGGATGATTGGCGCAGGAATTCACAGAAGCGAGAAAATATGAAAAGAATCAAAGTCGGAGTGGTCGGCTGCGGTTACTGGGGCCCCAACCTGGTGCGCAATTTCCGGTCCCTGCCGGAATGCAGCCTGGAGATGATGTGCGACGTGAGCCCGGACCGGCTCCAGCACCTGGCCGCGCTCTATCCCGAGGTCAAGGGCGAGATGGATTATGACCACATGCTCAACGGGGTGGGCATTGACGCCGTGGCCATCGCCACCTCAGTCAAGCACCATTACACCATGGCCAAGGCCAGTTTGCTGGCGGGCAAACATACGCTGATTGAAAAGCCCATGGCTTCCTCGGCCGCCCAGTGCGCGGAGCTGGTTGAAATCGCGCGCCGGCAGGGCGTGGTCCTGATGGTGGGGCACACGTTCCTCTATTCGCCCGCTGTCCGGAAGATCAAGGAGATCGTGGACCGTGGGGAACTGGGGGAGATCCGCTACATATGCGCCCGGCGGCTCAACCTGGGCCTGTTCCAGAAGGACATCAATGTGGCCTGGGACCTGGCGCCGCACGACATCTCCATCATTCTGCATTTGCTGGGGGAACAGCCTCGCAGCATCAATTGCCGCGGCAGCGCCCACGTCACGCCCGGGGTGGAAGACGTGACCTCGATGAGCCTGACTTTCCGCAACGACCGTTCGGCCATCATTCACAGCAGTTGGCTGGACCCGCGCAAGGTGCGCGAAATGACCATCGTGGGCAGCAAGCGCATGATCGTGTATGATGACGTGGCCCAGCAGGAAAAAATCCGGATTTTTGACGCGCGGGTGGAACAGCCCCCGCACTACGACACGTTTGCGGAGTTTCACTACGCCTATCATTACGGCGACACCTACGCCCCCTACCTCAAACAGGAGGAGCCCCTCAAGACCGAGTGCCAGCATTTCCTGGACTGCATCCAGCACGGCAAGGAGCCGTTGACCAGCGGACAACAAGGGCTGGAGTTGGTCAGGATTCTGGAAGTCTCCTCCGAATCACTGAAGCTGGGCGGCAGTCCCGTCGAACTGATTTCTTATCCCGCCTCCCCCTCCATCCCCGCCGGCGTCCCGGCCCAGCCTCAGGGCAGGAACGGCGAACAAGACCAGTCCAAACGGTCCCTTCCGGCCACCCACCCGGCTGCGCGCCTGCCTTGAGAGGCGCGCGGTATCCGGCATCATGTCTCATCCCCCGCTCTACCAGCGGATAGCGCCCGATGTCAAGATGGGCAAAGGCGTGCGTATTCACGCCTTTACCAACCTCTACGGGTGCGAAATCGGGGACGAGGTCAAGATCGGCGCCTTCGTTGAGATTCAAAAGGGGGCCCGCATCGGATCCCGCTGCAAAATTTCCAGCCACACCTTCATTTGCGAAGGAGTGGTTGTGGAGGACGATGTTTTTATCGGGCACAATGTCACTTTCATCAACGACCTCTATCCCCGGGCCAGCAACGGCGATGGCACCTTGCAAACCGAAGCCGACTGGAAATGCGTTCCGACCTTTGTCAGGCGGGGCGCGTCCATCGGTTCCGGGGCGACGCTGCTCTGCGGCATCACCGTCGGGGCGGGCGCCCTGGTCGGGGCCGGCAGCGTGGTGACCCGGGACGTTCCGGCCGGGGCGGTCGTGGCGGGCAATCCCGCCCGCGTTCTCAAAAAGGCCGGGCCGTCCGGCCCCCAAGCATCCTCCCATGAAAGTCCCCTTCCTTGATCTCAGCGCGCATCACCAGCCCCTGCGGGAGCAACTGGAAGCCGCCATCCGCGATGTGATTGACAGCAACGCCTTTGCCGGCGGCCCCTTTGTGGCGGCGTTCGAGCGCGATTTCGCCCGCTACTGCGGCGCCGCGTTTGCGGTCGGGGTCGGCAACGGCACCGATGCCCTGTGGCTCAGTCTGCTGGCGCTGGGGGTCGGCCCGGGCGATGAAGTCGTGACGACGCCCAGCACCTTCATGGCGACGGTGGAAGCGATCAGTTTCTGCGGAGCGCGGCCCCGGTTTGTGGATATTGACGAGCGCACCTACACGCTGGATGCGAACCTGCTCGAAGCGGCCATTACCTCCAAAACCAAAGCCATCATCCCCGTGCATCTGTTCGGCCAGTGCGCCGACCTGGAGCCGATTCTTGAGATTGCGGCGCGGCGGGGCCTCCCGGTCGTGGAAGACGCCTGCCAGGCGCACGGCGCCCTCTACAAGGGGAGCAAAGCCGGCACGCTGGGCGCGGCCGGTTGTTTCAGCTTTTATCCGGGCAAGAACCTGGGCGCTTTGGGCGAGGCGGGCGCCGTGGTGACGGAGGACCCGGCCCTGGCGGAGAGCATCCGCGTTTTGCGCGATCATGGCCAGCACCGGAAGTATTATCATTCCCGGATCGGCTGGAATGCGAGGATGGACGGCATTCAAGGGGCGGTTCTCAGTGTCAAGCTCAAGCACTTGGACGTGGGCAACGTCAAGCGCCAGTCCCACGCCCTGCTTTACGACCAACTGCTGGGCGAAACGCGGGAAATCATCACCCCGTTCGAGGCGCCCTACGGACGGCATGTCTATCACGTTTATGCGGTCCGCGTGCAGAATCGCAATCAGGTGCTCCAGGCCATGGCGGACAAGGGCATTGCCTGCGCCATTCATTATCCGATCCCGGCGCATTTGCAGGAGGCCTATCGTTTCCTGGGCTGCGGCAAGGGCTCCTTCCCGGTCGCCGAAGCGTGCGCGGAGGAATTTTTGTCGCTGCCCATGTTTCCCGAATTAAGCCACGCGCAAATCCACGCGGTGGCGGAGGAATTGAAGCTGTGCATCAGCGGCCGAAGACCCGCCAGCCATTGTGTCAAATGACCCCGCCGACCGGCCATGTGGAAACCGGGCGATCATCCGAGCTGTCCGCGCCCGCGAGGCCGGAGGTGGTCGATCCCTTGCAGTATCCGGACTGGGACACGCTCGTGGCGGCCCATGAACGGGCCGGGGTGGTCCACGGGACCGGCTGGGCGCGGGTGTTGCAGTCCACTTACGGGCACAGGCCGCATTATATTTGCCGGTTTGAGGGCCGGCAACTGGCCGGGTTGCTCGCCATCATGGAAGTTTCCAGCCGGTGGACGGGGCGCCGCGGCGTGTCGCTGCCTTTCATGGATTTTTGCCCCGCGCTCAAGGCGGAGGGCCAGGACCTCGGGCCGTTGTATGAGGCGGCCATGGAGCTGGGCCGGGAGCGGCGCTGGAGGTATCTGGAGTGCAGAAGCGCGGGCGGCGGCTGGGCGGGCGCTTGGCCCTCGCTGACATTTCACGGCCACGTCATCGATCTTGCCCCCGGCGCGGAGGGCCTTTTCAATCGTCTTGACAGCACGGTGAGGCGGGGCATCCGCAAAGCGGAGGCGGCGGGCCTGCGGGTCGAATTCAGCGGCAGTCTGGAGGCGGCGCGGACCTTTTACGGGCTGCATTGCCGGACGCGGCGGCGCCACGGGTTGCCGCCGCAGCCGTGGCAGTTTTTCGAGAACATCCAGCGCCACGTGCTGGAAGGGGGCCGGGGATTTGTCGCCACCGTCCGGCGGCGGAAGCAGCCGCTGGCGGCGGCGGTTTTTTTTTGTGATGGGCGGCGGGCGCTCTACAAATACGGAGCCTCAGATTACGCTTTTCAACTTTTGAGACCGAATCATCTGTTGATGTGGGAGGCCATGCGGCATTGCGCGGCAGGGGGGCTGTCGGAACTGCACCTGGGCCGGACCTCCCTGGGCAACGAAGGGCTGCGGCGCTTCAAACTTTCGCTGGGCGCATCCGAGGAAACCGTGGCATATTGCAGATATGATTTCTCAGCGGGGAGATTTGTCCGCGACGCGGATCGCGCGGAAGGCTGGTTCAACCGGGTTTTTGCGCTGCTGCCGCTGCCTCTGCTGCGTCTGGCCGGCCGTATTTTATATCCCCATTTATCGTGATATATAACCAATTTGTAAACTCATGAATCCAAAGCAAACGCCTCCGTCATCGCCAGGGATCACCTTGGGCGATGTCTATTACATTCTGTTTCGGCACAAATGGCTTATCCTCACTTTGTCGCTGGTGGCGGTCGTCACCGCCGTGTCCGTGCGGCTCTTCTGGCCCGTGCCCTACCAATCGGAGGCCAGGGTATTGATCAAGTATGTCAAAGAAACCAAACCGCCAGAGCAGACTGCGATGGACTCTCAAGTGACATCCCCGGACACCCGCGGGGAGAACATCATCAATTCCGAGATTGAGATTCTCACCAGTTTGGACCTGGCCAACAGCGCGGTGGATGCCCTGACCCCCGCCAAGATACTGGCCAATGCGGGCGGCGGAACCAACCGTTTCGAGGCGGCCTACCTGGTTAGAAAAGGCCTTGTGCCGGTGGTCACCAATAAAAGCGACGTGATCACTATTATCTTTTTTCACCCTGATCCTGACATGGTGCGGCCCATTCTCGGTCAGATCATTGATATCTATTTAAAAAGGCACAGCGAAATTCACCGTCCTGAGTGGAACGAGTTTTTGACCCGTGAAACCGACGAGGTCAAACGCAAGCTGAACGATACCGAAGCACAATTGCGCGAAGCGAAAAGCAAGGCCAACATCATCAGTCTGGAGGACAGCCAGAAAACATTCGGCGAGATGACGTCGAAGCTCCAGCAGGAAATCTACGAAGCCGAGGCCGAATGGGCGGGCTACGAGCAAACGATACAGGAAATGAACGCACTCGTGCCCAAACCCAATCCGGCCGAAGCCAGCAACGCGGCGCCTGCCGCCGGCGGGGCGGAGCCGATCCCGCCCGACAAAGCGGAGAGTTATCAGAGGACTTGCGAGCAGTTGAGCGCCTTGCGCTCGCAGGAACAGGATCTCCTTCTCCGCTACACCACCAACAATTCCCTTGTGCAAACCAAGCGCGGCGAGATCGCCCGCGCCGCAGCCTTGAAGAAGCAACTGGAGGAGAAATATCCGGGCCTGATCGCCATGAAACCCGTCGAGACGAAAGGCGCCTCCGGGGCGCCGGCCCCGGATCCGGCGGTGGCGTTGAACGAGGAAATCCGGAAAGCCGACGCCTTGGCAGCCAGGATCAAGGCTCTGACCAATCAGATGGCCGAGGTGCAAGCCAATGCCGCCCTCATGGAACGGCAGGAAGGGCCAATTCTGCAGTTGCAGCGGGACAAGGAATTGCAGGGAGCGGAGTTTGTGTATTACTCAAGAAAGCTGGAAGAGAGCCGGGCCGACGAGGCTCTGGGGCCGGGCAATTCCAACATCAGCGTGGTGGAATCGCCCACGCCTCCCGCGCGGGACATGGCGAAGCTGACCAAGGTTGCCGCGGGAATTTTGTTCGGGGGTCTGGCCTTCGCCTTCGGATTGCCCTTCCTGATTGAGCTATATCTGGATCGATCGCTCAAGCATCCGTTGGAGGTCCAAGCCACACTCGGATTGCCCTTTTTCATCTCTATTCCCGCCACGAATGGAACTGGCAGGTCCCACGCCCGGAAAGAAAAGAAGAGGGCCCTTCTGCCCGGCAAGACCGGAGAAGCCGGCGACGCGCAGGCCGCACCGTCCACGGGCGGCGCGCTTGCCCTGTGGGAGAAAAGCCACGGCTTGCAGCCCTTTTACGACACCCTGCGCGACCGGGTGATGACTTACTTCGAGATGATTAACCTGACGCACAAGCCCAAATTGGTGGCGGTGACAAGCTGTGCCGCGGGCGCCGGTGTCACCAGCACCGCCGCCGGCCTGGCTTCGTCCCTCTCCGAAACGGGCGACGGGAACGTGTTGCTTGTCAATATGAACGTCCGCGACGGCGAGGCCCATCACTTCTACAAGGGCAAACCGGCTTGCGGCCTGGACGAGGCGCTGGAAAAGGAGAAGCGCGAGGGGGCCCTGGTGCGGGATAATCTCTACGTGGCCAAGGAACAGGAGAACGATTCCAAGCTGCCCCGCATTTTGCCCAAACACTTTAGTCATTTGCTGCCCAAGATGAAGGCCAGCGACTTCGATTACATTATTTTCGACATGCCGCCCGTCAGCCAGATCAGCATCACTCCGAAGCTGGCCCGGTTCATGGATATGGTGCTGCTCGTGGTGGAATCGGAGAAGACCGATCGCGATGTCGCCAAGCGCGTCGCCTCCATGCTCTCCGAGACCAAGACGAACGTCGGCATCGTCCTGAACAAAAATCGTTCCTACCTCCCGCGCCGGCTGCAACAAGAGATCTAGCCCCGCTCTCCGCCTCAGCCTGTGATTCGCAACAGACTCTATTACGGCATCAAGCCGTTGCTGCCGGCTTTTGTCCGCCTCCGCATCCGGCGCTGGTTCGCCTTGGGCAAGCGCCGGAAGGTGGGGGACGTGTGGCCGATTCTGCCCGGCTCGGGACGCCCGCCCGACGGCTGGCCGGGCTGGCCGAAGGGGAAAAAGTTTGCCTTCGTCCTCACCCATGACGTGGAAGGACCGGACGGCGTGGCCAAATGCCGGCAATTGATGGCGCTGGAGGCCCAATGGGGGTTCCGCTCTTCGTTCAATTTCATCCCCGAAGGAGATTACCGGGTGACCCGTGAATTGAGGGAAGAATTGACCCGCAACGGGTTCGAAGTCGGGGTTCACGATCTGCGCCATGACGGCAAGCTCTTCTGGTCGCGCCAGACCTTCGCTGCGAATGCCTCCCGGATCAACCACTACCTCAAGGAATGGGGCGCGGTCGGTTTCCGCGCCGGTTTCATGCTGCACAATCTCGACTGGCTGGCCGATCTGGAAATCCAGTACGATGCTTCCACCTTCGATACGGACCCTTTTGAGCCTCAACCCGACGGGGTTGACACGATATTTCCTTTTTGGAAAGAATGCGCCGATGGACGGGGTTACGTCGAACTGCCTTACACGCTTCCACAGGACTCCACACTCTTTCTCATGCTTGGAGAGGTGGATCCAAACATCTGGCTGCGGAAACTCGACTGGATTGCCAGCCATGGCGGAATGGCTCTCGTTAACGTGCATCCGGATTATGTTGATTTCAATTCAGAGACGGGTAATTTGCGTCAGTATCCGGTCCGATTCTATTCCGATCTGTTGGATTATGTGATCAAGCGCTATGACGGGATCTATTGGGGCTGCCGTCCCAAGGACTTGACAGAATGGTACTTGCAGGAGAGATAGGCCTTCGATAACAGTACGCGAAGTTCGAGTGGAATTATGAAAGTGAACATATTCGGCATGGGGTACGTGGGCTGCGTTACCTCCGCTTGTTTGGCATCCCGTGGATTCGAGGTCATTGGGGTTGATCCGGATGCCAATAAAACCTCGCTTATCAACCAGTCCCGCAGCCCGTTAGTTGAACCCAGGCTGGAAGATCTCATCAAGGAAGGAGTTTCCTCCGGCTGTCTTCGCGCCACGAACGACATTGCCGAATTGGGCGACATCTCCATCATCTGCGTTGGCACTCCAAGCAACGCCAATGGAAGTCTTGGCTTGGACTACGTCACTCGAGTTGCCGCGCAGTTGGGCGACTTACTCCGTTCCCACAAAGGCTATCATGTAGTCAATGTGCGCAGCACGGTCGTGCCGGGAACGGTGGAGGAAATAATCATTCCCCTCTTGTCGAAGCGGTCTGACAAGATCCCGGGGCGCGACTTTGGAGTTTGCATGAACCCGGAATTCTTGCGCGAGACCACGGCCGTGAAGGATTTTCACGCACCGCCGTTCACAGTCGTAGGCTGCCTGGATCCGCGCAGCGGCGCAACGGTGGCCAAGCTTTATGAGGGGATTGATGCTCCACTTGAGCAAACCTCCATCCGGGTGGCGGAGATGATCAAATACGCCTGCAACGCTTTCCACGCCCTGAAGGTTTGCTTTGCCAACGAGATAGGGCTGCTGAGCAAAAGCCTGGGCATAGACAGCCACTCGGTGATGGACGTTTTTTGCAAAGACACCAAGCTGAACCTCTCGCCCTATTATTTAAAGCCAGGTTTCGCTTTTGGCGGCTCCTGCCTGCCCAAGGACCTGCGCGCCATTTTGCACAAGGCCAAACAACAGGACGTGGACCTGCCCGTACTGGGGTCGCTTTTGGAAAGCAATCGCAAGCATCTCGATTATGCCTTTGAGTTGGTGCAACGAACCGGCAAAAAAAGGATCGGAGTTCTGGGCTTGAGCTTCAAGGCGGGCACGGACGACCTGCGGGAAAGCCCGATGGTCATTCTCATTGAGCGCCTCTTGGGCAAAGGCTACAAGCTGGCGATCTATGACGAAGAGGTTTCCCTTTCGCAATTGATCGGCGCCAACCGCCGTTACATCGAGCAAACAATCCCGCATATTTCTTCTCTCATGGTGCCAAACTTGGGCGACGTTTTCGCCCAAAGCGACCTCATAATTGTCAGTAAGAAGACACCTCAATTCGTGGATGCGCTGGCCAAGGACCTGGACGGAAAGGCGTTGGTTGACCTTGTGCGCATGTGGCGTGTACCCGCTGCCGGCAAGGCAAATTACGAAGGGATTTGCTGGTAAACCGTCTTTGCAATTGACCGGCGAATTATGTCCAACAAGCGCCCCCGAATCCTCATGCTGGTGGAGAATTGTTACCCCCAAGATACCCGGGTACGCAATGAAGCCAATTTGCTGGCCGCCGCGGGCTATCGCGTTTTAGTCATTGCCTGGCGCAAACCGGGGCAGCTGTTCACTGAAAAAGTCAATGGCGTCAGGGTTTACCGCCTGCGGCCTTTTGAGATGTTCAACAAGACGCCCGCCAGAAATGCAGGCGCCTTGGGGACTTTTTGTCTCAAGGTTAAATCTTTCCTGGGCTATATGGCGGAATATGGAAGTTTTACCGGTTCCTGCCTTGTGCTCAGCTTCTACATTTTGATGAAGGAGGGGTTTGATGTCCTGCATGCCCATAATCCGCCTGACACCCTTTTTCTCGTAGCCCTGCCATTCAAGCTTCTGGGCAAGAAGTTTGTCTTTGATCATCATGACCTGAGTCCGGAACTCTACCAGTCGCGTTATGGGGCGAAAGGCGGCTTTTATTCCTGGCTGCTGCACCTTTTTGAGTCGGGCAGCCTCGGACTGGCCGACGTGACGATCGCCACAAACGAGTCTTACAAGCAAATTCAGATTAGCAGAGGGAGGCGTGATCCCAAAACTGTTTTTGTCGTCAGGAACGGTCCGGACGGTTCGCGCATGGCTGGGGCGGTGCCCAGCGCCCGCCTCCGTGCCATGAAAAGAACCATCCTCTGCTACATCGGCGCTATGAATCCCCAGGACGGGGTCGATTATCTGTTCCGCTCGCTCCATTACTTGTATTATAACCTCAATCGCACTGATTTTTACTGTGTCGTCATGGGCAGTGGAGATTCCCTCGAAGACCTGAGGGCTTTGGCCAAGGAGTTGCAACTGGAGGCTTGCTTGGAACTGACCGGCTTTGTCTCGGAAGAGGATCTACTATCGAATCTTGCCGCTGCTGACATCTGTGTGGACCCGGATCCTTCCAGCCCGTTGAACGACGTTTCGACCTGGATCAAGATCATGGAATACATGGCCTTCAGGAAGCCGATCGTCACGTTCGCCCTGAAAGAGACGCGCTTTTCAGCGCAAGAGGCGGCACTGTATGTGCCACCCAACGACGAGAAAGCATTCGCAATGGGCATTGCGAAGTTGATGGATGATCCAACATTGCGCAAGAAAATGGGAGATTTCGGACGAGGCCGCGTCGAGCGCGAGTTGCAGTGGTCGATCGTCGGAAAAAACTTGCTAAATGCTTACGAATCAATGTACGGCTAATGAACCATCATGCTTCCAAACGAAAAAATCTATAATTCCTTGCTCAAATTGGAAGAGTGGGTCGCGGATCGAGACTATCGGGCCTATGATCCGTTCGATGGCCTGTCCTCGCCGTACGCGAGCCTTTTTAGCCTGGGCCACCCTTTTCTCAGACGCGTGTGGCAGCAGGCCGTTCGCCGGTTTCCCATTAACGTGCGGCCGCTCCTAGGAATCAAGGTTTCCCAAGGCAGCAAAGCCATGGGGTTCTTTGCCCAAGGGTACCTTCGGCTCTATCAGACTACCCGCGATGACTCCTATCGCGCCAAAATGCGGTCCTGCCTGGATTGGCTGGTTCAGAATCGCTGCCCCGGTTTCAAGGGAAATGCCTGGGGCAATCATTTCGATTATGAATCGCGCAGCGGGCGCATTCCCCGCGGCACGCCGACGGTCGTGTGGACCAGCCTGATCGGCCATGCCTTTTTGGACGCCTACGACGCCTTCTCCGACGAACAGGACCTGGCGGTCGCGTCCGGCGTCGCCGAATTTATTTCCAAGGAACTGGGTTGGATCGAGACGGGCCGGGACATCTGTTTGAACTACATCCCGGACAACGGCAACGGCGGCAAACCGGTCCCGGGGGAGCACGGCATTCACAACTCCAATGTTCTGGGCGCCGGATTGCTGGCCCGCGTCCATTCGCACCTTCCGAACCCGCTTTACACGGAGATTGCCGAACGGGCCGTCCAATTCACCATCCGCGATCAAATGCCCAACGGGGCGTGGAATTACGGGTCGCATCCACGCTGGGGCTGGGTGGACTCCTTTCACACGGGTTACAATCTGGAATCGATTGACCATTATATCCGGGGGACGGGCGACCAGAAGTTCCAGCCCGCTCTGGCAAAGGGATACAAGTTTTACGTCGATACGTTTTTCGGGCCGGACGGAACACCGCGATACTACGACTACAAAACCCGGCCGCTGGACATCCAATGCGCTTCGCAGGCGATTCAAACGCTGGTCAACCTGCGTGAATTTGATACCCGGAGCGTTTCCATCGCGGAAAAGGTGGCGCTTTGGACCATCGCCAACATGCAGGATCCGACCGGTTATTTTTACTATCGCAAGTACGCCGTAATGACGAACAAGACGCCCACCTTGCACTGGGGGCAGGCCACGATGTTTGCGGCGCTGGCTATGCTGCTACAACACTTGAGTTTGCAGAATTTGCGTACCCAACCGCAAACAAAGGTCGGAATACCTTGATCACAACGTCACGTCTGAATCGCGGCCTTGGAACTTCATTTTTTCGGCGGAGGAGAGACATCCAACGATATGCCAAACAACAAACTCAAATACGTGTTGGTGACCCCGGCGCGAAATGAGCAGGACTACATCGGGAAGACACTGTCCTCGGTTGTTGCTCAAACGGTGCTTCCCGAAAAATGGGTTATCGTCAGCGATGGCTCAACCGATCGCACAGACGAGATCGTGAGGGAATACATGAATTTATATCCTTGGATCGAACTGCTGCGAAGGCCTGAACGGCGGGACCGCCAGTTTGCAGCCAAAGCACATGCCTTTAATGCTGGATGCGCGTGTCTGGAAGGCGTGGAATATGACATCATCGGAAACCTAGATGCCGATATTTCGTTTGCCCCTGACTATTTCGAGTTCATTTTGGGCAAGTTCGAGGCCGATGAAACGCTTGGGGTTTGCGGCACCCCATGGTGCGAGGACGCAAATGATCGGGACAAGCATACTTACAGCCATCGCTTTGTTCAGTTGGAACATGTTTCGGGAGCCTGCCAGATGTTCCGGAAGCAGTGCTTCAAGGAGGTGGGCGGATATATTCCGATAAGAGGCGGTGCTATTGACTGGGTGGCCGTAACAACAGCCCGTATGAAAGGATGGAAAACCCGCACGTATATGGAGAAAACATGCTTTCACCATCGGCCATTAGGTACCGGGAACCACAGCCCACTAATGGTTTTTTTTCGCTATGGGCAGAAAGCCTATTACATGGGGGGGCATCCCCTTTGGGAGTTTCTGCGTGGTTTTTTTCAGATGCTCGAGAAGCCACGAGTCCTTGGGGGCATCTATTACCATGCAGGTTATTTTTGGGAACTGGTTAAGCGGATGAAGAGACCGATCTCCTCAGAACTCGTCACCTTTCATCGACGCGAGCAGATGGATCGCTTGCGTGGCATCATCCGCCGCGCGCCCCGGCTGCCGGAGGATTCCCATAAAAGCTCGCTTGTATGATCATCATCAATGCCGATGATTTGGGACGGTCGCGCAATGAAACGGATGCGGCGCTGGCCTGCCATAGGCAAGGAAGGATCGCTTCCGCGACAGCGATGGTATTCATGGAGGACTCAGAAAGGGCAGCCGACTTGGCCATGGCGCAGGGATTGGATGTGGGATTGCACTTGAATTTGGATCAAGATTACAACGGCCGGCGACCTGCCGTGGCGGCGGTCTGCGCTCATCGCCGGGTGGTGAGATTCCTGTCTTCCAACAAGTTCGCCAGGCTGCTTTACAATCCGTTGCTGCGCCAACATTTCCGGGAAGTGGTTCAATCGCAGATCGATGAATTCGTCCGGCTCTACGCCAAGGCTCCTTCGCACATTGATGGCCACCACCACCAGCATCTTTGCACCAATATGGTAATTGACGAACTGCTGCCCGAGAGGACAAGGATTCGCCGGAACTTTTCATATGAGCCGGGGGAGAAGAGTTTTTTGAACCGTTATTACAGGGGTTGGGTTGACCGCCGGCTGGCCCGCCGCCACCGTCTGACGGACTATTTTTTCTCCTTGGCTGATTGCCTTAGAAACCACCAGCTCCCACGAGTGTTCGGACTCGCGAAGACGGCCAACGTGGAACTAATGACCCATCCCCGAGAGGCTGCAGAATGCGAATGGCTCATGAGCAATGATTTCTTGTCTTTTACCCAGGGTTTGGAGATGCGCTCATACGCGAGTGTTTAGGTAGAGTTATTATGGAAAATGAGTTTATCGAGGTTAGAGTCAGTGGACGAAATACATTGGTTCCCTGCCGGCGTTCAAACGGCAGGGCTGTCATTGCGCTGGGGAAGTGGGTTAAAATAGCGCGGATCCACGAAGAAGAGTGGATGGAAGGGGAGGTGGTCAATGATCCGGAACTTTTGGTTGAGCAATTAAAAATTTCCCGGTTTCCTGCGCATGTCTTCACCTTCTTCCAAAAGCCTCCGGACACCAAGCCGAAGCATCCGTACCATTTTGATTGGGACAATTTTGCCGTCATCCATATCAAAACTTTCGACGACTGGTGGGAGAAACTTCCCCAAGAATCGAGAAAAAATACCAGGAGATCCGTCAAGCGGGGGGTAAGGGTCCGCGAGGTGAATCTTGACGATGAGCTGATCCGCGCCATTACAGAAATCTATAACGAAACTCCCATCCGCCAGGGAAAACCCTTTCCGCATTTCGGCAAGAATTTCACGACGGTCAAAAAGGAGGTTTCCACCTTGTTGGATCGCAGCAGCTTTATTGGCGCCTACCACGGAAATGAGCTGATTGGTTTCATCAAGCTGGTTTGCATGGGGAATCTTGCCAGTATCTTGCACATTGTCTCTAAACACTCGCACCACGACAAGCGCCCGACCAACGCGCTGATTACCAAAGCGGTGGAGATTTGCAGCCAGAAGGGAATTTCCTATTTGCTCTACGGCCACTATACTTATGGCCGGAAAACCCGCAGCCCGCTGATCGAATTTAAGAAGCGCAATGGCTTTGAGGAAGTGCGGGTTCCGCGTTATTACCTGCCATTGTGCTGGTGGGGCCGTGTCATCATCGCGCTGCACTTATACCGGGGATTGCTGGGATTATTGCCGAGCATTTTGGTTAATGTTATGGTTGACATGCGTTCGATCGTGTTCGACCGGCTTTCACGCAAAAACGGCCCGTCCCAAGGCCCGGAGGAAACAGATCGTCAGAGCAAGTTCGTGGAAAATACTCCATGAAGATTTGACCCTCGCAATGGACGCCAAAAGAGATATTTTAACGGCCATTTAAGTTGCCAATACGCCGGTGTAGCTCAACGTTAGAGTGACTGACTTGTAGTCAGCAGATGGAGTGTTCAATTCCTCCCGCCGGCTCCATCTATTCCAAAGAAAACCGAGACCCTGTGCCCGCTGACCGAACGAAATTGCCATGCCTGGAATAGCAGGAATAATCGTAAAAGACAGTTTACAACCGGATGAGGCGGTGGTGGATACCATGCTCCGATCCATGTTGCACGAGGCATTTTATACCTTCGGTTGCCATACGAATCAGAAGTTGGGCTTATGTATTGTATGGGTCGGAATAAAGGGAGCATATGATGATTGCATGCCTGTCTGGAGCAAAAACAAGGATATTTGCCTAATTTTCTCGGGAGAACATTTTACGGTGCCAGCAGACGTCGAGGCGTTAAAGAAGCAAGGGCATAGGTTTATTTCCAATAGCGCAGAGAGCCTTGTTCATTTATACGAGGAGGCGGGGGACGGGCTTTTTGAAAAGCTTAATGGCTGGTTCAGCGGGTTTTTGATTGATCTGCGGAAAAACAAGATGTTCCTTTTCAATGACCGCTACGGGATGAACCGGATCTATTTTCATGAGCACCAGAACGGGTTTTATTTTTCTTCCGAGGCGAAAGCGCTGTTAAAGGTTTTGCCGGAATTGCGGCGGCTTGACGCACAAGGTCTCAGTGAATTTATGGACTGCGGCTGCGTACTGCAGAATCGGACTCTTTTCCCAGGTATTTCCTTGATGCCGGGTGGTTCGGTGTGGGAGTGGTCGCCAGGGCAACCGGCCCGCAAGGGTGTCTATTTCAAACAAGAATCCTGGGAAGGGCAGCCGCTATTGAGCGGCCCGGATTATTTTGAGAAGCTGAGAGAAACGTGGCGGCGGATTCTTCCGCGCTACTTTAATGGTGCGGAGCACGCGGGCTTGTCGCTAACCGGCGGTGTGGACAGTCGGATGATTCTGGCCTGCGCGCCGCAGCCTCCGGGAACCCTCCCTTGTTATACCTTCGGCGGGCCGTATCGCGAATGCGCGGACGTGACAATTTCACGGCGGGTGGCGCAGCTATGCCGCCAACCACACGAAACCATTTCCCTTAACGGCAATTTTTTCACAGAATTTCCAGCTTTGTTGGAAAAAGTTGTGTATGTAACCGACGGAACGTTGGACCCTACCGGCGCGGCCGATCTGTTTGTCAACCGGATTGCCCGGCAAATGGCGCCGGTGCGTGTCACCGGCCTCAACGGCGGCGAAATCCTGCGGCGACTGGTCATGTTCAAGCCGGACGACCGTATCCCTTGGCAGTCCCTCGCGCCTTCGTTCAAGGAGCATATCCGGGTTGTTGCCGCGACTTACGCGAAAGAGATTGAGGGACACCGCTTGTCGTTCATCGCCTTCAAACAAGCGCCGTGGCATCTCTATGCACGGCTGGCCATTGAGCGATCGCAACTGACCCTCCGCACACCCTACTTTGACAATGACCTTGTGGCGCTGGCGTTTCAGGCCCCGCCGGAGATGAGGGGCAGCGAGCCGGCGCTCCGACTGATTGCCGAAGGCAATCCCGCTTTGCAGGACTTGGGAACCGACCGCGCCAGCCGGCTGCGGTCAATCCCCGGCATCACTTTTGCTCGTCACCAGTTGCAGGAATTCACCTTTAAGGCGGAATATGCCTACGATTACGGCATGCCTCAATGGCTCGCTCGACTTGACCACTTTTTTGCACCCTTCCATTTTGAGAAGTTGTTCCTTGGCCGCCACAAATTCTACCATTTCCGCGTTTGGTACCGAGACGAGTTGTCGCATTATGTCCGGGAAGTATTGCTGGATTCACGGGCGCGCGGACGGGCCTATATCCATGGCCCAAGCCTGGAGGAGTTGGTCATGGCCCATACCATTGGCCGGGCGAACCACACCACTGAAATTCACAAACTTCTGACGCTGGAGCTTCTCCAGCGCCAGATGATTGACTAAAACTGGAACCCGCTTCCCGATAAAAACAAGTGCCACCGCGACTAGCATTGTTATTGACGGTTGCCTTCATTCTCTGGAGGTTGTCCCGGGACTTGAAGCAGCGGCAAAATCTTTCTCATGCGCTCTGGATTCCGCTGATCTGGCTTTTGATGCTTGGTTCCAGATCGGTCTCATTCTGGTTTGGCGCGCGAAGCGTGGGAGACACCCAGTTGGATGGCAGCCCCCTTGATCGGCTGGTTTATCTATTCCTGATTGTGGCCGGTCTTCTGGTGCTCGCGCAGAGGCGCATCCAATGGAGTCAGCTCATCGCAGACAACAAGTGGCTCTCTATTTTCTTTCTTTACCTCGGCATCAGTGTTCTCTGGGCGGACTATCCCTTCGTGGCCTTCAAACGGTGGTTTAAGGATGCTGGGAACATCATTCTCGTTCTGGTCATCCTGAGCGAGGAAGACCCTGTTGAGGCAACCCGGGCCATGTTTCTTCGTTGCGCCTACGTTTTGGTTCCCCTGTCTGTCCTTGTTATAAAGTATTTTCCCGACTTGAGCAGAACCTACGCTCCGTGGACGGGGGCCGTCGAATATTGTGGCGTCTCAGGAAGCAAAAACATGCTTGGATCCACATTGATTCTTTACAGTATTGCCCTTCTGTGGGAGGCGCTGGAATTGCATGACGACCAATCAGGAGCAAGGAAAAGGTTTGAGAAGTCTTCCTGCGTGCTTTTCCTGGGGATGATTGCCTGGTTGTTTCTAAAGGCACACAGCCAAACCTCGTTTGCTTGCACGCTCCTCGGTGGCGGTATCCTTCTGGCGATGCGACTTTCATTCATCAGAAGCCGGGCGAGCCGTATCGAGATTTATGCTGTTACGCTGGCACTCCTGTTTTTGCTGTTTAATAGCGTGTTCGACATAGCTGGCATATTTGTTCACGCCTTGGGGCGCAACCTGACGTTTACTGGGCGGACGGAGATTTGGCAGCGCGTGTTGGGCGTTCCCATCAACCCGCTCATTGGGACCGGCTATTACAGCTTTTGGCTTGACCCCAATCGGGTAGAAAAAGTTTCCGAGGGGTTCTTTTTTCATTTGGATGAAGCTCATAACGGGTATATTGAAACCTATCTCAATGGAGGATTAATTGGCGCGTTCCTGCTGGTGGTATTGATCGCTTTTGCGCTTCGGAAGATAAAGCGCGACTTCCTTAATGAAGGAGACAGATTCAGCATTGTTCGCCTCGCTTTCCTGGCCATCGCCGTTGTTTATAATTTCACTGAAGCGGCGTTTGACAGGCAAAGTTTTGTCTGGTTTGCGCTATTGCTGGCGATTGTCGGCCGCCTCCGTCAGGTGACGCTGGCGCAAGAGGGGCGGCGAGACCAGCCCGAGCCACATGCCGTCGCCCCATTGATTGAGGGCTCGTAATTGCGGCATGTACTCCAATAAGACACCACCGTCATGTTTCACGAGTTGCCCATGAGGTTCGTTCCTCTGCCGGCTTCGTTATAGAATTGCAAACCGTCCAGTTTGGCATTAATCTTGCTTCCTAATATTACTTTGTTAGGTTCTCAACACAAAAAGTGCCATTTGGATCTGTAAAAAATGATAAAAGCTGCGATTTTCGGGAATGAGCAAAGTCTGAGCAAAACTCGCGAATTCCCTTCGCTATTCAATAAACTTAACAAAGTAATACAAAAAGTGATAAAATCTATGAAACTAAAAGTGATAAAATATATGAAATGGAATCCAAAACACCACTGTCTCTTGTGTGTATTGTTTGCACTTTCCGCGGCGCCGGTTCTTGGGGCAATCATGCCCTCCGGCCTCCTTCCTGGAGGTGTGATTTGGGCGTCGAATCAGGTCGGTGTGGTCGGCGGAGTTCCCAATGTTACCACGATTTACGCGCATCTCTATCCGACCAACAGTTCTGCGGATATCAATACCGCACTTAATCATTGCCCAAGCAATCAGGTGGTGTATCTCAACGCTGGAATTTACCTGATCACCAACGGGCTGACTTGGGACAATCAGGCAACAGCTAATGACGGTGTAGTATTGCGCGGCGCCGGTCCTGGAAATACTATTCTACTATTGACAAATACTCAACCTATTCTAGCTGCTGTGCGCTCGTCCTTCGCCGATACTCCTCTGTCCAATTCGGCGATGAATTGGCTTAGTGGCTATGCTCAAGGCAGCACCAACATTGTCATTGGTTCAGCGACGAACCGCCTATCTTCTGGTCTTACTGTGGCCGCCGGAGATCTGATTGGACTGTGTCAGGAAAACGACCCAAATTTGGTGAATCCAACGGGCAACTCAAGCACGCAAACAGCTGGTTTGTTGCTTGACCAATATGGAAAATACTGCAACCAGCTTCAATTTGTTACCGTTACTTCAGTATCCAACCAAACGAACCTGACCATCTGGCCGGGAGTGTATATGACCAATTATCAAGCATCGTTATATCCGCAGGTGTATTGGTTGGGGTTGCATCGGGCAGTGAGGATGACTGGCATTGAGAACTTAACTATTAATCAGGGCGGCATGACCTACCACGACATCCCTGCGATTTTGTTTCTGAATGCTTACAACTGTTGGGTAAAGAATGTGGAATTTACCAATTCATGGTATGCCGCAGTCGAGTTTGGCTGTTCGGCCCATTGCGCGGTTCAAGACTGTTACATTCACGATTGCAGCGGCGGCGGCGCTTCCTCAACCTATGGTGTAAATCCCCACGCTTCTTCTGACATCCTCATCCAGAACAATATCTTTTACAAAATCACGGCGCCGATTTTGGTGGATAGCGGTGCCTCCGGCTGTGTATTTGGCTACAATTTTTGCAGCAATATGATTTATGGCGTTTCGCCCGGATGGGTGGCGACCACCATCTCGTTTCATGGAGCACATCCAACCATGAACTTAAGCGAAGGCAATGTTGGTACCCAAATAGATTATGACGACATCCACGGTTCTAGCAGCCACAACACCGCTTTCCGCAATTTCTTCTCTGGCTACGACACAAATCTGAACAATGCCACGAATTTTTATTTGAACAATACTTATCCGGTCGTGATAAATTCCACGAATCGCTGGATGACGTTCATTGGGAATGTTATTGGCACAGGTGGCTATCATACGAATTATCAATTCGATGTAATTTCGTGTCCGACGAATTATCTAAATCTTAAGACCATATATCAACTTGGGTTTTTTGAGAATTATTCTCCGGGCGGCGACCCGATGACGGTTACATCGCTGTGGTGTGACGGAAACTATGATTACGCCACTCACTCAACCATCTGGGACACCAACGGAGTGCAGACGCTGCCTGCGTCGCTTTATTTGACAGCACAGCCAAGCTGGTGGTCAAACAGCGTGCCGTTCCCTCCTATTGGACCGGATGTAACGGGCCTAGTTAGTCCATTTCCAGCCCAATTGCGTTATTTGGCAATCATCAATACACCTCAGCCCCCGACCAACCTCAGGGACTAATTAATGAATCCCTGAATTTTGACGCCGGTTAAGGCGGTGCTGTTGCAGCCGTTTCCTGGGGTCCCGGCGGAAGAAAGTTGGTCGCGTTCAATCGAGAATGCTCTCCTTGGTGCCGCCTTCCCTCTCGCGCTACAAGCAGTGTCCAACACTGGCACATGTTCGCGCGTTAATTTGAGCCGTCAATTCATTCAACTGGCGTTCAAAAATTGTGCTATTATGAAACTCATCCAAACAATCAGCCAAAAGGGTAAAAACTTCATGCGCGGCTTGGTCCAGAGGTGGGGCTGGACAGGCTTGAAAGGGCGGCTTTGGGACCGTGAGTTTGCAGAAGGGCGCTGGGATTTCATTGAAAAGACGCCCGGCGATCCCATCTATCAATATGTGGAAAAGTATTGCAAAAGGGGAAGCATTTTGGACTTGGGCTGCGGTTCCGGCAACACAGGATGCGAGCTGGATATCAACGCCTATCAACAGTACACCGGCTTGGATATTTCGGAAGTGGCCCTCAACAAGGCACGACAAAGCAGTGTGGAGGTCCATAGAACCGGCAAGAACCGTTACTTCCAATCAGATATTCTAACCTACGTTCCGGATCAGCCATACGATGTTATTCTTTTCCGGGAATCCATTTATTATATACCGAAAGGCAAGATCAAAGGCATGTTGGACCGATATTCAAATTTCTTGAAGCCAGGTGGCGTTTTTATTGTAAGATGGCATGAAAGCACCGCGGGACAACAGATTCCCCATTTCCTCGACGCTGATTACAGTGTCCTGGATCAGCAATTGCTTTCGCCGTCTGGGCCTGTCATAATCGTATTCAACAGAAAATAAGGGGCGGGTCGGAAACCTGACCTCCATCACGTTAATTTAACTTCAGTTTTGCGTTCAAGCAGCTTGTATGTCAAATGGGAATTCCCTCTTTGGCCAACTGAAACCGTAGGGCAGCTTGCCGAGATGTCCACCAACGAAAATATCATCGTGTTCGGATGAAAATTACTCTAACCACGGGTGGCGCACCGCATTACGAGTTGGGATTGCTGTCCGGACTTGTGGCGCGGGAGATTGATATTGACGTAATAGGGGGCGACGAATTGAAAGATGCTGCCATTATGAGGCATCCCCGGGTGCATTTCAAGAACCTCCATCGCGGTCGCGACGCCGCCGTCCCATTTCTATTTAAGGTGTTGAAAGCTGGCAGAGTCTATTTGCGGCTTGTAAATTATGCCGTTCGCACGGACTCCCCACTGTTCCATCTTCATTGGCCGTATAAATTCGTGTTCTTGGACCGGACGGCAATGAACGTGTATTACAAGGCATTGGGCAAGAAACTCGTATTTACGGCGCACAACGTGGATGGCGATGCGCGCGACGGGAAGTCGTCGCCGGTCAGGCGGTTCTCGCTTCGGTTCTTGTACCGGATTGTCGATCACATTATCGTTCATACCGAGAAGATGAAGCGCGAATTGGTGGAGCAATTTGAGATTTCTGCGGAAAAGGTTTCGGTCATTCCTCATGGCATCATGTCGGTGGTTCCGGAAACGGCGTTGACCCGATTGGAGGCCCGAAAACAACTTTGCCTCGATAGCCAGCGGCGAGTTCTGCTGTTTTTTGGACTAATCTCTCCCTACAAGGGATTGGAGACGTTGGTGAGGGCTATGGCTCATCTGCACAGGGGAGGGAAAGAATTCACTTTAATCATCGCTGGGAGAATCAAAGAATGTCAGGATTATTGGGAACAAATTTGCCGGCTGATTGAACAATCGGACCTGAAGGGGAATGTGGTCACAGATTTGAGGCATGTTCCTGACGAAATGGTTGAAATATATCTCAAAGCCGCGGATGTGATGGTTTTGCCCTACCGCGGGATCTTCCAAAGTGGCGCGTTGTTTCTGGCCTATCGGTTCGGGCTGCCGGTGATCGCCACGGATGTCGGCTCTTTCAAAGAAGACATCATTGAAGGCCAGACTGGATTTGTCTGCCGCCCAGATGACCCGTTGGACATGGCCAAAACCATTGAGACCTATTTTTCGAGCGGCCTCTTCGCAGATTTAGAAATGCACTGCCGCGCCATTCGGGATTATGCCAATGAACGTTATTCCTGGGAGCGCATTGGCGAACTGACCCGCCAGGTATATGAGAGGGTGTTGCAGGAATGACAACGACGCGAGAGACAGGGGCCCCCCCATTGGTGTCCATCCTCATTCCGGCTTATAACGCTGGACCGTGGATTGCGGAAACAATCCGGTCGGCTCTCGCTCAAACCTGGGCAAGAAAGGAGATCATCGTTGTGGATGATGGTTCCACAGACCGGACGCTGGCCATCGCCCGCCAGTTCTCCGCCGATGGAGTTGCCGTGGTCGCGCAGGCAAACCAAGGGGCCTCGGCGGCTCGCAACAAGGCGTTTTCGATTTGTCACGGTGATTACGTTCAATGGCTGGATGCAGATGACCTGCTCTCGCCGGACAAGATTTCCAGCCAGATTGCGGCGACGGAACATGTTCCTTCTAAGAAACATGATTGTAACCTGTTGGTAATCAACGACCTGATTTTTGCAAATTTACCTAAATCCAGGCGCCCGAATCGCTCCAGTTTCTTAAAAAATGAGCCTCCTGGGCAGGAGGTGTGGGCTAATAAGAAAATCCTCTTTTCGTCGGCTTGGGCATATTTCTATTACCGCACCAGCCGGGCCAGATTCAACCCTTCGCCGTTATGGCGCGATCATTGTCCGGTCGATTGGTTGATCTCTAAAATGAGCACCGGAAATCATATGCAGACAAGTACCTGGCTGGTTTCTCGCGAACTGACCGAGGCGGCGGGACCCTGGGACACACGAGTGTCCCTCGACGATGATGGCGAGTATTTTTCCCGAGTGGTCGCAGCCAGCGAAACCATTCAGTTCGTTTCCAATGGTGCCGTGTTTTACCGTGTGTCCAATCCCATCAGCCTAAGCCGTAGTGGCCGTGGAGATCGGAAGCTAAACTCACTTTTCCTTTCGATGCAGTTGCAGATACAACATCTTTTGGCATTGGAGCAGAGTGACCGCACACGTCAGGCCTGTGTTTCCTACCTGAATACGTGGCTCCCATGGTTCGATCCCGAAAGATCGGATATTGTCAAAAGGTGCGAATTAATTGCCACCGAGTTGGGAGGAAGGCTGGAACATCCGCCGCTGCCTCGGAATTACGAATGGATACGCCGCCGTTTTGGTCTCTCCGCCGCGAAGCAGATGCAATTCTTTTGTAATCGCTGGAAGCATGCATTGATCCAATCGTGGGATAGAATCCATGTATAACCCGGCAAACCCGTACCGCGAATGATTTACACATGATCTCTCACAAGCCAGAACCACGCCCCGAAGGCATAGTGGCTAATCCGCCAGCGAGCGGCGATGGCAAAGCTGTCGGCAGCCATGACCACCATTTCCAGACAGGCCATTTATTGAAGAATTTCAAGGCCCGAACAGTCTTTAGCGGTTTGGTGACCGCGCTTGCACAAGGCGCGAAGTTTATTCTGAGCCTGGCGTCCACAATCATTCTCGCACGATTGTTAACACCTCAGGATTTCGGATTGATTGGGATGGTTCTGGCCGTGACAAGCTTCCTGCGGGTTTTCAAGGACGCCGGGCTTTCCGCCGCCACCGTCCAACGCGAGGGGATCACCCACGCGCAGGTGTCCAATCTTTTCTGGGTCAACGTTTTGTTGAGCGCGGTGATGACTGTGGGGGTTGCAGCGACCGCCCCTCTCGTCGCTCGGTTTTATCACGAACCACGTCTGGCAGGAGTGACTCTCGCGCTCTCGCTTACTTTTATTCTCAACGGTTCAACAGTCCAGCACGTAGCGCTGCTGAATCGCCAGATGCGCTTCAAAGTTTTGGCGGCGATTGAAGTCAGTTCGTTGTTCATTAGCGTTGTTACGGGAGTGGTCATGGCCTTATCGGGCTGCCGTTACTGGTCACTAGTCGGCTCCAGTTTGTCTCTTGAAGCCGCCGGGTTGGCTTTGACATGGATGGCCTCAAGCTGGCGTCCACAACTTCCCAAAGGTGGTTGCGGGACTCGTTCGCTGATCCACTTTGGGGCCAATCTGACTGTCGGCAATTTCGTTTATTCCGTAGCTCGGGGCACTGACGGATTGCTTATTGGCCGCCAGTTTGGGCCGGATTCGTTGGGACTCTATACCCGTGCCAGCGCCCTATTGCTACGTCCAATTGACCAATTCCTTTCCCCTATTAATGCCGTATTCATTCCGTCCGTGTCACGGCTCCAAGACCAGCCGGAACGCTACCGCTCGACGTTTTTCCGCGCCTTCGAAATGATTGCGCTAATAAGTTTCCCATGTTCCGGCTTCTTTCTTGCGGTGGCACATCCTCTTACTCTCGTCCTTTTGGGGCGGAAATGGGAGGGGGCGGCAGTGATTTTTGGCGGATTTACCTTGGCCGCGCTTTACGCGCCGCTGTCTAGCGCTTCAACCTGGCTCTTTACCAGCCAGGGCCGCGGACGCGACGCCATGATCGCCTGCATAATTAGCTCCATCCTGACGGTTGCTGCCTTCGTGGCGGGCTTGCCCTACGGGCCGGCGGGAGTGGCTCTGGTCTTTTCCGGCTCTGGATTGTTAGTGCGATTGCCAATACTTTACCATATTGCAGGTCGCTCCGGGCCGGTCAAGACATGTGACTTGTGGCAGGTGTTCTTTTCCCATTTGCCTCTTTGGGGATTGGTCTTTGGGGTTACCGAACTCACCCGGCATTTTATCCTGCATATGAGCTCACTCTCGCAGTTGTTAATTTGCGCGACTGTCGCATTATTGGCTGCTGCGGTGTCTATCGCGCTGCTTCCCCGGTCGCGGACCGCATTTCTTTACCTGACAAATTCCCTACTGTCGCTCAAATCACCCAAGTTGGCCACAACAGCCTAATTCAACGCACATTTTATGATTTCCAGGTCTGTTCGCGCTGTCAAGACATGTTTGGACTTTGGTTCCAAGGCATGGTTCGAATCGGCGCCACTGGTGGCATATGTGAGCGGCTTCCTTGGCAAGCAGAACCTTGGTGACGAAGCTTTGCAGCAGGCCGCCCCGCTCATCTTCGATCAAGTCAGATTTCTGCACTACGATTCGAGCCGAACATTGAGAATATTGCTCAGAAAATTCCCCAGGATTAAATGCGGCGTGCTGGCAGGAGGCACCTTGATTAATCGGATTCCGGCTTGGTGGGAAACAGCCAGTGAGTTCCAGGCCATGTCGCAGCGCTTGTATATCCTCGGCACAGGCGTGGCGCATCCGTCGTTTTGGAACGGACGAAAAGGCTATGTCAACCAAATGGCCCAATGGAAAAATCTGTTGGAAAAATGCTCTTTTGTAGGGGTCCGCGGACCTCTTTCCGCTGAGGTATTGCGCGAGGCTGGATTATCGGCTGTCGAGGTCGTTGGGGATCCGGTCCTGACCTTTGCGGATAACGAGGTAACGCGAGACTACGTACCTAATTCTATCGGGCTGAATATTGGCCAAGCAGGCGGCGGTTTTTTATGGGGAGATCAGGACGAAATCTTGCGGCAATTTATCCGCCTCGCGAAGATAGCTAGAGAAGCGAAATGGAGAGTAAGATGGTTGGTGGTTTGGCCGCCAGATTTGGATTTGACCCGCAAGGCTGCCCAAGAAAGTGGTACGGCGGACGATATCGTGGAGAATTACACTGAGCCCCGGCGCTATTTGGATGAAGTGCGCCCACTCAGTGTGTTCGTCGGGATGAAGCTTCATGCGACAATACTCGCAACCTGCACTTATGTCCCTTCCATCATGCTGGAATACCAACCAAAATGCAGGGACTACATGCAATCCATTGGCGAGGAGGCGCACAATATCCGAACAGACCAATTCAAGGCTGACACAGTTTGGGAGTTGGCCAAGGCATTAAATGCCAAGCGGAATAGCTTTGCTCTCAAATTGCACGAGAACGTGCATGGTCTGCGCCAATTCCAACAAGCCAAAGCGCAGGGTATTATGGAGGAAATGCTCCGATTGGGTTAGTGGGACCCAACCCGGACTGCAAATTGTTTCGCATAACGGTGGAGAAAGGGGTTGTGGAGTTTTGCATTGATTAACTCACTAGTTTTCTTTATTCGCGCTTCAGTCCATTTCATGGCGGCACTTGTTCACGACGATCCATCTGCGCAATTATCCACGATAAACCTCGGCAAGGCACTTTTCGTATGTTGCCGGCGCGGCTGATGAATCGCAATACTATTTCGCGCATGAGCCAAATTCAACAATCACTCAAGGACCCTCGCAGATTCCGTCTCAACGTTGTCATCGTGCTTGGAGTCGCACTCCTTGTGCGTTTCGCTGTTGCCGCAGCCTTTTGGCACTCATGGGGTTGGCATAACAACGATATTCCAGATGATTGGAATAAGTTTGCGATCAATCTTGTTGATCATAAAACCTTCGGATATTCTCCGGGCCAATCAACAGTTGCCAGAGGTCCGATTTTCCCGATAATCGAGATCCCGTTATACCTCGTGTTTGGTGAGAACTATGCCGGTTGGTGTATTACCCTCCTGTTGCTCGACATGTTCACATGCTTCCTCACCATTATTCTTTTCCGGAAGATGTGGGGTAATCTTCCCGCTCTGCTTGCGGGACTTTTTTACGCTGTCAACTTGCCAATCATTTACTATACGGCCAAGATATCCCAGGTCACCAGCATGCTGCCGTTGGTAGTGCTTTACCTCTATCTTTTCTCATCGTGGGAACAGCCTTATTATAGCCGGTGGCGGCCCTGGGTTTTGGGGTTGGTATCGGGTCTAATGATCCTGAACAAAACAGTCTATCTGACAATGCCTCTTGCCTGTTCGGCGCTCCTGCTGTGGTCCAAGTGGCGCGAACAGAAGCGTCTCCCCAAGTTGTGGCCGGTTGCTGTTTACGCGCTGGTTACCGCCACTGTTGTTGCTGCTTGGACCATGCGAAACTACATCGTAACCGGGGGAAAACTGGTTCCGGTTCAGAATATGTTTTGGGAGCTTTTTGTGCAGGATGTTCTCTATTATGACCTTGATAAACAGGAGGGTCTTAACCGTCCGGACGGAAAAACGCTCAAATATTTCATTAAGCAGGAGCGTCAGATGCTCATTGCCAACGGAGTCAGTCCGGACCTCCCGAAAGACCTGAGCCGTGCCAAATGGGAAATGGCACGCGAAAGGGCCTTCCGCGCGGTCTGCTTGAAATGGATCGAGGAGAATCCCGGTAAGATCCTTCGCGTGAAAGTGCATAATCTCTGGAACTTCTGGATAAGAGCCGAGGATTGGCATAAAACACGGCTGCTCATCTTGATGCAAATTCCTTTCCTCGGAGCTGCGATGATGGGACTCGTACTCCTTTTATATAAACGGCGGCTGCAACAAGTGAAGTATGGCGTGATCATCATTCTGGTGCTTTGGGCGGAACACTGCCTCGTTTTTGCCTGGGGCCGATTTTCCCTTGATTTGGTTCCAATCCTCGGTTTGATTTTCGGTTTGGGCATCGCAGCTTGGGGAGCCCCGGAAATAAATGGTTCTGCTATCGCGCCGCTTCCATTGGCATCCATCAACACAAAGCCTGGGCACTAATAATTATCCACCAATTATGTATAAAGGAAAAACCATAGTCGTCGTCATGCCCGCATACAGCGCCGCTCAAACCCTCCATAAAACCTATCAGGAAGTCATGGCCCGGGAGATCGTGGATAAGGTGGTTATTGTTGATGATTGCAGTCGGGACAACACAGTGCCAATTGCTAATCAGTTGCCGGGCTGCATCGTTTATTCCCACCCTCGCAACCGTGGTTATGGTGGAAACCAAAAAACCTGCTATCGCCTGGCACTTGAGACAGGGGCCGACATTGTCATCATGGTGCATCCGGACTACCAATACACGCCGCAACTGATTCCCGCCATGGCATCAATCATTGCTAATGGCTGTTGTCATTGCGTGTTGGGATCGCGTATTCTGGGCGGTTACGCTTTGCAAGGCAGCTTGCCGTATTGGAAATACGCCGCAAACTGCTTTCTCACGTTCATAGAAAACCTTCTGCTTGGGGTAAAACTCTCAGAATACCACACCGGTACCGCGCCTTTTCCCGTGAGCTTCTAAACGAGATCGACGTGGGCGGAAACTCTGAAGATTGTATGTTGGACAATCAAATGCTGGCTCAAATATGTTGGAAACGTTTTGTCATCGCGGAGGTGAGTTGTCCAACAAGGTATTTCCGCGAGGCCTCGTCCATCAACTTCCGGCGGAGTGTTCTCTATGGCTTCGGCTGCCTGTGGACGGCTGTGCGTTTCCGCCTCGCCCGCTGGAACGTCATGAGTTGCCGACTCTTCAAAGAAGAATTCAAGCAAAATGCGGGTCATAATAAATCCATGCCGCAGAAGAGCGGCAGACAAGAGGGGGGAGCGTGAAAAGGCTGCAAAATTGGAAGGCCCCAAAATCCTCATGCCAAAATCGGTCGTCGCAATCGTTTTGCAAGCGCACTGCATCCAAGAAATAAATGGCTTGCGAAGAACGTCCCATGACCACTGGCGCTGCTTCAAGCGGGCCTGCTCCACGCCGACGCGGGCTTCTCGGAATCGTAATCTGCAAGGAGCGCTGGGGCCTCTCTTTGCGTGGCTGGGGGAGCCTTATGCTGCTCGCGTTCGTCCTGCTGCTGACTCTCCGCCACGTCCTCTATCCTTTTTTGGCAGTTACCGACCGCGTTTCTAGTCAATACGTGGTCGCCGAGGGTTGGCTCGAGGCCCCGGAACTTCGCGTGGCTGCCGGGGAATTTGCCAGGCGTGGCTACATTAAAATCATTACCAGCGGCGGGCGCGTCATGAACGAATGGACCCCGGACGACAGCGTCACGTACGCCGATTGGGGTGCCTCCAAGCTCGAAAGAATAGGCGTCCCGACCAATCTCATCCAACGCGTCCCCTGCTTCATATCGCATAGAGACAGAACCTATAATTCCGCGCTTGCTGTCAAAAACTGGTTCACCGTCAACCATATCCCCATCCAGCGCCTGGATGTGTTCACCGAGGGAGCCCACGCTCGAAGGACGCGCCTGCTTTACCAAAAGGCATTTGGCGACGATGTTCAAATCGGCATCATCGCGATCCAAGACCCCAAGTTTGATCCCCATAGCTGGTGGCGCACCAGCGAAGGGGTTCGGGAAGTAGTGGGCGAGGCCATTGCTTATCTTTATGCCAGATTTTTCTTTCATCCATCAAAACATGGATAGGCCATTTGTTCACGACGATCCATCTTTGAAGTTTTTGGGGATCCTGGTTCAGAAACTACGTTGGGGTCTTTCCTGGCGCGGCTGGCTGGTTTCCCTTTCGACGATCCTGCTGGCCGGCTTTTTATTGCTAATGGTCGTTCACCCCTTTTTGGCGGTGACGCATCGTGTGGACGCAAGAGTTCTCGTCGTTGAAGGCTGGATCGGTGAATACGGGATAGCCGCCGCCTCCAGGGAATTCAATACGGGCCGCTATCAACGGATTTTTATCACTGGCGGGCCGGTAGCCGGCAGCGGCGGCTACAGCAACGATTACTACACCGCGGCCAGCGTGGGCGCGGGCTTGTTGAGAGCAGCCGGATTGCCGGACAAGTTCATCCAAATGGTTCCCTCGCACGAGTGGAAACGGAACCGGACTTATTATTCGGCTGTTGCTCTAAAAGATTGGTTTCATGAGCATCATTTGGAAGTGCGCAGTTTCAACGTTGTGACGGAGAGCCCCCATGCGCGTCGGACTTGGATGCTCTTTCAGAAGGCGTTTGGCAAGGATGTCCAAGTGGGAATTATCTCCATTCCCAACCCGGATTATAACCCTAGGTATTGGTGGCATTACAGCGATGGGGTGCGCGAAGTCATCGGCGAGAGTGTCGCTTATTTTTATGCCAGAGTTCTCTTTAATCCCTCTACCCCGGCCAGAGCAGGGCAATAAAACCTTTGGAATCGGATACCAGCAATGAACTCTGCTAGGAAAGGCGAATCATCGAAGTCCGAGCCCGGAAATTCACGTCGCGTGCCAGCGCCGGCCCTTGCTCCTAATCGTAATCCCAATCATAATCCTCTTCCCGGCCTGTCCGCCGCCGCCTCGGCAAAGGCGGAAGGGCAAGACGCAGATCAAGATTGTCCAAAAACCGCCATCCAGAAAACTGAAATGCATCCTGACAAAAAGATACCCGCGCATGGCGTTGCCCGAGTGGATTGGAATTTTGATTCGATTCTGGAAGAGGAGTTGCACGTATGTTGCCTGTGGGAATACGGACGAGAGTCAAAGTTCCTTTGCTCGATTAGGGAACGGTCTGCTGAAGCTGCCCGCTTACAGCTCTCGTTTCGGGAACGGCTGGACTTTGTCGAGCGAGACTTTAGCAAGGTGTTCAGTGCGCTGGGACGAAGCGCCTGTCTTTTCCAAGAAGGGTTATATTGCCTGGGCGGAGATAAGGGCTATCCCGGCGTCATTTCACGTTTCCCAGAAGCGTGGCAATCACTCAGCAAATCCGAAAAATCGATTCTTCTTGAAACGGCGGACTGGGACGTGAAGAAATTCTGCGATCTCCCAGGTTTTAGGCGTTCCAACGTTCCGAGAGCCGATGCGCTCGTCAAATTGTTTCAGCCGAAAAGCTTTCAGGAGGTTTTCGGCGGCGATGGACGGGTTGGCGTGCGGGAATATTTTCATGCCGGGCACAAAGCGGGAGCGGCAGATGTATCGCGCCATGAACCAGTTGGAGCGGTTGCAGCGAATGCGACAAGGCGAGGCCATTCCCCCGCCAATGACGATGGAGGTGTCCGAAAGACCTTGAGTGAATAATTATATTTTTGCCAAACGAACCCAAGTTGGGGGTTTCCCCAAATGAGATGCCCGCGAACAGCCATTGATTTGAATCCAAGCTCGTGATACAGCCGCTGTGTCGTTGCAATTAAATGGGAAATTGACAAAACGGCGGCCCGGGGCCAGCCTTCGCCCCTTTAAAAAATGATCGTGCTGTCAAATATAAGTCCGGCCGCCCTCCGCCGTTCCGACCCCGGTTTCCTGGCCGGGCGCCCCCTTTCATGAACCTGGGTTTTTGGAGTTTTTACGGCGACGACAACCAGAACCGGATGTTTACCCAGACGGTGGACCGGCATGGACATGATTGGCGCTACACGACCCGGCTGCTCGGCCAGAAACTGCGGTCCATGGGGCACCAGGTGGCGACGCTGGATATGCAGCCTTTGGGGTGGTTTGACCGGGTGTTTTTCGGCGATTACCCGGACTATTTCTTCCGGCGCAACCGCTATTTCCACGCCTTGCTGAGGGCCAAACATCCGGACGTCAACTTGATCCTGGCTGAGCCGAGGGTGGTGCGGCCCGAGAACTACGACACGAAACTCCACAAGCCGTTTCGCAAGGTGGTGACCTACAAGAAGAAGCTGGTCGCCATGGACCCGTCCAAGTACGTGCTTTACCACTACCCGGTCCCGCCGCCGCCGGCGGTGGAGCCGGGAACGGAACGGCCGCCCCTGGCCCGGCGGAAACTCTGCTGCATGATCGCCAGTTACATGGTCTCCAACCATCCCGGTCAACTGTTTTCGGAGCGGGTCCGCGCTGTGCGCTGGTTTGAGACCAATGCGCCGCGGGATTTCGATTTGTTCGGGACGGAGTGGGACATGTTCCTGCTGCCGGGGCGCCTCTCCTTCCTGAACCTGGCCCTGCGCGCCGCGTGGCGGCGGGTCCGGCGCGGGGGCGCGTCCAGGTCGAGCTGCTATCCATCCTGCATCGGCCCAACAGTCAAGAAGAAGCATCTGACCTTGATGGATTACCGCTTCTCCATTGCCTACGAGAACTCGATGGAGGAGGATTGGCTGTCGGAAAAGCTTTGGGATTGTTTCCACGCCGGCTGCGTGCCGGTTTACCTGGGAGCGCCCAACGTGACGGACTACGTCCCGGCCAAGGCCTTCATCGACAAGCGCCAATTCACTTACGACGAATTATATCGCTACATGTCGCAGATGTCCGAGCGCGAGTACAACGGCTACCTGGCCGCCGCGGCGGATTTCCTGTGCAGCCCGGCTTTTCGCCCGTTCACATCGGAGGGGTACGTGGACGTGATGGCCGGGATCGCGACCGAGCCGCGTCGGTGAAGGAAACGCCGGCGCGCCCCGGGACGGCGGCCAGGGGCGGAAAGAGAATTGCCTTTGCCCGGGCGCGGCGGGTAGAGTGTTTTTTAAATGGATTGCCAATTCCCTGTGTTGCCCCTGCAACAAAAACCGTTGTTCCGCCACGGCGCGGGCGCGCTTCAGCGGCACTTGGCGGCGGCTTGGATCTTGCTCTTTCTGGCCAGGGCGGCGGGGCAGGAGGCGGGCACTCCCGCGGCCACGAACCAGCCGCCGACCCAGGGCGTCGCCACCAACGCCGCGCCGACCGGGACGACGGAAGCGCCCGCAACGCCAGAGGTGGCAACCAACCAGTTCCCGGCGGAGGCCCTGACCAACGGATTCCAGGAGCGGAACCCGTTGCTCTATCAAATCGGGGTGAAACCCACTCCAGCGCCCGTGGTTGGGCCCGCGGCGGTCGGGGCGGAAGCGCCGCCGCCGCCACTGGTGGGGACGAGCGTGTTTGGCGGGGTGCCGGGCGCCCAAGCCGCGGCCATCCCGCTGGGGCCGGGCATACCGGTGTGGGGGCCGGTCAAGCTCCACCCCAGTTTTGCCTACTCGCTCTTTGCGGGCACCGGCATCGAATCCCTGCCCGGCCAACAAGGGAACATCATTGTGCAAACGGTCGCCGCCGGGCTGCTTTTCGATTTGGGGTCGCACTGGAGGCTGGATTACAGCCCTACCTACACGATCTATGCCAATCCAGCCTATCGCGACACGCTGGCGCACTCCGCGGTTCTGACCGGCGGCACGACCTATGAGGATTGGGCCTTCAGTTTTTCCCAGACGTACCTGAAGTCCGACGAACCCCTTGTCGAAACCGGCATGCAGACGCGCGAGGAGGCCTTTGGCACGACGTTGAGCGCGGTCTATCAAATGAGCAGCAAACTGTCCCTGAACATGGGGGCGCAGCAACTTTTGCGCGAGACCAGCCAGTTTAACAACGTCGATTCATGGACGGGGAACGCCGGTTTGAATTACCAATTCATCCCACAATTGGGCATGGGCCTTGAGCTGGGCGGCGGCTACAACGCGGTCAGCCCGGGACCGAGCATGCCCTTCGAGACAGTGGAGGGGACGCTGAACTTTCGACCGGGGCCGAAACTGATGTTGACCCTGAGCGGCGGGGCGGAAGACCTGCAGTTTGTCGATCCGAGCGCGCCGTCCATTGTCGAGCCGATATTCTCCGCCGCGCTGGGATACGAGCCGTTTTTCGGCACGGCCCTTTCCCTGACCGCCTCCCGCTCAGTCAGCCCGTCATTCTTTGGCAATAATTATGAAGTGGCGACCCGCCTCGGGGGATCGATCCGGCAGCGGCTGTCGCATAAGTGGAGCCTGATCCTCAATGGCGGCTACACGACGGAGCCGGTGACCACCATCGTGCCGGGGCCACTGCCGCAATATTTTTTTGGCGTGCCGCCGCCGCGCTCCTTTCTGACGGAGACGGAGGCGGAGAATGCAACGTCGTTCAGCGCGAGACTGTCGTATGCGTTTGTGAGGCAGGGGGCATTCACGATTTTCTACACGACGACCCGCAATTCCTCCGGCCAGTCGAATTTTGCCTTTTCGAGCACCCAGTACGGGTTCTCCATCGGCTACAGATATTGAAGGAAAGACCGCCCCGCATGCGCGTCCCGCTGTTGGATTTGAAGGCCCAGTACGCCTCCATCAAGCCGGCCATCGACCAGGCCGTGCAGGAGGTCTTTCAGAGCCAGCATTTCATCCTCGGCCCCAAAGTGGCCGAGTGCGAGGCGGCCATCGCCCGGTATTCCAATTGCGCCTTTGCCGTCGGCGTCTCTTCCGGGACCGACGCGCTGCTGGCGGCGCTCATGGCCGAGGGCATCGGTCCCGGCGACGAAGTCATTACCACGCCGTTCACTTTCTTTGCCACGGCCGGCTCGATTGCCCGGCTGGGGGCCAAGCCGGTGTTCGTCGATATTGATCCGGCGACGTATAACCTGGCGGTGGCTCAAATCGCCGCCAAAGTCACGCCCAACACCCGGGCCATCATGCCGGTCCACCTTTACGGCCAAATGGCGGAGATGGGGCCGATCATGGAGATCGCCCGGCAGCATCGGCTGGTGGTCATCGAGGATGCCGCCCAAGCCATTGGGGCGGAGGACAACGGCAGGCGCGCCGGATCGATCGGCCATTACGGCTGCTTCTCCTTTTTCCCATCCAAAAACCTCGGCGGGGCGGGCGACGGCGGGATGGTGGTGACCCATGATGCCGCGCGCGCCGGGAAGGTCGCCTGTCTGCGTGTGCATGGCTCGAAGGACAAATATTACCATAAATGGATTGGCGGGAATTTCCGCCTGCATGCCCTCCAGGCGGCCGTCATCACGGTCAAGTTTCGGAGCTTGGACAAGTGGACGCAGGCCCGGCAGAACAATGCGCGCCGTTACGAAGCGCTTTTCCGGAAATCCGGCCTTCGCGTGGTCACGTCCCGGGAGTTCCGGGGCCGCGAGTGTGGGAACTGTGTCGGCCTCCCCGTCGTTGAGACCGGGCGCCATATCTTCAATCAATTTGTCATACGCGCGCCGCGGCGCAATGAGCTGAAAGCCTGGCTTAAAGAAGCCGGCATCGACACGGAGATTTATTATCCCCTGCCGCTGCATTTGCAGGAATGTTTCCAATATCTGGGCCATCGCCGGGGGGATTTTCCGGAGAGCGAGCGCGCTGCGGAGGAGACCCTGGCCCTGCCGGTTTACCCGGAATTGACGGACGCCCAGGCGGGGCACGTGGTCAGCTCGATCGCGAAGTTTTTGAATGGATAGATTCCCGCCCACGTCCATCATGACCTGGCATCTACAGTGCGATAATCCGGATTTTCTGGGCTGGTCAGTGGTGGCCGTTTATTTGGCCGCGGCCGGCTCGTGCGCCTGGATGGCGTTGAAAGTGTCGGAAGGCCGTGGAATATGGTGGCTGCTGGCGGCGGGACTGCTCTTCCTTGGGATTAATAAGCAACTCAATCTTCAGTCCTTGATGATCGACCTGGGACGCCAGGCGGCGCAGGCCGGAGGCTGGTATGGCCGCCGGCGCGAAGCACAGGCGGTCTTTTGCGCCGCATTCGCCCTGCTGGGAGTGGTTCTGCTGGGCTGCTTTACGGCCCGGGCCAGGCGGTTCATCGCGGGGAATCCGCTTGCCTTTGCGGGCGTTATAGTGCTCCTGTGTTTTGTGCTGCTGCGAGCCTCAACCATCAACCATGCCAACGAATTGATTGGCCTCGAATTGAAGGATGCGCGCTGGGCGTGGGTGCTGGAAATGACCGGCAGCCTGCTCATCGCCGCCTCCGCCGCCGCTGCCTCATCGTCCACCCCAAGCCGCCACGCCGGCCCAACTTGACGCCACATGGATCCCCTTTCGAAACTGGAGAACCAAAGCATCTACATTCTCCGGGAAGCCTTAAACAAATTCGACAACCTGGCCATGCTGTGGAGCATCGGCAAGGACTCGACGGCCCTTTTGTGGCTGGCGCGCAAGGCCTTTTTCGGCCATGTGCCTTTTCCTCTGGTCCATGTGGACACCAGCTACAAGATTCCAAGCATGATCGAGTACCGGGACCGGCTGGTGCGGGATTGGAAGCTCAAACTGGTGGTGGGGAAAAACGAGGCCGTGCTCAAAAGCGGCGTCACTTATCCCAACGGCCGCGCCACGCGCGTCGAATGCTGCGGGACGTTGAAAAAGGACGCCCTCAAGGCGGTGCTGGACAAGCACCATTACACGGGAGTGATCGTGGGGGTGCGCCGGGACGAGGAACCGACCCGGGCCAAGGAACGCTACTTCAGCCCGCGCGACAAGAACATGGAATGGAACGTGGAAGACCAGCCGCCGGAGTTGTGGGACCAGTTCAAGACCGACTTCGAAAAGGGGACCCATATCCGGATTCATCCCCTGTTGCACTGGACGGAACTCAACATTTGGGAATACATCGGGCGCGAAAACATCCCCGTCATCCCGCTTTATTTCGCCAACGAGAAAGGCGAGCGGTACCGCAGCCTGGGCTGCGCGCCCTGCACTTTCCCCATCAAATCCAACGCGCGGACGGTGCAGGATATCATCGAGGAATTGCGCCGGACGCGGACGCCGGAGCGCTCCGGCCGCGCCCAGGACAAGGAGAGCGAAGACGCCTTCGAGAAGCTGCGGCGGGACGGATACATGTGACGTCGGCGCCAGCCTTTTATACGGGAGGGGCGAGCTCCTGCGAGACCCACTTTTTTGGCCTCAAGCGCAGCATGCTTGGTTTCTTGGCGGTGAACGATCCGGTCAATCAGTTGCTTGGCTCGACCGTTTCCAACACCTCCATCGCGCGAACGATGGAACAGATCGCCGCCCGGTTGCGGATGGGGAGTCGCAAAAGCTCGGCCCCCAAACTTCACGCGTGGAGGAAAGCCAATGAATAAGGCACATGGACAAAGCTATGGTCTGATCCCTGCGATCATGAATGATTATCATTTACCACTCATATGTATAATTGCTGCGTCAGTCGTCTGTGCGTCAGATGCTCAAGAAATAAACAGCAATAATTGGCATCCTAATACTAGAATTTTGGATGAAGCCGCGAAGCATCCTAATCCCATTATGATGGATGCCGAGAGCACATTGGCGCACGACCTGAAAAGGTTTTATCAATTATTGCGAGACAAACAATGGCACGAAGCTTATGAGCTGCGCGCAAAAGCTTTCCGGGAAGTCGTTCTGGAGACCTATTATCTTGCAGAGGTGAAAAAGGCTGACGAACATTGGGGGTTAGTTAACTATGATATTTTATCTGTTGAGTTTTCAAATTCTATTGGTGGAACCAATCTGGACCAAGCGATTCTCATTTGTAAATTTACCGAGCTTCCAGATTATGCGGTGTCATATTCTACAGTTTTCTGGCATAAAGAGGACGGAGTTTGGAAATGTCTTTCAGCGGGCCCACGTAAATTGAGCATTTTTATGGGGACAAGGCCGCCAATGATTGATTGGAGATAAATATCGCGAAGAGGAAGGCACAATTTGTGAGAGGCCGTGTCATTTTAGTTTACGTTTTGTTCAACCTCCACAGGTGATCGGCGTGATATCTTTTCCTGTTTGTTTGTTTTCTTATTTGCCGTTTGGGCATACACTCAGGTTTGTGTTAGACTCACACGTGCCACTATTGCTAAAACTCATATTCTTTTCGGCCATTTTAATTGCAATCCTAGTTGATACATTCTACAGGCAAAGAAAGCGATAAAGGATTCGTGGAGGGGTCATTGAGGGGTCCGTCCTCACTTTTTGCACTTTTGGCCTTTCGCAGCAGGTTCGACACATGGCTCCCACTGCCCCTCCGCAATCGCTCCGCGGTCCAAGCCGGGCTCATCGTGGTCCAAAAAAGGATCGTTTGTTTTGCTCTGCGCTCGCTGTGTACTCCGCGCGAAACAATGCAGTTTATCCTATTAATCTCGTGTTCTTTAGATAACGCCTTCGTCCCGCCGTTCTGCGTGTTCGGCGTGGTCGGCGGTAAGAAAAATCCGGCTTCAAACCCTCCGGGATTGCCTAATCGGGGGACACCAAACGAAACATACGGGAGGGGCGAGCGCCCGCGAGACCCATTTCTTTGGCCTCAAGCGCGGCAAATGGCGGCCTCAGGCGCAGCTTGAAATTCAGGCTCGCCAACCACGAATCTCAACGATTAGTTTTGTTGCCATGTGTGAGACGTTGCAAGTCGCTGTGCTGAAGGCGGGTTCTTTGGGCAAGGAACACCGGGCCTGAGAACTTCCCCATCATCCCATCTGAACCCCATTTCCACCATGCCAGACCCTTCAGCCGCGGGCACGGAACAGTTGAAGATCGTCATCGTCGGGCACGTCGATCACGGCAAATCGACGTTTGTCGGCCGGCTTTTGAACGACACCGGGTCGCTGCCGGAGGGCAAGTTTGAGCAGTTGCAGGCGGTGGCCAGCCGGCGGGGCGTGCCCTTCGAGTGGGCCAACCTGATGGACGCGTTGCAGGCGGAGCGGGACCAGAACATCACCATCGACACGGCGCAGATCTGGTTTCGCAGCCCGAAGCGCCAGTACGTCATCATCGACGCGCCGGGGCACAAGGAATTTCTCAAGAACATGGTGACGGGCGCGGCCAACGCGGAGGCGGCCCTGTTGCTCATCGACGCCCACGAGGGGGTGCAGGAACAGTCGCGCCGCCACGGCTACCTGCTCAAGCTGCTGGGCATCGAGCAGATCGCCGTCCTTGTCAATAAGATGGACCTGGAGAATTACGCGGAGGCGCGCTTCCGGCGGATCGAGGCGGAGTTCCGCGTTTTCCTGAAATCGCTGGGGGTGGAACCCAAGTGCTTCATCCCAATGTCGGCCAGGCACGGGGACAACATCGCCTCGCGCAGCGCGAACATGCCGTGGTGGCGGGGGCAGACCGCGCTGGAGACGCTGGATGAGTTCCGCCTGGCCGAACCGCCGACGAGCCAGCCCTTGCGGCTGCCCATCCAGGACGTCTACCGCTTTGACTCCCGCCGCATCCTGGCCGGGCGGATCGAGTCCGGCTCCCTCCAGGTGGGAGACCGCCTGGTCTTTACCCCGGGCAATAAGACCAGCGTCGTCAAGACGATTGAACGCTGGAACGCCCCGCCCGCCGAACGGGCGGCGGCGGGCGAATCCATCGGCATCACGTTGGCCGAGCAGATTTTTGTGCAGCGCGGCGAGGTCGCGGCCCTGGAATCGAACACCCCCTACGAGTTGGCGCGCTTCAAGGCGCGCGTCTTCTGGCTGGGACGCGCTCCGCTGGCGCCGGGCCGGTCCTACAAGCTCAAACTGGCCACGCAGGAAGTCGAATGCGCCATCGAGTCCATCGAGCGGGTGATCGACTCCTCGACGCTCGAAAGCCTGACGCGGCCGGAGCCGTTTGTGGGCCGCAATGAAGTCGCCGAGTTGACGGTGCGCACCAAACGGCCCGTCGCCTTTGACACCCACGCGGAGATCATCGCCACGGGGCGGTTTGTCATCGTGGACGGATTTGAAGTGGCGGGGGGCGGGATCGTGGCGGCGGACAACTATCCCAAGCGCACCTCGGACAGCCTCCAGAAAAGCCACAACATTTATTGGAGCCGCGGCAAGGTCACGTCGGAACAGCGCGCGGCCCGCAACGGCCACGGCGGCCGCGTGGTGTGGCTGACCGGCCTGTCCGCTTCCGGCAAATCCACCATTGCCACGGAGCTGGAGCGGGAACTGTTCCGGCTGGGCCAGCATGTCTATGTGCTGGACGGCGACAACATGCGGCACGGGTTGTGCGCGGACCTGGGTTTTTCGCCGCAGGACCGCAAGGAGAACATCCGGCGCATCGGGGAGACGGCCAAATTGTTTGCCGAGGCCGGCATCATTTGCGTCACGGCGTTCATTTCACCCTACCGCTCGGACCGCGACCTGGTGAGACGGATCACGCCGCCGGGGATGTTTGTGGAGGTGTACGTGAACGCGCCTCTGGAGGTTTGCGAGAGCCGGGACCCGAAGGGCCTCTACGCCAAGGCCCGCGCCAACCAGATCAAGGAATTCACCGGCGTTTCCGCGCCCTACGAACCGCCGGAACGCCCCGAAATCGAACTGCCCACCGACCAGTTGACGGCCGCCGAATCGGTGGCGCGCGTCATCGAATATCTGCGGACGCATGAAACACCGGACGCCTCGGCCACGGAAGCCGGCGCCGGCATCTAGTGTAGTGTTTCAATGATACCTTTACACGAACCCCTCTCCCGGCCTTCGGCCACCCTCTCCCCGCAAAGCGGGGAGAGGGCAGGGAGAGAATTCTCCGAACAAGTGTTTTCGCGCATTGAACCCATGAACCCGTTGTGCATCGTTCCATCTCCCTCTCCTCCACAGACTTGTGGAGGAGAGGGTTGGGGAGAGGAGGCTGCTTTTTCGATGGGAGGTTCATGGAGAGGGGTTCATTCTAAAGGTATTTCAGTAACAGCACACTGGCCAAGCCATGAACTTTGAGGAAACCAAGGCGGAACTGGCGGCATCGCCCAAACTCTGGACCGTCACCGGCGTGGCCGGCTTCATCGGTTCCAACCTGCTGGAAGCGCTGCTGCGGCTGAACCAACGGGTGGTGGGGCTGGACAATTTGTCCACCGGCCATCCCGGCAATCTGGCCCAGGTCCAAGCCGCCGTCGGCCCGGAGCGCTGGAGGAATTTCACCTGGATCGAAGGCGACATCCGGGACGCAGCCGCCTGCCGCCGGGCGGTGAAAGGGGCGGACTGCGTGCTGCACCAGGCGGCGTTGGGATCGGTGCCGCGTTCCCTGGCCGAGCCGCTCGAAACCCATGCCAGCAACGTGACCGGTTTTCTGAATATGTTGTGCGCCGCGCGGGAGAACGGAATCCAGCGGTTTGTCTTCGCTTCCAGCAGCTCGGTCTATGGGGATGCCGCCGCGCTGCCGCAGGTTGAAGAGAACATTGGCAGTTGTCTCTCTCCCTATGCCGTCTCCAAACGGGTCAACGAGTTGTATGCCGCCGTCTTCGCCCGATGTTACGGCATGGCCGGCATTGGTTTGCGCTATTTTAATGTCTTTGGCCCGCGCCAAGACCCCAACGGCCCTTACGCGGCGGTGATTCCCAGATGGATCGCGGCCATGATACGAAAGGAGCCGGTCTTCATTAATGGCGATGGAACGACCAGCCGCGATTTTTGTTATGTGGCCAATGTGGTGCAAGCCAATCTCCTGGCCGCCACGACCCGCAACGCGGAGGCGCTCAACACGGTCTGCAACATTGCTCTGGGGGAGGAAACCACGTTGAACGAGTTGTTCCAAATGCTGCGCCAGCGGCTGCTGCCCGCCCACCCGCATTTGCGGGACCTCAAACCGGTTTACCGTCCCTTCCTGCCGGGCGACGTGCGCCATTCGCGGGCGGACATTGGCAAGGCGCGCCGCCTCCTGGGCTACGCCCCCACCCACAAAATCGAAGCGGGGCTGGACGAGGCCCTCGGGTGGTACGTGGCAATGCCCAGACCGGCCAAATCCTGATCTGTATAGATTTAGCCATTTGAGAAGGGAAAGGCAAAAATGTAATAAACTATGTTGACACTGCACCCTGATATTTTGGTCAAGAACGGCAAGAAGCAGTTCGCGGTCCTGCCCTACGAGGAATTCCTTGCCTTGCAGGAGCGATTGGCCGACGCGGAAGACCTGTTGGAGTTGCGCAAGGCCAAACGCGCGGAAGGCGGAAATCGCCCGATTTCCCTGGCTGAAGTGAAGCGTCAATTGGGTGCGGCTAATCCCACGGGTATAAACGGGTCTTAATTCCGATTTTCAGACCACCATGTTGGCAATTGCGGCTGCGCGACGAGGAAGCACCTCTTCTTGCCAGCACAGCCGGGAAGAAGTTTATTATTGAATTATGAAAGGAATAATCCTTGCGGGCGGCGCGGGTTCGCGGCTGTTTCCCCTGACACTGGTGGCGAGCAAACAGTTGCAGCCGGTTTATGACAAACCGATGATTTATTATCCGCTGACCACGTTGATCGAGAACGGGGTGCGGGAACTGTGCCTGATTTCCACCCCGCAGGATTTGCCGCGGTTCCGGCAACTGCTGGGCGACGGGAAGTCATGGGGTCTGGCCATTGATTATCGGGAACAGGCCCAGCCGGCCGGGATTGCGCAGGCGTTTTTGATCGCCGAATCGTTCATCGGGGCGGACCCGGTGACGCTGATTTTGGGCGACAACGTTTTTTACGGGGCGGACAGTTTCAAAGCGGCGTTTGCCGGGTTCAAGTCCGGCGCGGCCATCTTTGGCTACCGGGTGATGGACCCGGAACGGTACGGGGTGGTGGAATTTGACGGGGACGGGCGGGCCATTTCGATCGAGGAGAAACCGAAGGCGCCGCGCAGCAATTACGCGGTGCCGGGGCTTTATTTGTATGACAACCAGGTGGTGGAGATCACGCGCAATCTCCAGCCCTCGGCGCGCGGGGAGCTGGAAATCACGGACGTGAACCTGGCGTATCTGCGCCGGGGACAGTTGCAGGTGCATCGCTTGAGCCGGGGATTCGCCTGGCTGGACGCCGGCACCAGCAGCAGCCTGCACGAGGCCTCGGCTTACGTGCAGACGATTGAAAAGCGGCAGGGGATCAAAATCGGGTGCCCCGAAGAAGCGGCCTTCCGCCGGGGCTTCATCACGCGCGGCCAACTGGAAAAATTGGCGGCGCAAATACCGCGTTGCGAATACCGGGAATATCTTTATCGTGTGCTGGCGGAAGCGACTCGATAATATGATTGTTCTATTAGGCGGAACCGGTTACGTCGGCGGGCAGTTTGCCCGGACCTTGGAGGAGCGCGGCCTTCGCTTCGTCGCGCCTACGCGTTCGGAGGTGGATTACACGCAGTTCGGCGTGCTGCGCAAGTTCCTGGAAAAGACCCGGCCCGAATTCCTGATCAACGCGGCGGGCTACACGGGCAAGCCCAATGTCGATGCCTGCGAGATCCATTGGGCGGACACGCTCCAGGGCAACGCGCTCTTCCCCGCCGCGGCGGCCCACGCTTGCGCCGGCCTGAGCATTCCTTACGGGCACGTCTCCTCGGGCTGCATTTACAGCGGCGCCAGGGTGATGGAGGGGGGGCGGAGCCGCATCGAGCGGGATTTGAACCAGGGCGATTTGCCGGCGTTGCTGGAGAGGGATCGCGGCGCCTTCCAGGGCTTCACCGAGGCCGACGAGCCTAACTTCACCTTTCGGCAGCCGCCGTGCAGTTTCTACAGCGGCAGCAAGGCGCTGGGGGAGGAGGCCCTGCGGGGGGTGGGCCAGGGCTACATCTGGCGGTTGCGCATTCCGTTTGATCGCTTCGACAACCCGCGCAATTACCTGAGCAAGCTGCAGAACTACGCCAAGGTTTATCAGAACGCCAACTCCCTGTCGCACCGGGCGGATTTTACGGCGGCCTGCCTGGACCTCTGGCAAAAGCGGGCCCCCTACGGCACTTACAACGTGACCAATCCCGGCTTCGTCACCACGCGGCAGGTGGTGGAATTGATCCAAAAAATCCTGCGCCCGGCGCGGCCCTTCGAGTACTGGAGCAGCGACGAGGAGTTTTACCGGGTGGCCGCCAAAACGCCGCGCTCCAATTGCATTCTGGACGTGACGAAACTGCTGGAGGCGGGCGTGGAGGTCCGGCCGGTCGAGGAAGCCCTGGTGGATTCGCTCAAAAACTGGGTCCCCTTAAAATGAACCTGCTTGTCACAGGCGGCGCCGGCTTTATCGGGTCGAACCTGATCCATCATATTATTGACCAGCCGCGCATCGAACGGCTGGTGAATGTGGATTGCCTGACCTACGCGGGCCACCTGGAGAATCTGGAGGGGCTGGAGCGCCATCGGAAATATGTCTTCGAAAAGACCGACCTGCGGGACAAGGACGCCATCTGCGAAGTGGTGCGGCGGCACGCCATCACCCACGTGCTGCACCTGGCGGCCGAATCGCACGTCGATCGGTCCATCGCGGGGCCGGGGGATTTCATCCACACCAATATTGTCGGGACGTTCCACCTCCTGGAGGCGGTGCGCGGGGCATGGGGCGAGGACTTCGCCGGCAAACGCTACCATCATGTCTCCACCGACGAGGTGTACGGCAGCCTGGGAGCGTCGGGTTATTTCGTGGAAACGACCCCCTACGCGCCCAATTCGCCGTATTCGGCGAGCAAGGCCTCCAGCGACCTTCTGGCGCGCTCCTATCATCACACCTACGGCCTGCCGGCGGTCACGACCAACTGCTCCAACAACTACGGCCCGCGCCAGTTCCCGGAGAAACTCATCCCGGTCATCATCGAGAGCATCTGCCAGCGCAAACCCATCCCCGTCTATGGGGACGGCATGAACGTGCGCGACTGGCTTTACGTGGGGGACCACGCCGAGGCCCTGTGGCAGGTGCTGACCCGGGGGCGGGACGGCGAAACCTACAACATCGGCGGGCACAATGAATGGGCCAACATCCGCATCGTGGAGTTGATTTGCGATTTGATGGACGAGCTGGCCCCGCGCCTGGGGGGCCAATCGCGCCGGCTCATCAGCTACGTCAAGGACCGCCCCGGCCACGACCGCCGCTACGCCATCGACGCCGGCAAGATCCAGCGGGAACTGGGCTGGGCCCCGGCGCACACGTTTGAAAGCGGCATTCGGGAAACGGTGCAATGGTACTTGAACAACCAGGATTGGGTAAGAAAAGTAAAGAAGAAAAAATACTGAGGCCGAAGGCGCCCGACAGCGCCGCCGCCGCCCACAAGCCATGACCATGAACATCGCCATCGTCGGATTGGGATACGTTGGACTGCCCCTGTCACTGCAATTCGCGCGGAGCGGCACGAAGGTCCTGGGGCTGGACCTTGACGAAGCCAAGGTCAAGGCCATCAACGCCGGCCGGAGCTACATCAAACACATTGACGCCGCGGCCATCGCCAGGGAGGTCGAGGGCGGCCGGTTTTGCGCCTCCAGCGATTTCAGCCGGGTCAAGGAGGTGGAGGCGGTGATTATCTGCGTGCCGACGCCGTTGAACAAGAACCGGGAGCCGGACATCTCCTACATCCTCAACACCGGCCGCAGCCTGGCGCCGCATATGCGCCAGGGCACGCTGGTCGTCCTGGAATCCACCACCTACCCCGGCACGACGGACGAAGACCTGCGCGGCGTGCTGGAAGGCGGTTCGGGGATGAAAGCGGGGGAGGATTTTCACCTGGCCTTTTCGCCGGAGCGGGAAGATCCGGGCAATCCCAAAAGCCTGGTGGCGGAGATTCCCAAGGTCATCGGCGGCCTGACCCCGGCCTGTCTGGAACGGGCCAAGGCCCTCTATGGCCGGGCCATCAAAACGCTCGTGCCGGTTTCCTCCTGCCGCGCCGCCGAGGCCACCAAGTTGACCGAGAACATTTTCCGCAGCGTGAACATCGCCCTGGTCAACGAATTGAAGGTCGTCTATGGCTCGATGGGCCTGGATGTCTGGGAAATCATTGAGGCGGCCAAGACCAAGCCCTTCGGTTTCATGCCGTTTTATCCCGGACCGGGCCTGGGGGGGCACTGCATTCCCATTGATCCGTTTTATCTGACCTGGAAGGCGCGGGAATATGAGCAACACACCCGGTTCATCGAACTGGCCGGCGAGATCAACACCGCCATGCCCAATTACGTCGTCAACCAGGGCGTGGCCGCCCTCAACGTCGCGCGCAAGCCGGTCAACGGTTCCAAGGTGCTGATCCTGGGCCTGGCCTACAAGGCGGACGTGGACGACGACCGGGAATCGCCCAGTTACGTGCTGATGAATTTGTTGCAGGAGCGCGGGGCGGAAGTGTCGTACCATGATCCCTACGTGCCGGTCATCAAACCGACGCGGGAACACGCGCACTGGGCGGGGGTCAAGTCGGTCCCGTGGGACGCCGCCACCCTCCAGGGGTTTGACCTTGTGGTGATCGCCACGCGCCACCAGTGCGTCAATTATAACGAGCTGGCCCGGTGGGCCGCCTGCATCGTGGACACGCGCAACGCCATGGCCGGGATCAAAACCCGGCCCGGCCAGGTCTTCAAGGCCTGAGGGCGGAAGGACGCCGGGACGGGCTTGGGCGCCTGGCCTGGCGGATGAGGCGGCCGCGCCACCCGTCATGGCCAACGAATCGATATGATGAATGATCCAACGGCAACTCCGCCCGGCAGCGGCGGCGACACGGCCCTGCGCCGGCGGACGCAGGGCTTTGTCCTGTTCCTCCTCGTCTTGTCAGCCTGTTTTGCCCGGCCCCTTTATGTCCTTTGTCAATACTCGCTGCATGACGAGTTTTTTTCATATATTCCCCTCATCCCGTTCATCAGCGCGTATTTGATATGGTTGAAACGGTCGGAACTGCCGCGTCGGACGCCGGGGTCCTGGGCCTGGGGGGCGGCGGCGGCGCTGGCGGGTATGGCGGTCCTGATCGGCTGGGGATGGGTGTCGCGTTCCGGGGCTTGCCGCCATTATTGGGCGGCCCGGGACATTTTGCTTGCGCCGGATTTTTCAAGCGGCTGGCGCGGGCCGTCGCATCCAGGCTGGAAATCGGAGTTGCAGGATTACCTGGCCTGCAGGACGGCGTCCTGGCTGCTGCTGGTCTGGGCGGGCAGCCTGGCCTTGCTGGGGCGGCCGCTGGCGCGGGCCGCGGCCTTCCCCCTCGCGTTCCTGGCCTTTATGATACCCATGCCGACGGTCCTGCTCGACTGGGCGATGGCGTTTTTCCAGCGCACCTCCGCGGCCACGGCCGGCGCACTGCTGAGCGCGGCCGGCATGCCGCTCTTGCGCGATGATCTGACGCTCCGCCTGCCGGGCTTCACGCTGGTGATCGCCCCGGAATGCAGCGGCATCCACTCCACCATGGTGTTGCTCATCACCGGCTTTCTGGCGGGTCATTTGTTCTTGCGTTCGGGGTGGAAGCGCATTCTGCTGGTCCTTGTGGTTGTCCCGCTGGCCATTCTGCGCAACGGCTTCCGCGTTTTCGTGGTGGGAGAGCTCTGTGTCCGCGTCAGCCATGAGATGATCAATTCTCCCATCCACCGCAAGGGCGGCCCGATCTTCTTTGTCTTGTCCCTGATTCCTTTTTTTCTGCTGCTCCTGTTCCTGCGAAAGACCGAACTGCCGGGTTCAAAAACCGTCCAAGCTGCAGCAAAAGTCTAAACCGATTATGAAACGATTCCTGCCTCGTATTGGTCCGATCCTGTTGATGGCTCTGATCTTGGGCGCAACGGGCGGCTGCTCCAAGCAAACCCGCGTCAACCGGCTGCTCAAAGCCGCCAACGCCCATTTCGACGCCGAGAAGTACGACGACGCCGAAGTGGAATACAAAAGCGTGTTGCGCCAGGGCGGGTTGAATCCGACGGCCATTGGACAACTGGGCCGCCTCTATGCCAGGAATGGCAGGATGCTGGAGGCGCGCGTCTATCTGCAGAAGGCGGCGGAACTCCAGCCCAACAGCCTCCCCTTCCAGTTGGCGCTGGGCCAGGTGGAGGTGTCCCATCATGACTCAACCAATGCCGCCAGGATCGCCCGCCGCATCCTCTCCGCGCAGCCCACCAATGAGGAGGCGTTGATCCTGTTGGTTGATAGTTCCCTTGATCCTCGCCAGTTGCGCCAGGACCTGGCCAGCCTGCCGCGCCTGGCGGAAAATCCCTGCTACCACCTGGGCCTGGGCGTGCTGGCCATGCGCCAGAAGAATTTGCAGGAGGCCGACAAGGAATTGGGCCTGGCGGTGGCCGCCAATCCCAAATCGAGCCTGACCTATGTCGCCTTGGCGGAACTGCGCGGCTTGGAGAAGCGGGGCAAGGAGGCGAACCAGGCCTTCGAGACGGCGGTGGAGCTGGCCCCGCAACGTTCCTATATCCGTTCCCGCTACGCCGATCACCTGGTGCAGCACGGCTCCGTGGAGCAGGCCCGCAAACTCTTGCAGGAGATGACCGGGAAAGCCCCGGACTACATCCCGGGTTGGATCAGTTTGATGAATCTGGCGCTGGCAGAGAAGAAATACGACGAGGCGGCCCGCTGCGCCGACCGGGTCCTGGAGCGCGACGAACGGAACTTCGAGGCGCTGATGGGCCGGGGCGGCGCCTGCCTGGCCGAGGGCGACGCGGCCAAGGCGGCGGCGGTGTTTGAGCACATGGATGCGATGTACAAGAAAGTCCCGGAAGTCAAATACGACCTTGCCCTGGCCTATTTCATGGGGCAGGACAGGGTCAAGGGCATGGCGCAATTGGACAAGGCGCTCGCCTTGGACCCAGGCCATGCCAAATCGGCCCTCCTGATGGCGGAAGTGGAGATTCGGTCGGGCGATCCGCAGGCGGCCATCACCGTGCTGACCCGGTTGATTAAGAAGAACCCCAACGTGGTTCAAGGGCATTTCATGCTGGCCGACGCCTACCTGGCCCGGCAACGGCCCGAAGCCGCCCTTGCGGTCTATCGCAACCTGGCCGCAGCCCTGCCGAAAAACCCGCAAATCCCGCTGTTCATGGGCGTGGTGCTGGCCCTCCAACACAAGAATGCCGAGGCCCGCGCCGCTTTTGAAAAAGCCCTGGAACTGGCCCCGGATTACATGGCGGCGGCCGAGCAATTGATTAATCTGGACTTGGCGGAGCACAAGTACCCGGAGGCCACCGCGGTAGCCCGGGAGGAAATCCTCAAAGCGCCCAAGGCGGGGGAGCCCTGGGAGTTGCTGGCGAAAACCGACTTCGCGCAAGCCAATGCGGCCGGCGCCGAAGCGGATTTGCTCAAGGCCATTGAACTGAATCCGGCCCTGCCGAAGCCCTATTTGTCGCTTGCCGAGGTCTATGGCGCCACCGGCAAATACGAGGAGGCCTTGCAAAAACTGAACGCGCTGGCGGCCCGCACCAACGACGCCTCCGTCTTTGTGAAGATCGGCGCCATCAGGAGCCGAATGAACCAATTCGACGCGGCGCGCCAGGCTTACCAGAAGGCCCTGGCCATCAACTCCAACTCCATTCCCGCCCTCAACAACCTGGCCTACATGGATTCGGTGCGGCTCAACAGAATCGACGAGGCGTATGAAGCGGCGCAAAAAGCGCGGCTGCTGGCCCCTTATGACCCCGGCGTCGGTGACACGCTGGGGTGGATCCTTTTCAAGAAAGGCGATCTTGCCCATGCGTTGACTTTGCTGGAAGAAAGCGCGCAGAAGGCCCCTGCCAACGCGGAAATCCAATTCCACCTCGGCATGGCCCATTACCTGCTGGATGACGAGGACGCGGCCCGGGTGGCGTTGCAACGGGCGGTGGCCGCGCCGCAGGATTTTCCGAACAAGGACGAGGCCGGAGCGCGGCTGGCCATCCTGAATACCGACATCAGCGGGACGAGCGCTTCGGCGCTGGCCGGGTTGGAAAAGAATTTGCGGGACTACCCGGATGATCCTGTGATCCTCAGTCGCATCGGCGTGCTGCAAGAGCACCAGAGCGCGTTCGACAAGGCCGCCGCAAGCTATGAAACGGCGCTCAAGAAGAATCCCCAAGCCGTCTCCATCATGGCGAAACTGGCGCGGTTATACGCCTGGCGTTTGAACCAGCCCGACAAGGCGCTCAGCCTGGCCACGGCCGCGCACAAGCTGGCGCCGGCCAACGCGGAGGTTTCGGGCATTCTGGGTCATTTGGTGTACCGCGCGGGCGATTACGGCTGGGCGCTGAGCCTGCTGGAAAGCGCGGCGGACCGGTTCCCGGACCAGCCCGATTTGCTCTACGACCTCGGTTGGGCCTGCTATGCCGTCGGCCGCATCGCCGACGCGCAAAGCGCCATGCAGAAGGCCCTCCAGAACGGCGCCTTCGCCGAAAGCGAAGACGCAAAACGATTCGTCGCCCTGACCGACGCCTTTGGAAGCCCGGCCAAAGTCCAGGCCGTCGCCGGGCAGGCCCGGAAAATCCTGGAAGCGGAGGCCAAGTATGTCCCGGCGCTCATGATCACCGGGGCAGCCGACGAGCGGGCGGGGGAATATAAGGCGGCCCGGGAATGCTACAGCCAGGCGCTGGCCGTTTTCCCGCAGTTTGCTCCCGCCGCAAGGCAATGGGCCATCCTGGACGCGCGGCACTTCAGCGACGACGCCAGCGGCTACACCCGGGCCGAACAGGCGCGCAACGCCTATCCGGATGACCCTGAAGTGGCCCGGAGTCTCGGCATCCTGAGTTATTATCAGGCCAGGTATTCCAGGTCGGCCGAATTGTTGCGGGAGATTGCAGCCCAATACAAAAATGACGGGGAACTCTGCTATTGCCTGGGCATGGACGATTACCAACTCAAACGGCCCAAGGAGAGCAAGCAGGCCCTGGAACGGGCCCTGGCGCTGAAGATCCCCGAAACCGAGGCGGCCGAGGCCAAACGGATTCTGGCCGCATTGAAGTAGCCCCGGTTCCAGCGCCGCCTGGCCCGCCATGACGCCGCAAAACATCCACAAAGCTTTCTTGACTTGCTCCGTCATCCTTGCAAACTTCAACCGCGCCGTTTCCCGGCGCATTCCGGAGGTAACATGACACATTATTTGCTGGATCGAGTTAATTTGACAAACGGCGCGACAGGGAGAAAGCCGCCGGCCGGGCTGGGCCGGGCGGCGTTGTGCCTCATGGGTCTGCTGGCCGTGGCAGCCGGCTGCCAAACCACCCCGCCGCATCCCGCCGCCGCGCCCATGCATTCCACCAACGCGCCGCCGCGGACGGCTGCTCCAGCCGCCCCCGCCGCCGCGGGCACGGAATCGACCAACACCAGCCAATCCATAGTCCTGCAGCCCGGCGACACCCTCAAAATCTTGTTTCCCGGCGCGCCCAACCTGGACACCATCGAAGCCATCCGGGTGGACGGCATGATTACGCTGCAGATGGTCGGCGAGTACGCCGCCGCCGGCAAAACTCCCGCCGCCGTGGAAGCGGACCTGAAGAAGCTTTACGCGCCGCAGTTGGTGAACAGCGATGTTTCGGTCACGGTGCAATCGGCCGCCTTCGTGATCTATGTCATGGGCGCGGTCTTGAAGCCGGGCAAGCTGATCTCGGAACGGCCACTAACGCCATTGCAAGCGGTGATCGAGGCCGGGCTCGATGCCTCGCGGTCCAATCTGAAATCGGTGCAGATCATCCGGACGGACAGCGCGGGCGTCACAACAAGAACCAAGCTGAACCTCTACAAGGGGCTGCACGGCGGGCAATTGCCCGACTTCACTCTCAAGCCCTACGACGTGATCAACGTGCCGGAACGCTTCAACCTTTACTGACCGGTCGGACAAGCCGGACGGCTTTCTCACGCGCCGAACTTGTCGAACATCCGGGCGTTGGCCTGCATGAGGCGAATCAAGTACTTCGCCTCGAAGATGCCGAGCGAGCCGATGTTCGCGCCCGTTTCAGTGAACCGCTCCAGCTTGTCCCAGCCGCTGTAGGCCGAGCACAGCAGCACCGGCTGCGGATGCCAGGAATGGCCCTTGACCGGGCACGGCGTGGAATGGTCGCCCGTCACGACCAGCACGTCGGGGCGCTTTTGCAGCAGGATGGGCAGGGCGGCGTCGAACTCTTCAACGGCCTTCATCTTCGCGGCGAAATTGCCGTCTTCCCCGTACATGTCGGTGTATTTGTAGTGGATGAAGAAATAATTATAGTTGTCATATTCGGCGAGGTAGCGCTGGAATTGCTCGGCGATGGTCTGCGGCCCCTCGATCTTCTTCATCCCCACCAACTGCGCCAGGCCCTTGTACATCGGATACACCGCCAGGCAGGCCGCCTTCAGCCCGTAGCGCTCCTCGAACTTCGGCATCTCCGGCTGATGGGCGATGCCCCGCAACAGAAAGCCGTTGGCGGGCTTTTTCCCGGCCAGCACCGGCAGGGCCTGACGGAAAAAGTCAGCCACCACCGAGGCGGTCTTCTTTTGCCCGGCTGACGCGGCATCGGTCGGCTCCACCTTCGGCACGGGAAACCCCTCCCGATTGGGGTCGGCGTCCGTCAACGGCCCTTCCAGGCCTTTGCCGCGGAAGATGACCACAAAACGATGGCCCTTGCCCGGCTTGATAATCACCTGCGCGTCCTCGGCCTTTTTGACCTTGCGCGAGAGCTGGGCGCACAGTTCCTCGGTGACTTTGGTCTCGATCCGGCCGGCGCGGCGGTCGGTGACGATGCCTTTGTCGTTGAGCGTGCAAAAATTGGCCCGCGCCGCGATGTCGCCTGCCTTGAGTTCGAGCCCCAGGCCCAGGGCCTCGATCACGCCGCGTCCCACCTGGAATTCCAGCGGGTCATAACCGAACAATCCCAGATGGCCGGGGCCGCTGCCCGGCGTGATGCCCGGCGCGACGGGGATCATGCGGCCTTGGGCGCCGCTCTTGGCCAGGCGGTCCAGGTTGGGAGTGGCGGCGGCTTCGAGCGGGGTGAGGAAACTTTGTGCCTGCGTGGCGATGTCGCCCAGTCCGTCCAGAACCAGCAATGCCAGTTTGGCGTTCGTTTTGATGGTCAGATGAGAATAAAGTTGATCCAAATTCATAAAATCGGGGCTTCTGCCCGGCCGCATATTGGGGACAAACCGCCCGGCGCGTCAAGCGGGATGACACCGGAAGTCGGTTTTTCGTTTCCATCCTTGTCCAAAGCCGGCAGAGCAGGGGAAACGAGACAAAGTGCATGTGCGTTTCAAACCCGTTACATCCGGAAGTATAAAGATTACAAAAGGGCAGTTGCTTTGCGGATTTTTCAAGCTTCGGGGCCACTTTCACCGCTTTGGCCAGCCGCCCGGCGGCTTTGGCTTCCGCAACGCCGTGGCAACGGCATCTTCCCAGTTGCCCGTAATCTTCAACCGCTCTGGCTCCGGGCCGCGCTTGGTGCGCTTCATGCCAACCGCATTCTCGACCATTGCGGTCAGCCCGGCTTTCGCGGCGGCTTTGCTTGGTGAACTTTTGGATTTCATCTCAACATAAACATCATTGGTTCGTGTGCCAAGTATGTTCAATTCTAGTTTCGTTTCCAAACACATCATCAAAGCTAATCTTAAAAAGTGTTCCGTCTTGAGGCGTATTCAAACCATTGTAATGCACAAGCAGCCATCCTTCCGCCGGCTCTCCTGAGCCTAAAGAGTGAAGCGACAATAGTTGAAGCATATTGTTCTCGAAGGTGGGGAGAAAAGGCCCAGCAACAGTGGGGACTACTGTAGTGCTTACACCAGTAATGCTTGGGATTACGCCGCCAATCTTTGAACCCCCTGGAAGTCTAATAGAGCTTTTCCAGTTCCACAATGAAGAAGCTGGCCCAGTATTGACGATTCTTATAACAAACATCATATCCATCCCTGGGGCATATTGTATATGTGAATCGTTGATTCCAGAAATAGTTCCATTCGTTATGACCGGCGACGCGTTTGTTGGTGCATAAATCTGTCCAGCCCAGAGAATGTTTGCTTGGAATCCTCCACTTGCTGACGGTGGGGCAAATGCCGCCTTTAATGTCAAAAGGCAAAGCGACAGTCCTAAAATCCCAAAAATATAGGTGTTCCTAATCTTCTTTTTGTCGGTAAATTTTTCCTGCCAAAATTTTTTTAAAAATTGCATCAGCATTGTGATCCCTAATGCAGCGGCCACAAGGTCAAACAGAAGTGACAAGAGTAACTTTGATATAAACCACCTGATTCCATGCAAAATAAAAGCTTGAACATCCATTTGCGCAAAGAATAATAAAAGAACTTCATTTCGTCAACGTCGCATAATCCAGTGTCGCGACTTTATGGAAATGTCCCCTTTTGGACTCGATAGAAATGTCCCCTTTGGCCGGTGTTGCGGGAGCAACATCGGCGCTAATGGAGACATTGAATATGAGTCGAAAAGAACGGAATC